>Ga0308165_1002143_pt1 | contig 24745 bp, 16 predicted proteins | sample PhyWR2_FD_201032 | JGI IMG/M metagenome (GOLD analysis project Ga0308165, IMG submission 201032) | Phyllosphere microbial communities from UC Gill Tract Community Farm, Albany, California, United States - DLSLW.R2 | ecosystem: Host-associated > Plants > Phyllosphere > Unclassified | place: USA... | reverse complement strand
TCATATCAAAATTCAATCTGTCTCTATTATTTATACTGTGCCTTAATATTGATACCGGACAATTTCATGTCAGTAAGTTCTTTTAACCGACGCTGGGCGGCGGTCATTCTTGAAGCCCTGACACGCCATGGCGTCAGGCATGTGTGTATTGCGCCGGGCTCGCGCTCCACGCCTCTGACGCTTGCCGCAGCGGAAAATCGCGCGTTTATTCATCACACCCATTTTGATGAGCGTGGCCTCGGCCATCTGGCGCTTGGGCTGGCGAAAGTGAGCAAAGCGCCTGTGGCGGTGATTGTCACGTCCGGCACGGCCGTCGCGAATCTCTATCCGGCGCTGATTGAAGCAGGGCTAACGGGCGAAAAGCTGATCCTGCTGACCGCTGACCGACCGCCGGAGCTGATCGATTGCGGTGCGAACCAGGCGATTCGTCAGCCCGGTATTTTTGCCTCGCATCCTTCCGAGGCGATCGCGTTGCCACGCCCCACTCAGGACATTCCCGCCAGTTGGCTGGTTTCAACGCTGGATCATGCCATGGGTGCACTGCGTCACGGTGCGTTGCACATCAACTGCCCGTTCGCGGAACCGCTGTACGGCGAACTCGACGACACCGGCGTTGAATGGCAGCAAACCCTTGGTAACTGGTGGCAAAGCGATAAACCCTGGCTGCGCGCGCAAACGCATCTGAAAAGCGCTGAGCAGCGCGACTGGTTCCATTGGCGACAGAAACGTGGCGTGATTCTCGCGGGGCGTATGAGTGCCGCAGAGGGTAAACAGGTCGCCGATTGGGCGAAAACCCTGGGCTGGCCGCTGATTGGCGATGTCCTTTCGCAAACCGGTCAGCCGCTGCCGTGCGCCGATTTATGGCTGGGCAACGCAAAAGCAGTGACCGAACTTGCTCGGGCGCAAATTGTCATTCAGTTAGGTTCCAGTCTCACCGGGAAACGCGTGTTGCAATGGCAAGCCACCTGCGAGCCGGAAGAGTACTGGCTGGTTGACCCGCTCGAAGGACGGCTCGATCCGGCTCATCATCGTGGGCGTCGTCTGGTCAGTCCGATTGGCGACTGGCTGGAAAAGCATCCTGCGGAAAAACGTCAAGCCTGGACGACTGACGTCCCTGAACTCTCTCGTCAGGCATGGGACATCACCGCGCAGCAATGTGAAGGTTTTGGCGAAGCTGAACTGGCGCATCGTATTCGCCAGTATCTGCCCGACCAGGGTCAGCTCTTTGTCGGAAACAGCCTGGTCGTGCGCCTGATTGATGCGCTCTCTAAACTGCCCGCCGGATACCCGGTTTACAGCAACCGTGGTGCCAGCGGTATTGACGGGTTGATATCCACTGCCGCGGGCGTTCAGCGTGCCAGCACCAAACCGACGCTGGCGATTGTGGGTGATCTCTCGGCGTTATATGACCTCAATGCGCTGGCCTTGCTGCGTCAGGCGTCGGCACCCTTTGTGCTGATTGTGGTTAACAATAACGGCGGACAAATTTTCTCTCTGCTGCCAACGCCGCAAAGCGAGCGAGAACGCTTCTACCTGATGCCGCAAAACGTGCAGTTTGAACATGCGGCAGCGATGTTTAGCCTCAAATATCATCGCCCGCAAAGCTGGTCCGAACTGGACGATGCCATGAGCACCGCCTGGCGACAGCCGGGTGCCACGCTCATCGAGCTGGTGGTGAATGATTCTGACGGGGCGCAAAAGCTGCAAAATCTGCTCGCGCAGGTCAGCCATCTATGATCCTGTCCGGTAAAACGCGTGCTGGAAACCCGGGTTTTCCCTGGCTGGTTTTCCTGCACGGTTTTTCCGGTGACAGTCGCGAATGGCAGGAAGTGGGCGCGCAACTGCCTGATTATCCGCAACTGCATCTCGATTTACCCGGACACGGTGACTCCGTGAATACTGTCGTGACGGGATTTGGCGAGGTGAACCAACTGCTCACTAAAACGCTCGTTAGTTACAACATACTTACGTTTTGGCTGGTGGGGTATTCCCTCGGTGGCCGCATTGCGATGTATCACGCCTGCCAGCAGCCGGAAGGGTTGGCTGGATTGGTGGTCGAAGGCGGGCATCCTGGACTGCACGATGAACCGACCCGAAAAACGCGAGCGGAATCGGACGCCCAATGGGCGGAGCGCTTTCAGTACGAACCCTTAGAAAAAGTGTTTATCGACTGGTATCAACAACCGGTCTTTGCTTCTTTGAATCATTCAGAACGTGACGCGCTGGTGGCGCTTCGCAGTCAAAATAACGGCTCGGCGCTTGGCGCGATGTTGCAGGCGACATCGCTGGCAGAACAGCCCGATCTGCGGGCGGCTCTGCGCGCTCACGACTTTCCGTTTCATTATGTGTATGGCGAACGCGACGACAAGTTTGCCGCTATAGCGGCCGAACTTAACGCCCAACGCCATGTGATTCCCAATGCCGGACACAACGCCCACCGGGAAAATCCCGCTGCGGTTGCTGCATGTCTGGCTCAGATACTGCGTCTTCGAATAAAGGACACCCCATGATCTATCCTGATGAACAAATGCTGTATGCACCGGTTGAATGGCAAGACTGCTCCGAAGGTTACACCGACATTCGTTATCACAAATCCGCCGACGGCATTGCGAAAATCACCATTAACCGCCCGCAGGTGCGTAATGCATTTCGTCCGCTGACTGTTAAAGAGATGATTCAGGCGATGGCTGATGCGCGTTACGACGACAATATCGGCGTCATCGTGCTGACCGGCGAAGGTGATAAAGCCTTCTGCGCCGGTGGCGATCAGAAAGTTCGCGGCGACTACGGCGGATACCAGGATGATTCCGGCACTCATCACCTGAACGTACTCGACTTCCAGCGCCAGATCCGCACCTGTCCAAAACCGGTTGTCGCGATGGTGGCCGGTTTTTCCATCGGCGGCGGCCACGTACTGCACATGATGTGTGACCTGACCATTGCGGCTGAAAATGCTGTTTTCGGCCAGACCGGCCCGAAAGTGGGATCTTTTGACGGCGGCTGGGGCGCATCGTATATGGCGCGTATCGTGGGTCAGAAAAAAGCGCGTGAAATCTGGTTCCTGTGCCGTCAGTACAATGCTCAGGAAGCGTTGGATATGGGCCTGGTGAACACCGTTGTGCCGATTGCCGATCTGGAAAAAGAGACCGTCCGCTGGTGTCGTGAAATGCTGCAAAACAGCCCGATGGCGCTGCGCTGCCTGAAAGCGGCGTTGAATGCTGACTGTGATGGTCAGGCGGGTCTACAGGAGCTGGCCGGTAATGCGACCATGCTGTTCTACATGACGGAAGAAGGTCAGGAAGGCCGCAACGCGTTTAACGAAAAACGCCAGCCGGACTTCAGCAAATACAAGCGTAACCCGTAATGCGTGGCGCGCAGGTTTACCGCTGGCAGATCCCGATGGACGCGGGCGTGGTGCTGCGTGAACGGCGGCTAAAAACGCGTGACGGCTTGTTTGTCCATTTGCGACAGGGCGACCGTCAGGGCTGGGGCGAGATTTCGCCTCTGCCAGGATTTAGCCTCGAATCGCTGGCTGAGGCCGAAGCGGCGCTGCTGGCGTGGGTCAACGCCTGGCGTGAAGGGATATCACCGGCATTGCCGGACATGCCATCTGTCGCTTTCGGGATTAGCTGCGCGCTCGCTGAGCTTGACGGTACTCTGCCCGATGCGGCGGATTACCGCGCCGCGCCGCTTTGTTCCGGCGATCCGGATGAGCTGTTTGAATCGCTGGCGGCGATGCCGGGTGAAAAAGTTGCCAAAGTAAAAGTGGGTCTGTACGAAGCGGTACGCGACGGAATGGTGGTCAATCTGCTGCTGGAAGCGATTCCGGATCTGCGCCTGCGTCTGGATGCCAACCGCGCCTGGACGCCGCTTAAAGCGCAGCAGTTCGCGAAGTACGTCAATCCGGATTATCGCGATCGCATTGCGTTTCTCGAAGAGCCGTGCAAAACCCGTGATGATTCCCGCGCTTTTGCCCAGGAAACCGGGATCGCCATCGCGTGGGACGAAAGCTTGCGCGAAGCGAATTTTGAGTTTGTCGCTGAGCCAGGCGTGACGGCGCTGGTGATCAAACCCACGCTCACTGGCAGCCTGGACAAAGTGCGTGAGCACGTTGCCGCAACGCATGCGCTGGGTCTGACGGCGGTGATCAGTTCGTCGATTGAATCCAGCCTCGGTCTGACGCAGCTTGCGCGCATTGCCGCGTGGTTGACGCCGCAGACTATCCCGGGGCTGGATACGCTTAACCTGATGCAATCGCAGCTGGTGCGTCGGTGGCCTGGCAATCCGCTCCCGCATCTGCATATTGAGGCGCTGGAGCCGCTGCTATGAGTTTTACCGACTGGCCATGGAAGCACTGGTGCACGCATCATGCGGATAAACCGGCACTGCGCCTGAACGATGAAACCCTGAGCTGGCAGCAGTTGTGCCAGCGAGTGGATGCTCTGGCGAATGGATATCACCAGCAGGGCGTTCAGGAAGGTGACGGGGTGATGCTGATGGCGCAAAACCATCCCAGCACGCTGCTGGCATGGCTTGCGCTGCTGCAATGCGGCGCGCGCATTTTACCGGTCAATCCACAGCTCCCGCGCCCGCTGCTCAATGTGCTGATTCCCCAAATGACGCTGCGCTTTGCGGTGGTCCTGGACGGTGAATTTGACGGATTATCACCGCTCGTCCTGCAGGAAATGGCGGGCAGCCATTCGGTCGCCTGGCAGCCGGAACGCCTGGCATCGATGACGCTGACCTCGGGCTCAACCGGGCTGCCTAAAGCGGCAGTGCATACCAGCTGCGCGCATCTCGCCAGTGCGGAAGGGGTATTGTCGCTAATGCCTTATTGCGCTGATGACGACTGGCTGCTGTCTCTGCCGCTGTTTCATGTCTCGGGTCAGGGGATTTTGTGGCGCTGGTTATCTGCCGGTGCGCGCTTAACCGTGCGTGACAAACAACCGCTCGAACAGATGCTGCAAGGCTGTACGCATGCTTCGCTGGTGCCGACGCAGCTGTGGCGCTTACTGAATCATTCTGCGCCTGTCGCCCTCAAAGCCGTCCTGCTTGGCGGCGCGGCAATTCCCGTAGAACTCACGCAACAGGCTAAGGCGCAAGGCATTCGCTGCTGGTGCGGTTACGGCCTCACCGAATTCGCGTCGACCGTTTGCGCCAAAGAGGCTGACGGGAAACCTGACGTGGGTAGCCCGCTTCCTGGAAGGGAAGTCAACATTGTCGACGGTGAAATCTGGCTCAAGGCGCGGAGCATGGCCAGCGGCTACTGGCGCGATGACACGATCAGCCCGCTGATCAACGAGCAGGGTTGGTTTGCCACCCGCGATCGCGGCGAACTTATCGATGGCTGTCTGACGATTGTTGGGCGCATGGATAACTTGTTTTTCAGCGGCGGAGAAGGGATCCAGCCGGAGGAGCTCGAGCGCGTTATCGGGGCGCATCCGCTTATCCATCAGGTGTTTGTGGTTCCGCTGGACGACGCTGAGTTTGGTCAGCGTCCCGTCGCTGTGGTTGAGTGTGACACCCGCGCCGATATCACCGCTTTTCCTGAATGGGTGCGCGATAAGTTGGCTCGCTTCCAGCAGCCGCTGCACTGGCTGGTTTTGCCCGCAGAGCTGAAAAGCGGAGGAATTAAAATTTCTCGCCGCACGTTACAGCAGTGGGTTAATACTTTTCTGAAAGGCTGATCCTGCGACCGACGCACGCGTTGACGCCTGTTTACCTTAGGTAAACGGTCAAGTTTCAAATCGTTACAATCTAAAGGTCCTGCGCACGCATAGCACTTGATCCCTGACAGACTCGCGTTAGAATCACGCGGTTTGGGACATTTGACGATAAATTTGTGTGGGATCACTAAAATGAAAAAAGTGGCATTGTTAGGTCTTAGCGGCCTGTTTTTTGTTTCTGCGGCGGCAAACGCCATTTCTGTGAGCGGCCAGGCGGGTAAAGATTACACCAACCTCGGTTTTGGTCTGGGGACGGAGACGTCCGGTCTGGCGATGACCGGCAACTGGACGCACAACGATGACGACGGCGACGCGGCAAGCCTCGGCCTGGGTCTGAATATTCCTCTGGGACCTTTCCTGGCAACCGTCGGCGGTAAAGGTATCTATACCAACCCGAACAACGGTGACGAAGGTTACGCAGCGGCAGTGGGTGGCGGTTTGCAGTGGAAAATTGGCGACAGCTTCGGTCTGTTTGGTGAGTACTACTACTCTCCAGATTCCCTCTCCAGCGGTATCGATAGCTACGAAGAAGCTAACGCCGGTGCGCGCTGGACTATCATGCGTCCTGTCACTCTCGAAGCCGGTTATCGCTACCTGAATCTGGCTGGCAAAGACGGCAATCGCGACAACGCACTGGCCGACGGCCCTTACGTTGGCGTCAGCGCAGGTTTCTGATTTTCTGGCGCGGTGTCCTGCCGCGCCTGTTCCTCTCTACTTCCCACTTCTCATCGCACCGATGCCCGTCCTGTCAGACAAACGCTGTGCGTTATCCTGCAAGCCGAACGATTTAGGGTATAGTGTTTTGACCATAGAAGTGGGAGAACACAATGCTAAACGTGGAAATGTTATCCACCGGCGATGAAGTGCTGCATGGACAGATCACCGATACCAATGCGGCCTGGCTCGCCAATTTTTTCTTTGAGCAGGGATTACCGTTAACGCGCCGCAACACCGTCGGCGATCGCCTTGATGACCTCGTCAACATTCTGCGTGAGCGGAGCGAACATGCGGACGTGCTGATCGTCAATGGCGGCCTCGGGCCAACCAGCGACGATCTCAGCGCGCTGGCTGCCGCAACGGCAAAAGGTGAAGGGTTGGTGCTCCATGACGCGTGGCTCACGCATATGGAAAGCTTTTTCAACGATCGCGGCAGAGTGATGGCGCCGAGCAACCGCAAGCAGGCCGAAATTCCCGCCAGCGCGGAGCTTATCGACAACCCGGTCGGTACGGCCTGCGGATTTGCCGTTAAGCTCAACCGCTGCCTGATGTTCTTTACCCCCGGCGTCCCGTCAGAATTGAAAGTGATGGTTGAGCAGGAGATTCTGCCGCGTCTGCGCGAGCGCTTTACGCTGCCTGAGCCGCCGCTGTGCCTGCGTTTAACGACGTTTGGGCGTTCAGAAAGCGATTTAGCGCAAAGCCTTGATCATCTCGAACTGCCCGAAGGCGTGTCGATGGGCTATCGCTCCTCCATGCCGATCATTGAGCTCAAGCTGACCGGTCCGGCAACGCAGAAAGACGCGATGCTGGCGGCGTGGCCTGAAGTGCAGCGCGTGGCGGGTGAAAATCTGATTTTCGAAGGGACGGAAGGTTTACCCGCGCAAATCGCCCGCTGTCTGAATGAACGCCAGCTAAGCCTGACGCTCAGCGAGCAGTTCACCGGCGGTTTGCTGGCCTTGCAGTTATCGCGTGAAAACACGTCATTGCTGGCAAGCGAAGTGGTGCCCTCGCAGGAAGAGACGCTGGCGCAAACTGCGCACTGGGCGGCGGACCGGCGGGTGAAACATTTCGCCGGGCTGGCGCTGGCAGTGACCGGGCTGGAAGATGAACATCTTAACTTCGCCCTGGCGACCCCGCAGGGGACGCATGCGCTGCGGGTCAAAATGAGCATTACCCGTCACAGTCTGCAGGTGCGCCAGGAAGTGTGCGCGATGATGGCGCTGAACATGCTGCGCCGCTGGCTGAATGGCAAAGATGTTGCCAGCGAACACGGCTGGATTAACGTGGTCGATACGCTGTTTATCGAGTAAAAAATCGGGGCCAAAAGGCCCCGGTAATGATCACCCCAGCGCTTTCGCCAGCAGGGAGATGGGATGTTCGCAGCGTTTGCTGGTGGACATCTCAATTTGCCATTTGCAGGTTTCGCAGTCCGTCACCACGATATCGGCGCCGCTCTCTTCAATCTGGCGGAAAAGCGGTGCGCCAATGGCCTGCGAGGTCGGGTAGTTTTCGCTTTTAAAGCCGTACGTCCCCGCAATTCCGCAGCAGCGTGAGTCCAGAACCGTCAGCTCCAGACCTGGAATCAGCCTCAGCAGTTCCAGCGTGTAGATCGACCAGCCCATTTTTTCCATATGACACGGCGTGTGATAAACCACTTTCAGCGGCAGCGGTTTTAAGGGTAGCGTCTGTCCGTTATCCATTTTGCGCCACAGAAAACGCGTCGCCAGCTCAATGTGTTCACGCAGACCGCTGTTGTCCACGTCCAGAACGTGCGGGTATTCATCGCGTAGCGTAAAGGTGCAGGTGGACGAGGTGGCGAGAACCGGGATGCCTTTCCCGACGATGGCCTCACGAAGAGACGACACGTTGCTTTGCGCCTGTTTGCGCGCTTTGGTGGTAAAGCCGTTGGCGATCAGCGGCACGCCGCAGCACTTCTCTTTACTCAGCAACTGCACGCCCGTGCCCATCGCGTTCAATACTTTGATCAGATCTTTACCCAGCTGCGGGTGATTATAGTTGACGTAACAACCATGGAAAAAAGCGGCCTGATCGGCATATTTTTCCTGTTCCTCGGCGACTGATTTGTACCAGCGGCGGAAGGTGCCGTGTGAATATTTTGGCAGGCTGCGGTGATGATCGATTTTAAGCGCCGCGTCGAGGAGCTGGCGGACTGGCTTAAGCGAGGTTGCAGCATTCACCAGCGGAGCAAACGGCGTTGAAACGCTGCCCATCAGATCCGTGTGGCTCAAAATGATATCGCGGATCTTGGGCTTCTGTTGGCCGTACTGCGCCCGCGCACGCTGGATGATGTCACCGATTTTGACATCAGAAGGGCACGCGACCTCGCAACGTTTGCAGTTGATGCAATATTTGAGCGCTTCATCGTACAGCGCGCCGTCTTTCAGGCGCAGGCGCTCGCCGTCCGGTCCCGCCTGTTTCGGCCCTGGATAACGAGGATTCACGCTACTGACCGGGCAAACTGTAGTGCAGATGGTGCATTTAATGCAGCTTTCAAAACGGGTATCGCTCATGGTTTTTCTCCCGCGCGCTGGCAAATTTGCTCTGCGGCATACAGGGCGGTGATGGCGCACACGCCGCCACCGCAGCCCAGCGCGATGGGATCAAAACCGCCCAGCACGGAACCGATGGCGTAAAGATTATCAACTGGCGAGCCGGAGAGTTGCGGTCGCAAGGTGCTGTCGGTGATAACGCCGAACTTCTGCCACGGCTGTGGGGCGAAGAAATCGCTTTGATACCAGTCCGCGCGGGAGGCGTTTTGCCGGACATCCAGGCCTAAAACCGCCTCTTGCACACCTTCGCGCGTGCTAAGAAGTCCGTTGCTGAAAAAGCTGCCGCTTGCCAGCACCACAAACCGTGAACGTAGCGGGATATCGCCATGATTCCGTGTCCAAAGGGCGCTCACGATCCCGTTGTCCAGCGTGACTTTTTTGACCTCATCGCCTGCCATCCAGACGCCGCCCTGGGCAATAAACTGACGCTGTAGCTGATTGTGCAGGCGAATGCCCGGCACCGAAGGCGGAAGCGTCGGCAATAAATTGATCGCACACGGCAGCCTGTCTGACAGCCAGCGCCAGAGACGGTTGTCCGTCAATCCGAAACAGGCCGGCAGATACAACGCATCGCATCCCTGGCTAAGCGGCTTTAGGGCGTCGAACAGCAGCGGCCATTTATCATCGTTATCAAGAAAACGGGCGATATTGACCGCGCGAAACTCGCTGGCGTTGTCCCGCAGCACGTCCAGTTCCGGCAGTTCGATTTCTGCGGTATCAGCGTTGATACCCTGATTACGCAGCGACGCGGCGGCAAGATGGGCCTGAAAATCGAGAAAACCACTGATGCCGACCACGCAAACACGCTGCGATGGAATCGGGGCAACCGGAACCTCTTCGGGGCTGAGCCACGCGGGGCGCAGCATGCCGAGCGGGGTGACACGCCGATGATTCTGTCGCGCATGGCCAGCCAGTCGCGTCCCGCAGAGGGCAAGCAGCGTTTCAGCCTCATCGGCAAGACGCGCGATATTGTCCGTTCCCACCAGACGGTAGGGATGTTCAGCAGGCAATACGTCGGCGTTTTGCAATGCCGTTAACGGTGCATCTACCGCAGAGCCGTCAGGAAGTGCGCCCAGCAAATCCAGCGATCCGGAAGAAAAATGCAGTGCGCTTTGGCCACGACTGACGATCGCACACCGCAAACCCCGCTGCGTAAGCTTAAGTCCGCACAGGATCCCTGCCAGACCGCCGCCGATAATCACCGTATCAAACTTCATCGTGTTGCTCCTTTTCCAGTCCGCATAATCCCTGGTATACCCAGCGGGTGAATTCGCTTTCGCGCAGCGCATCGCCCCAGGCGACAGGCTGCACGCCTTTCCAGCGTTCGTTGAGAAACTCGCTTAACTGCGTGAGCGACTGTGCTGATGTGGTGACATTGAAGCGCTGCAAAAGCCCGGCTGCGCGACACGCACACAGTTCGCCCTGACAGGTCCCCATGCCGACTCGGGTACGGCGGCGTAAATCGAGCAGATTATTGACCGTCAGATTTTCAACCGCGTATTGCACTTCGCCCGCCGTCACGGCTTCGCATTCGCACACCAGGCTCCGGCTAAGACGCCCCTGACCGAGCCAGGCTGGCGTGCGGTCACCATGGCGATAGATTGCTGAACCACGGAGCGGCGCAGGGAGAGAAATGATTTTTTGCAGCGTTTTCTCGGTGGGTTCCTGCGAGCCAGGCAGAGGACGCTGCGCCGTGATGCAGGGTTGTGTATTCCCCAGTTTTTGGCACACGGCGTCCGTCGCCCATTCGGCCATCAGGCGATAAGTCATCAGTTTGCCACCGGTGATGGTGATAAAGCCTTCCATTCCGTCACGTTTGGCGTGGTCCATCAGCACAATCCCACGGCTGACGTTACGGCCGGTTGGGTCGTCGTCGCTCGCTACCAGCGGACGCACGCCGGCATAAGCACGAAGAATGCGCGTTTGCGCCATGATGGGGGCCAGCTTTTCGCCTTCGCGCAGCAGAATATCCACCTCTTCGGCGGTCACGCGATTGATGTCGATATCGTTATAGTCGATGTGTGTGGACGTCGTGCCAATCAGCGAAATGGTATCGCCGGGCACCAGAATGTCCGCGTCGGACGGTTTGCGGCAACGGTTTATAACGTGATTGTTAATACGGTGATCGAGTATCAGCAGCGAACCTTTGGCCGGGAACATGCGGATGGAGAGGTCAGCATATTCTGCGATGCGCTGGCCCCAAATTCCGGCGGCGTTGACCACCACGTCCGCATACAGCTCGCTATGTTCGCCGTAAAGCGTGTCGTAGACGCGCACGCCCCGCACGGTGTCGCACTCGCGAATCAGCCCGGTGACTTCGTGAGCCGTCAGAACGATTGCGCCATGTTCGCGCGCATCCAGCATGTTGGCGGCGGTCAGGCGGAAGGGATCGACGGTTCCATCGGGGACTTTCACTGCGCCAATCAGCGCGGGGTTCACTGAAGGTTCAAGACGTCTGGCGAGCGCCGGATCGAGCGCCTCGGCGCGAATACCCGCTTCGGTACAGGCGCGGATAAAGGTCTGCTGAAACGCGAGATCGTCTTCGGGCAGGGTAATAAACAGGCCATCCGTTGGCTCTATGCAGTGGCGGGCGATACGTTTCAGAATTTGGTTTTCTGCAATGCACTCCCGGGCGGACTCGTTGTCAGTCACCGCGTAGCGCGCACCGCTGTGCAGTAAGCCATGATTTCGCCCGGTCGCTCCGGTGGCGATATCGTGTCGCTCCAGCAGCGTGACCTTTAGCCCGCGCAGAGCGCAGTCTCGTGCGATACCAGCGCCTGTGGCGCCGCCGCCGATGATAATCACATCGCTATAACGAGGATCGCGGAGTGTCATTATCTTCCCTCATGTTCGTTTTTTACTATTCAGCCACATTAAAAGTGTGGTTTGTTTGATTTCGAACATAATCGAGCGTGATACGAAACTAAAGCGTGATCCCATGCGCTTATTTGCTCACGTTGTCATATTTCTGTAACAATCTGTGCGTTGATTCACAGTAACAATCGCTGTGATTTTTTAACATCGCGGCCTCTGGAATCGGGGGGCATTCTCCTCCGAAATTTTTTTTGATGGCCACGGAGGCTCTTATGCTCAGTATCTTCAAACCTGCGCCGCATCAGGCGCGCGTGTCAGAGGCAGAAGTCGACCCGCTGTACCGTCGCCTGCGTTGGCAGATTTTCCTCGGTATCTTCTTCGGCTACGCCGCTTACTATCTGGTGCGTAAGAACTTTGCGCTGGCGATGCCCTATCTGGTTGAACAAGGGTTTTCACGCGGGGACTTAGGTTTCGCGCTGTCGGGCATTTCGATTGCCTATGGATTTTCCAAGTTCATTATGGGGTCCGTTTCGGATCGCTCGAATCCGCGCGTCTTCTTGCCCGCCGGTTTGATTCTGGCTTCCGCCGTGATGTTGTTTATGGGCTTTGTGCCGTGGGCAACGTCCAGTATCGCCATTATGTTTGTCCTGCTGTTCCTGTGCGGTTGGTTCCAGGGAATGGGGTGGCCGCCGTGCGGACGTACCATGGTGCACTGGTGGTCGCAGAAAGAACGCGGCGGGATTGTGTCGGTGTGGAACTGCGCGCATAACGTCGGCGGCGGTATTCCTCCACTGCTGTTCCTGCTGGGGATGGCGTGGTTTAACGACTGGAAAGCGGCGCTGTACATGCCCGCTTTCGGGGCCATCGTGATTGCGATCATTGCCTTTGCTCTGATGCGTGATACCCCGCAATCGTGCGGTCTTCCGCCGATTGAAGAGTATAAAAATGACTATCCGGACGATTACAACGAGCAGCATGAAGAAGAGTTGACGGCCAAACAGATCTTCATGAAGTACGTGCTTCCTAACAAACTGTTGTGGTACATCGCTATCGCCAACGTGTTTGTTTATCTGCTGCGTTACGGCATTCTCGACTGGTCGCCGACCTATCTGAAAGAAGTGAAGCATTTCACGCTGGATAAGTCGTCGTGGGCGTATTTCCTGTATGAATATGCCGGTATTCCAGGGACGCTGATTTGCGGCTGGATGTCGGACAAAGTGTTCCGTGGGAATCGCGGCGCAACGGGCGTGTTCTTCATGACGCTGGTGACCATCGCCACTGTCGTTTACTGGCTGAATCCTCCGGGAAATCCGGGCGTGGATATGGCCTGTATGATTGTGATCGGTTTCCTGATTTACGGTCCGGTGATGCTGATTGGTCTGCACGCGCTGGAACTCGCGCCGAAGAAAGCCGCAGGGACCGCAGCAGGCTTTACGGGGCTGTTCGGTTATCTCGGTGGCTCCGTCGCAGCCAGCGCCATTGTCGGTTATACGGTCGATTTCTTCGGCTGGGACGGCGGCTTTATGGTGATGATTGGCGGCAGCATTATGGCGGTATTACTGCTGATCGTCGTGATGATCGGCGAAAAACGCCATCATGCGGAAATGATGCAGAAACGAGGCTAAAAAAATGCCCGCGCAGGCGGGCATTACATTTCGATTTCGATATCGCCTTTTGCCCGGCAACAGCAGGGCAAAATTTCCCCATCGTTGATAAAGGCCAGCGGTTCCGTTAGCCAGTCCACCTGTCCTGCCACTAAACGGCAGCGGCATGAACCGCAGTAGCCCGCACGACACTGGTACTCAACTTCAACCTGATGCGACTCTAACGCCACCAGCAGGGAAGGGTGTTCTTCCCGGCACACCACTTCTGTACCGGAAAGGCTTAACGTCACGCGGCTCATTAAAGCTCGAAGCTGCTCAGGTCGTCAGTATTCACTTCGGAATCAATCTGACCCACCAGATAAGAACTCACTTCTACTTCCTGCGGCGCAACCTGCACGTTATCGGACACCAGCCAGGTGTTGATCCACGGAATAGGGTTAGAGCGGGTTTTGAACGGCAGCTCCAGACCCACAGCCTGCATGCGGATGTTGGTGATGTACTCAATGTACTGACACAGAATATCTTTGTTCAGACCGATCATGGAGCCGTCACGGAACAGGTACTCTGCCCACTCTTTTTCCTGCTGAGCGGCCAGTACGAACAGGTCGTAACATTCCTGTTTGCACTCTTCGGCGATTTCCGCCATTTCCGGGTCGTCAACGCCGCTGCGCAGCAGATTCAGCATGTGCTGAGTCCCGGTCAAATGCAGCGCTTCATCACGGGCGATCAGACGAATAATTTTGGCATTACCTTCCATCAGCTTACGTTCAGCAAAGGCAAACGAGCAGGCAAAGCTGACGTAGAAGCGGATCGCTTCCAGCGCATTGACGCTCATCAGGCACAGGTACAGCTGTTTTTTCAGCGCACGCAGATTCACGGTCACGGTTTTGCCGTTAACGTGATGGGTGCCTTCACCCAGCAGATGCCAGTAGCTGGTCATTTCGATCAGCGCATCGTAATAGTGGGCAATGCCTTCCGCGCGTTTCTGGATCTGCTCATTGGTGACGATATCGTCAAATACCACCGCCGGATCGTTAACGATGTTGCGGATAATATGGGTGTAAGAACGCGAGTGGATCGTCTCGGAGAACGCCCAGGTTTCAACCCACGTTTCCAGTTCTGGAATCGAAATCAGCGGCAACAGCGCGACGTTCGGGCTACGACCCTGAATGGAATCCAGCAGCGTCTGGTACTTCAGGTTGCTGAGGAAAATGTGCTTTTCATGATCCGGCAGCGCCTGGAAATCGATACGATCGCGGGAAACGTCAACTTCTTCTGGACGCCAGAAGAAGGAGAGTTGCTTTTCGATCAGCTTTTCGAAAATGTCATATTTTTGCTGATCGTAGCGTGCCACGTTGACCGGCTGACCGAAAAACATTGGCTCTTTGAGCTGGTCGTTTTTCGTCTGTGAAAAGGTGGTATATGCCATGAATAGATGTCCTGTCGTACGAAATAAAGGCGGGGAAATCCCCGCCCTTCATTAGATCTTACATGCGCCGCTTTCGCAGCCATCGTCCTGAATAGAAGGTGCCATATCGTCCTGTGCATCTTCCGCACCGTCACGGGTGTTGTGATAGTACAGGGTTTTTACGCCAAATTTATAGGCAGTCAGCAGGTCTTTCAGCAGCTGCTGCATCGGCACTTTTCCTGACGGGAAGCGCGTCGGATCGTAGTTGGTGTTAGCAGAGATCGACTGGTCGATAAACTTCTGCATGATGCCCACCAGCTGCAGGTAACCGTCATTATTCGGCATTTCCCACAGCAGCTCGTAGCTGTCTTTCAGCAGTTCGTAATCCGGCACAACCTGACGCAGCACGCCGTCTTTCGACGCTTTGATGCTGACGTGACCGCGCGGCGGCTCGATACCGTTGGTGGCGTTGGAGATCTGCGAAGAGGTCTCTGACGGCATCAGCGCAGACAGCGTGGAGTTGCGCAGGCCGTGGGTCTTGATGGACTCACGCAGCGTTTCCCAGTCCAGATGCAGCGGCTCGTTGACGATCGCATCCAGGTCTTTCTTGTAGGTGTCGATCGGCAGAATGCCTTTCGCGTAGGTGGTTTCGTTGAACCACGGGCACGCGCCTTGCTCTTTCGCCAGTTCGTTAGAGGCTTTCATCAGGTAATACTGAATCGCCTCAAACGTTTGGTGCGTCAGATTATTCGCGCTGCCATCGGAATAACGCTTGCCGTTTTTCGCCAGCCAGTAAGCAAAGTTGATCACGCCAATACCCAGCGTACGACGACCCATTGCGCCGCGTTTCGCCGCCGGAATTGGGTAATCCTGATAATCCAGCAGGGCATCCAGCGCACGAACCGCCAGCACCGCCAGCTCTTCCAGCTCGGACAGGCTTTTGATCGCGCCCAGGTTGAAAGCAGACAACGTACACAGCGCGATTTCACCGTTTTCGTCGTTAACGTCATACAGCGGTTTGGTCGGCAGAGCGATTTCCAGGCACAGGTTAGACTGGCGCACTGGTGCAATGGCCGGATCGAACGGGCTGTGGGTGTTGCAGTGGTCAACGTTCTGAATGTAGATACGACCGGTAGAAGCACGTTCCTGCATCATCAGAGAGAACAGATCGACGGCTTTCACGCGCTGCTTACGGATGCTGTCGTCTTGTTCGTATTGGGTGTACAGACGCTCGAATTCATCCTGATCGGCAAAGAACGCATCGTACAGGCCAGGCACGTCAGATGGGCTGAACAGGGTAATGTCCTGGCCCTTCAGCAGACGGGTGTACATCAGTTTGTTAATCTGTACGCCGTAGTCCATGTGACGAACGCGGTTGCCTTCGACGCCACGGTTGTTTTTCAGAACCAGCAGGCTTTCGACTTCCAGATGCCACATTGGGTAGAACAGCGTTGCCGCACCGCCGCGCACGCCGCCCTGTGAACAGGATTTCACCGCGGTCTGGAAGTGTTTGTAGAACGGGATACAGCCGGTGTGGAACGCTTCACCGCCGCGAATTGGGCTACCCAGCGCACGAATACGACCGGCGTTGATACCGATACCGGCACGCTGGGAAACGTATTTCACAATGGCGCTGGAGGTGGCGTTGATGGAGTCCAGGCTGTCGCCGCACTCGATCAGCACGCAAGAGCTGAACTGGCGCGTCGGGGTGCGCACGCCAGACATAATCGGCGTAGGCAGAGAAATTTTAAAAGTGGATACGGCGTCGTAAAAACGCTTCACGTACTCCAGGCGTGTTTCACGCGGATAGTTCGAAAACAGACAAGCAGCAACCAGAATATACAGGAACTGCGCGCTCTCGTAGATTTCGCCGGTCACACGGTTCTGAACCAGGTATTTGCCTTCCAGCTGCTTCACCGCGGCGTAGGAGAAGTTCATGTCGCGCCAGTGGTCGATAAACCCGTCCATCTGCTTGAACTCTTCTTCCGTGTAGTCTTCCAGCAGATGCGCGTCGTATTTGCCCAGCTCAACCATTTTCGTGACGTGATCGAGCAGCGCTGGCGGCTCAAACTGACCGTATGCTTTTTTACGCAGGTGGAAAATGGCGAGGCGTGCGGCCATGTACTGGTAGTCCGGCGCTTCGCGGGAGATCAGATCGGCTGCGGCTTTGATAATGGTTTCATGAATATCGGAGGTCTTAATCCCATCATAGAACTGAATGTGTGAACGCAGTTCAACCTGGGAGATAGATACGTTGTTCAGTCCTTCTGCTGCCCAGTCGAGAACTCGATGGATTTTGTCGAGATTGATGCGCTCGGTAGTACCGTCGCGCTTTGTCACCAGCAGACTCTGATTCATGTGGGTTTTTACCTGTCCGTGAAATAAAAAAATATCCCCCCGCTTATCCACAGACACGCCTTGTGGCTAACTCTGTGGATAAATACTACATATAGGGGGTTTGCGATAAGAAAAACGCTATATGGTGAGTATTCTAGTAAGGAATCATTTCAGTACAAGAGTTGATTTTGACGTTAATTTCAGGTTGCTAAAGCGTAATAAACCCTAAGTCCTCGTATCGTAAGGCCTGGACGTCATGTCAATAAATAAGAAAAAAAATCTAAAATTTGATCGAGTGCTGATTTCTTCAACGAGAGGTGAGAATTGCGCAACGTGATGTCGCGCAATCTTTATAAGAATAACGAATGACGTTAGTCGTTTTTTGCCGTCGTGTGCAACATGTAATTAACATCTACACCCGGCGCGAGCTTGAATTTGTCGGTCAACGGATTGTAGTGCAGGCCAGTGATATGTTGCTCTTTCAGCCAGGTTAGATCCACCCAGCTTAATAATTCAGCAGGCTTGATGAATTTCTTCACGTCATGCGTCCCTTTCGGCACCATGCGCAGCACATATTCCGCACCCACCACCGCCATCAGCCACGCCTTGCCGTTACGGTTAATGGTCGAGAAGAACACTTGCCCGCCGGGTTTGACCAGCGCGGCACAGGCTTTGACTACCGATTGAGGGTCGGGAACGTGCTCGAGCATTTCCATACAGGTCACGACATCATATTGATGCGCGTGTTTTGCCGCGTGCTCTTCAACGGTTTCCTGCACATACTCAACCTGAATACCGGATTCCAGCGCATGCAAACGGGCAACCTGGAGCGGTTCAAATCCCATGTCCAGGCCAGTGACCGTTGCGCCTTCGCGCGCCATGCTTTCGGCCAGAATGCCGCCGCCACAACCAACATCGAGCACTTTTTTACCGAACAGACCGCCGGAGCGCTCCGCGATGTAGCCCAAACGCAGCGGGTTAATGCGGTGCAAAGGTTTAAACTCACCTTCGAGATCCCACCAGCGGGATGCCACCGCTTCAAATTTGGCGATTTCTGCATGGTCGACGTTGTGAGCCACCGGGGATTTTTCGGCATTCATGGGCGCTTTTACTCCTTAATTCGCAAGAGGATCGAGTATATCAGGCTCTCCCCACGAATAAACCATACAGGTTTACCTGTCTGGGAGCGGTTGTGTTATAATTTGCGACCTTTGAATCCGGGATACAGTAGAGGGATAGCGGTTAGATGAGCGACCTTGCGAGAGAAATTACACCGGTTAACATCGAGGAAGAGCTTAAGAGCTCCTATCTGGATTATGCGATGTCGGTCATTGTTGGCCGTGCGCTGCCAGACGTCCGAGATGGCCTGAAGCCGGTACACCGTCGCGTACTATACGCCATGAACGTATTGGGCAATGACTGGAATAAAGCCTACAAAAAATCTGCCCGTGTCGTTGGTGACGTAATCGGTAAATATCACCCTCATGGTGATACCGCCGTTTATGACACGATCGTCCGTATGGCGCAGCCTTTCTCCTTACGTTACATGCTGGTGGATGGCCAGGGTAACTTCGGTTCTGTCGATGGTGACTCTGCTGCGGCGATGCGTTATACGGAAATCCGTATGTCGAAAATCGCCCATGAGCTGATGGCCGACCTGGAAAAAGACACGGTTGATTTCGTCGATAACTACGACGGCACCGAGCGCATTCCTGATGTCATGCCAACCAAGATCCCGAACCTGCTGGTTAACGGTTCTTCCGGTATCGCCGTCGGTATGGCAACGAACATTCCGCCGCACAACATTACTGAAGTCATTAACGGCTGCCTCGCCTACATCGACGATGAAGAGATCACCGTTGAAGGGCTGATGGAACACATTCCAGGCCCGGACTTCCCAACTGCCGCCATCATCAATGGCCGCCGTGGGATTGAAGAAGCGTACCGTACCGGTCGCGGCAAGATTTACATTCGCGCCCGCGCGGAAGTAGAGGCTGATGCGAAAACCGGCCGCGAAACCATTATCGTCCACGAAATTCCTTACCAGGTGAACAAAGCTCGCCTGATCGAGAAAATCGCGGAGCTGGTAAAAGAAAAACGTGTTGAAGGCATCAGCGCGCTGCGTGACGAGTCTGATAAAGACGGTATGCGCATCGTGATTGAAATCAAACGCGACGCGGTGGGTGAGGTTGTGCTGAACAACCTGTACTCCCAGACTCAACTTCAGGTTTCCTTCGGTATCAACATGGTTGCGTTGCACCATGGCCAGCCGAAGATCATGAACCTGAAAGATATCCTGAGCGCGTTCGTGCGTCACCGCCGTGAAGTGGTGACTCGCCGTACCATTTTCGAACTGCGTAAAGCGCGCGATCGTGCACACATTCTGGAAGCACTGGCTGTTGCCCTGGCCAACATCGACCCGATCATCGAGCTGATCCGTCGTGCACCAACGCCTGCGGAAGCAAAAGCAGGATTGGTTGCTCAGCCGTGGGCATTGGGTAACGTGTCTGCCATGTTGGAACGTGCTGGCGATGACGCGGCGCGTCCTGAGTGGCTGGAACCTGAATTTGGCGTGCGTGACGGTCAATATTACCTGACCGAACAGCAGGCACAGGCAATTCTGGATCTGCGTTTGCAGAAACTGACTGGCCTTGAGCATGAGAAACTGCTCGACGAGTACAAAGAGCTGCTGGAGCAGATTGCAGAGCTTCTGCATATCCTGGGTAGCGCCGATCGTCTGATGGAAGTTATCCGTGAAGAGCTGGAACTGGTCCGCGACCAGTTTGGTGATGAGCGTCGCACGGAAATCACGGCGAACACCTCTGATATTAACATTGAAGATCTGATCAACCGCGAAGATGTGGTTGTGACTTTGTCTCATCAGGGCTATGTGAAGTATCAGCCGCTCACCGACTACGAAGCTCAGCGTCGTGGTGGTAAAGGCAAATCGGCAGCACGTATTAAAGAAGAAGACTTTATCGACCGCCTGCTGGTGGCGAACACCCATGACACGATCCTGTGCTTCTCCAGCCGTGGTCGTTTGTACTGGATGAAAGTCTATCAGCTGCCGGAAGCGAGTCGTGGGGCGCGTGGTCGTCCGATCGTCAACCTGCTACCGCTTGAGCCGAACGAACGTATCACCGCGATTCTGCCGGTACGCGAGTACGAAGAAGGTGTGAACGTCTTTATGGCGACCGCGAGCGGTACCGTGAAGAAAACCGCGCTGACCGGTTTCAGTCGTCCACGTTCTGCCGGGATTATTGCCATCAACCTGAACGAAGGTGATGAACTGATCGGTGTGGATCTGACCTCCGGTTCTGACGAAGTCATGTTGTTCTCTGCCGCCGGTAAAGTGGTGCGCTTTAAAGAGAACGCCGTACGCGCAATGGGTCGTACAGCGACCGGCGTACGCGGTATCCGACTGGCGGGTGAAGACAGCGTGGTTTCCCTGATTATTCCACGCGGTGAAGGCGCGATTCTGACCGTGACGCAGAATGGTTACGGTAAACGTACTGCTGAAGGCGAATACCCAACCAAGTCTCGTGGCACGCAGGGCGTTATCTCCATCAAAGTGACCGAGCGTAACGGTTCTGTTGTGGGTGCGGTGCAGGTCGATGACTGCGACCAGATCATGATGATCACTGATGCTGGTACGCTGGTGCGTACGCGTGTCTCTGAGATCAGCGTGGTAGGGCGTAACACTCAGGGCGTGATCCTCATCCGTACTGCGGAAGACGAAAACGTTGTGGGTCTGCAACGTGTTGCTGAGCCAGTGGATGACGAAGAACTTGATTCCATCGACGGTAGCGTCGCGGAAGGTGACGATGAAATCGCACCGGAAACCGAGACCGATGAAGCTGATTCTGAAGAAGCCGATTCCGATGACGATGCGGCAGATGATGCCGACGAGTAATGTCTCCTGACATAAAAAGGGCCGGATTCCGGCCCTTTCTTTTTTGCAGACAACTGAGCATTGCGGCACGCCGCGTTTACCGCTACCTTAACCACATTCTTTAGCCTCTGACGGCGGAGCTTCGCCCCCTTGAAATACCTCGTCTCCTTTCGTACCACACTTAAAGTCTCTCGCTATCTTTTCCGCGCGCTGGCGTTATTGCTTTGGTTACTGGTTGCACTTTTTTCGGTGTTTTACATCGTCAATGCGCTGCATCAGAAGGAGTCAGAGATCCGTCAGGAGTTTAATCTCAGTTCCGATCAGGCCCAGCGTTACATTCAGCGTACGTCTGACGTGATGAAAGAGCTGAAGTACATTGCTGAAAACCGTCTGACGGCGGAAAACGGCATTCTGGCGACGCGCGGGCGAAATGACAAATCAGAGGTGCCGGACTTTGAACCGTTATTCCCCGACTCCGATTGCTCTGCAATGGGCACGGCCTGGCGCGGATCGCTTGAGTCGCTGGCCTGGTTCATGCGCTACTGGCGCGATAATTTTTCTGCTGCCTACGATCTCAACCGGGTGTTCCTGATTGGCAGTGAGAATCTCTGTTTGGCCGATTTTGGCCTGCGGGATGTGCCGGTTGAGCGCGAAGATGCGCTGAAAAGCCTCCATGAACGCATCATGAAATACCGCAATGCCCCGCAGGATGAACGCAGCAACAATATCTTCTGGATAAGCCAGGGGCCGCGCCCGGGTGTCGGTTATTTCTACGCCCTCACGCCGGTTTATCTGGCAAATCGCCTGCAGGCGCTGCTGGGCATTGAACAAACAATTCGCATGGAAAACTTCTTCACACCGGGCAGTTTGCCAATGGGTGTGACGATCCTCGATGAAAACGGGCATACGCTGATTTCGTTGACCGGGCCTGAAAGCCGCTTAAAAGTTGATCCTCGCTGGATGCAAGAGCGCTCCTGGTTTGGCTATACGTCGGGTTTCCATGAGCTGGTGCTCAAGAAAAGCTTGCCGCCATCGTCACTAAGCATTGTTTACTCCGTTCCCGTTGATATGGTTCTGGAACGCATTCGGATGCTCATTCTTAACTCCATTCTGCTGAACGTGCTGGTGGGAATTGCGCTGTTTATGCTGGCGCGCATGTATGAGCGTAAAATCTTCATTCCGGCGGAAAGCGACGCTCAGCGCCTGGAAGAGCACGAGCAATTTAACCGCAAAATTGTCGCCTCGGCGCCCGTTGGGATTTGCATTCTCCGCACGCAGGATGGGACCAATATCCTTAGTAACGAGCTGGCGCATAACTATCTGAACATGCTCACGCATGAAGACCGGCAGCGACTGACGCAGATCATCTGCGGGCAGCAGGTCAATTTTGTCGACGTGTTAACCAGCAACCACACCAACCTGCAGATAAGCTTTGTTCATTCGCGCTATCGCAATGAGAATGTGGCGATCTGTGTGCTGGTGGACGTGTCATCACGCGTGAAAATGGAAGAGTCGTTACAGGAAATGGCACAGGCGGCGGAACAGGCCAGCCAGTCCAAATCGATGTTCCTCGCGACCGTGAGCCATGAGCTGCGCACGCCACTCTACGGGATTATTGGTAACCTCGATCTGCTGCAAACCAAAGAGTTGCCGAAGGGCGTTGATCGTCTGGTCACGGCGATGAACAACTCTTCTAGTCTGCTGCTGAAAATCATCAGCGACATTCTCGACTTCTCTAAAATTGAGTCTGAACAGCTCAAAATTGAACCGAGCGAGTTTTCGCCTCGTGAAGTGATGAACCACATCAGCGCTAACTATATGCCGCTCGTGGTGCGCAAACAGCTCGGACTGTACTGCTTTATCGAACCGGATGTCCCGCTAACGTTGCTGGGCGATCCGATGCGTCTGCAACAGGTCATTTCAAACCTGCTCAGCAACGCGATTAAGTTCACCGATGTCGGCTGTATCATTTTGCACGTTTCCCGCGCCGGGGATTATTTAAGCATTCGCATCCGCGATACCGGCGTCGGCATTCCGGCCAAAGAAGTGGTCAAACTTTTCGATCCGTTCTTCCAGGTCGGAACAGGGGTGCAGCGTAACTTCCAGGGAACCGGGCTGGGGCTGGCCATTTGCGAACAGCTGATCAGCATGATGGATGGCGATATTTCTGTCGATACCGAGCCGGGTATGGGCAGCCAGTTTACGATCCGCATTCCGCTCTATTCGGCTCAATACCCGGTGAAAAGCCCGGCGGAAGGGTTGAGCGATAAGATGTGCTGGCTGGCGGTGCACAACGCGTCGTTGTTTAGCTTCCTGGAATCACTGCTTTCGAACCGAGGCATTCGCGTTGCGCGCTATGACGCAGGGAAAAAAACCGACGCTGACGACACGCTGATTACGGACGTTGAGGTCGATCCTTCCTGGCAGGGCAAGGCCGTGATTACGTTCTGCCGTCGCCATATTGGTATTGCGCAGGAGCGCGTTCCAGGAGAATGGACACACAGCGTGGCAACGCCACATGAAATTCTGCATTTGCTGGCGCATATCTACAACGTGGAAGGGGATACTCAAGACGGTGTTACGGCGCTGCCTTCTCCGCAATCTACCGTGACCATGAATGACGACATGATGATTCTGGTGGTGGATGATCATCCGATTAACCGTCGCCTGTTGGCCGATCAGTTAGGATCGCTGGGATATCAATGCTTGACGGCAAATGACGGCGTGGATGCGTTGAACGTGCTGAGCAAAAATCACATCGATATTGTGCTAAGCGACGTGAACATGCCAAATATGGACGGTTACCGTCTCACCCAGCGTATTCGCCAGCTTGGCATGACGTTACCGGTTATCGGCGTCACCGCCAATGCGCTGGCCGAAGAGAAAGAGCGTTGTCTGGAATCGGGAATGGACAGTTGTCTGTCAAAACCCGTCACGCTGGATGTGCTGAAGCAGACGTTATCGATTTACGCGGACCGCGTCAGGAAGTCGAGAGCATAAAAAAACCCGGCAAGCGCGAGCGCTGCCGGGTTTTTTATCACCAGAACGAAATCAGTCTTTATCGACCGCGCTCAGGGTAACCGAAGAGAGATAATTCAACAGGGCGATATCATTCTCTACGCCCAGTTTCATCATCGCTGATTTCTTCTGGCTACTGATGGTTTTAATACTGCGGTTCAGCTTCTTGGCAATTTCAGTCACCAGGAAACCTTCAGCGAACAGACGCAGCACTTCACTTTCTTTTGGTGACAAACGTTTATCACCGTAGCCGCCAGCGCTGATTTTCTCCAGCAGGCGAGAAACGCTTTCCGGGGTAAATTTCTTGCCTTTCTGCAGCGCAGCCAGCGCTTTCGGCAGATCCGTAGGCGCGCCCTGTTTCAGGACAATCCCTTCAATGTCGAGTTCCAGCACGGCGCTTAAAATCGCCGGGTTATTGTTCATGGTCAGAACAATAATCGAAATGCTCGGGAAGTGGCGCTTGATGTATTTAATCAGCGTGATCCCATCGCCGTACTTATCTCCAGGCATGGAGAGGTCGGTAATGAGCACATGTGCATCAAGTTTCGGAAGATTATTTATAAGTGCTGTAGAGTCTTCAAATTCACCGACAACATTCACCCACTCGATCTGTTCAAGTGATTTGCGAATACCGAACAGTACAATCGGGTGGTCGTCGG
>Ga0308165_1002133_pt1 | contig 24855 bp, 23 predicted proteins | sample PhyWR2_FD_201032 | JGI IMG/M metagenome (GOLD analysis project Ga0308165, IMG submission 201032) | Phyllosphere microbial communities from UC Gill Tract Community Farm, Albany, California, United States - DLSLW.R2 | ecosystem: Host-associated > Plants > Phyllosphere > Unclassified | place: USA... | reverse complement strand
GCGATCCTGTCGATGTACGCCTGGGTGATCTCGACAGAGGTGGTCACCCCGGCGTTCATGGCCGACTGCATGTCGACGGTCGTCGCCTCGATCAGGTCGAAGGGGCCGTCGTCGTAGATCATCCGGCCGGACACGGCGGCGAGATCGGTGACAGTGATGACGCCGTCTGCGTCGATGTCGGCCGTCGCCACGGCGGACCATCCGGCGCTCGCGGTCGTCTCGCCGAGGTGCTCGGCGACCACGTCGAGGTCGGCCTGGGTCACCTGACGGTCGCCGGTGAGGTCGAGATCCGTGTAGTACGGGGCCAGCATGACGCCTGACGGGACCGCCGCGACGTCGTCGGCCGAGGCAGGGAGGGCTCCGAGGGTGCTGGCCGCGAGGAGGGCGAGGGCGCCGGTGGTCGCGGCTGCGGTGCGGACAGGGCGTGTGGTCACGGGGCTCTTCCTCGGGGAGGTGCGGGGGTGTGCGGGCGTCTGCGCGCCCGGGCGGAGCGGGGTCATCGGGCACCTGCCGAGCGGCGACGGAGCACGACGCCGGCGGCTGTCGCGGCCGCGGCGACCAGCACGAGCGTGACTGCGCCGAAACCCGTGCTCGCGAGCGGGTTGTCGGAGGCGGCGCCCGGGACTGTGCCTGCTCCGCCGGACGGTGGGGTGGTCCCTGTCCCGCCAGGTGTGGGGGCGACCTCGGGCGTCGCCGACGGCGCGGGTGTCGTGGGCGCCGCGGTCGGGTCGGGGGTCGGGGTGGGCTCCGGAGTCGGTCCCGGGGTGGGTTCGACGGCCACGGCCGCGATCTCGACGGCTGCGGGTGCGGGGCTCGTCTGCGTGCTCGTGCCGTCCGAGTCGACGAGGGTCACGGCTGCCGAGACTGTCGCATCTCCGTCGTCTACGGCGGTGAGGCCGACAGCGGCGGTGAGGTCGCCGGTCAGGCTCGGCGAGGTTCCGAGCCGGCTGTGCACCAGCGTGAGGGTGCCGTCCCCGGTCTCGATCGTGTCGAAGCCTCCTGCGGGACCGGTCTCTGTGCCGGGGGCGTAGGTGAGCAGCTCGGGGTCGAAGGTGAGCGTCACCTCGTAGGCGTAGACACCCGTGGTGCCGGCGAGTCCGAGGCCGACGGTGACGGCGTCACCGACGGTGACGGAGGGCGTGGCCGTGAGCGTCGTGGACGTGACGGTCGGCTCGGCCGAGGCTGGGGAGGCTGCCAGGACGGTGAGCCCGAGGCTGAGGCCGCAGGCGACCAGGAGCGGGGTGCGGCGCCGGGAGCGCGCCTTCAGGGGGTGTTCGAGCATGGGGATGTCGGGCCAACCTTCGCGATCGGGAGACGGTGTCCGTCGACCGGAGGGAGGGTTTCAGCGCACGCCGAGGAGACGTCCAGGGGGACGCCTCGGCTGATGTCAGAGCGTCGTCGCCCAGCCCGGGTCGAGCAGACCGCTCGGAGGTGGTGCAGGTGGCGTCACGCTAACCGGGCCGGGTGCCGCGCACGGTTTCGCTGGTGTTTCCGGGGCGTAACTCCTGCTCAGAGGGGCGGCTGAGGGACGACCTGTGCCCCACCGAGGTCGGCAGGCGGCACGGTCACCTGGCCGGCAGCCGGGGAGGTCGCAGGCTGCCTCGAGGGCATCGCGCTCTCTCAGGTCCCACTGTCAGGCGACTCGGTTAGGCTCGTCGGCATGCCTGCCGCCCGACCACCCGCGCACGGGACAGCCGTCCCGGTGCCCGCGGCAGGTGCTCGCGGTGACGGCGGGACGCGGCTCGTCCGCGGGGCAGCGGCGGCTTCGGTGTCGACAGCGGTCGCGCTCGGCTCGCACCTGCTCGCCGGGGCTGAGGTCCCCGGGGTCCTCGGGGTCCTCGTACCGCTGGTCTTCGCGGTCTCGGTGTGCACGGTGCTCGCCGGGGTCCGGCTCTCGGCCCTGCGGCTCAGCGTCTCGGTCGCTGTCAGCCAGGTGCTGTTCCACACGCTCTTCGTGCTCGGCACCGTCCCTGCGGGGGCCTCGGCCGTCGTGCGGGCAGGGCACGACTCGCACGCCGCGCACGAGGGCACGGTCCTCGTCTCGGTGGTCGGCGGCAGCGGGGGACCCGGGCACGCAGCCCACGCCTCCGTCGGGATGTGGTTGGCGCACGCCGGTGCCGCTGCCCTCACCGTCTTCACCCTGCACCGAGGCGAGAGGCTCCTCGCGCAGCTGCGCCGGCTCGCGACGGCGGTGCTCGGCTGGGCTCTGCCCCGACGGTCCGCAGCGGGTGTGCCCATCCTGCAGCGCCAGCACGGTCCAGTCGGCACCGTGCCCGTGGTCGTCCGGTCCCTCGAGGTGCTGGCCGAGAGCCTTGCTCGCCGTGGTCCTCCGGTGCCTCGCAGCACCTGACGCGACCACTCAGCACGAACCGCCCGACGGCGCTCGCGCGCGCTCTCGGCGTGCGCCCGCTCGCCGTGCCCAGGACAGGACCCCCATGAGCACCAGCAGACCCCAGCCTGATCGCGCGCCGACCGCGAGCGCTCCCAGCGCCCCGGTCACCTCGAGCACGCTGCCCGCGCCGAGCCCACCGACCGGGCAGGACGAGACCGCCGACCCGACCCCCGAACCCTTCAGGTTCCCGACGCTGCGCACCGACGAGGTCGTGCTGCTGCTCTGCCTGCCCCTGACCGTGGTGGTCGCCCTCGCCGGGCTGCTGCTCACGGGGGAGTTCGCGCCGAGCGTCTTCGGCGGCCCGGGCGACCTGGTCACCTACGGTCTGCCCGCTGCGCGTGCCCTGCACGACGCGCTCGCGGCCGTGACCATCGGGCTGCTGATCCTCGCGACCTTCGTCCTGCCAGGCCAGCGCGAGCTGCCCGGCATCGTCAGCTATTCGCAGTGGACAGCGGCTCGGTGGGCCGCGCGGGCTGCGGCCGGGTGGCTCGCAGCAGCGATCGCCGTGCTCGTGCTCACCACGGCCGACGCGATCGGCGCGCCGGTCTCGTCGCCCGGCTTCGCCGGCCAGCTGCGGTACTTCGCGACAGGGATCGAGCTGGGGCAGACCATGGTCGTCTCAGCCGTCTGCGTCGCGCTCGCGCTCGTCGTGCTGCTCGCCAGCCGCAAGGTCTCGTGGGTGGCCGTCGCCACGGCGCTGAGCGTCCTGTCGCTCCTGCCGCTCTCGCTCAGTGGCCACGCCGCGGGCGCCGACGAGCACGCGAACGCCGTCAACTCGCTCGCGATCCACCTCGTCGGCGTGACCGCGTGGGTCGGCGGGCTCGTCGGGCTGGTGCTGCTGCGCCGGCGGGTCGGCCCTCACCTGGCAGCTGTCGTCGCCCGGTACTCGACGCTCGCTGGCTGGGCTTTCGTCGCGGTCGCCTTCTCGGGAGTCGTCAACGCGTCGTTGCGGCTCGACGGTCTGGACGACCTCGCGACGCCCTACGGGCTGCTGCTCGTGGGCAAGACCCTCGCGCTGTCCCTGCTGGGCGTGGCTGGCTGGGCGCAGCGTCGTCGCATCCTCCCGCAGCTGGAGGACCCGGCGCGCAGCTCGCGCGCCTTCGTCAGGCTCGCGGTCACCGAGGTGGTCGTCATGGCGGTGACGATGGGGGCGTCGGTCGCGCTGTCCCGCTCTGCGCCGCCCGTCCCGCAGAACCCTGTGGTCGGCGACCCGCGGCACGCGCTGCTCGGCTTCCCGTACCCCGAGCCCGTCTCGGTGCGGAACATGCTCACGCAGGTGCACGTCGACTGGGCGTGGCTCGCCCTCGTGTGCCTGCTCGCTGGCGGGTACGTGGCGTGCGTGGTGCGGCTGCGGCGCAGGGGAGACGCGTGGCCGCTCGGGCGCACGGTCTCGTGGCTCGTCGGCTGCCTGGTGCTCGCCTTCGTCACGAGCGGCGGTCCGGCCGTCTACGGCTCGGTGCACTTCAGCACGCACATGATCCAGCACATGGGGTTGATGATGTTCGCCCCGCTCCCGCTCGTCCTCGGCGGGCCGGTGCTCCTGCTGCTGCGCGTGCTGCCGCACCGCAGCGACGCGAGCCGCGGCCCGCGCGAGTGGATCCTCGTGCTGGTGCACTCCCGCTACATGCAGGTGCTGTCCAAGCCGCCCGTCGCCGGGGTGATCTTCGCCGGGAGCCTCGTCGCGTTCTACTACACGGGGTGGTTCGACTTCGCGCTGTTCAAGCACCAGGGACACGTGCTCATGCAGGTGCACTTCCTGGCGAGCGGGTACCTGTTCTTCTGGATGCTCGTGGGCGTCGACCCGGGCCCGCCGAAGGCCAGCCCGCCGATCCGTCTCGTCGTGCTGCTCGTGACGATGGCCTTCCACGCGTTCTTCGGGGTCGCGGTCATGGAGTCCACCACGCTGCTCGCTCCAGACTGGTGGCGGGCGATGGGCGGCGACGACCAGGTGGCGCTGCTCACCGACCAGCAGACCGGAGGCGGCATCGCGTGGGGCGCAGGTGAGCTGCCTGTCGTCTTCGCGGCGCTCATCGTCGTGTTCCAGTGGACGCGCTCGGACGCCCGGGACGCCAAGCGCTACGACCGGCAGGCCGAGCGGGACGGCGACGCCGAGCTCGAGGCGTACAACGCCCGTCTGGCCGAGCTCGGGCGTCAGGCGGACGGGCAGCGCTGAGGGTCAGCACCTGCGGCTCAGAGACCTGCCTCGTGCACGCAGATCGCGACCTGGACGCGGTTCTCGACCCCGAGCTTGCCGAAGAGCCGTCCGACGTGGGACTTGACGGTCGCGACGCTCATGAACAGGCTCGCGGCGATCTCGGCGTTCGACTGCCCGCGCGCGACGGCGAGCGCGACCTCGTGCTCGCGCTCGGTGAGGGTCGCGAGCCGGGCCCGCGCCTCGGCGTCCTGGCGGGGCCCTGACGCGGCGACGGCGGCGATGAGCTGCCCGGTGACGCTCGGCGAGAGGATCGGCTGCCCGGCAGCCGCGGCACGGACGGCCGCGACGAGCTCGGCAGGAGGGGTGTCTTTGAGCAAGAACCCGCGCGCGCCGAGCCGCAAGGCGCTGAGGACCATGTCGTCGGTGTCGAAGGTGGTCAGCACGACCACGACGAGGTCGGGCTGGAGGGCGAGCGCCCGCTCGGTCGCGGCGAGGCCGTCGAGCCTCGGCATGCGGATGTCCATGAGGACCACGTCGGGTCGTAGCGACTCGACGAGCGCGACGCCCTCCTGGCCGTCGCAGGCCTCGCCGACGACGGTGATCGCCGGGTCACCGCCGAGGATCAGGCGCAGGGCCGAGCGGACGAGGGCGTCGTCGTCGACGAGCAGCACGGAGACCTGCTGCGACGGCGTGCTGGTCATGAGGTCCACGGGACCCAGGCTCTCACGGTGAAGGTGCCGTGGTCGTCGACCCCGTGCTCGAGGTGACCGCCCGCGAGGTTCACGCGTTCGGCCAGACCTGTGAGACCTAGACCCGAGGACGGCAGCGCGGGCTCACCGAGAGCGCGCGGTGGGCCGTCGGTCGTGTTGCTCGCGACGATCGTCAGCCTCGAGCCGGGTGCGCCGTCGATCGTGAGGGTCACCGGGCGACCCGGGGCGTGCTTGCGGGCGTTGGTCAGAGCCTCCTGGACCACGCGGAACGCAGTCCGTCCGGTGCTCGGGGCGAGCGCCGCGAGGACGGCTGGTTCGACGGGGACGCGGAGCGTGACGGGGGTGCCGGCAGCCCGGGTCTCGTCGAGCAGCTCGTCGAGGGTCGCGAGGGTCGGCTGAGGTCGTTCGGGCGGTGCGGCAGGACCTGTCGCCGTGGACCAGCGGACCTCGGGTGCGCGCAGCACCCCGAGGACCTCGCGGAGCTCGGTGAGCGCGAGGTGCGCGTTGTCGCGGATGACTGTGGCGACCTCGGTGGTCTCGTCGGCGGTGAGGTCGTTCCTGTACGCCAGGGCGCCGGAGTGCATGGCGACGAGGGAGATGCGGTGGGCGAGGACGTCGTGCATCTCGCGGGCGATGGCCGCCCGCTCGGCGGTCCGCGCCTGGGCGACGCGCGCCGACTGCTCACGCTCGGCGGTCTCGGCCCTGGCCTGCAGGACGGCGAAGAGCTCGCGCCGACCGCCGATGGAGAACCCCGCGAGGACCGTCGGCACGAGGACCGCGAGGGTGATCAGCGCGACGACCCAGAGCTCGAGCGGGTCCGCAGGCTCGGTGACGACCTCGAAGACCATGGTCGAGAGGAACCACAGCACCGCCACGGGCAGCACCTCACGCCACCGCCGCCGGGTGGCGAGCGACACCGTCGCGATGACGAGAGCACCGATGCTGAAGGACGACACCGATGCGAGGACGGTGATGAGGCAGGCGACGAGCAGCGGTGCGCGGCGCCGGAACGGCAGCAGGCCGAGCGCGACGAGCCCGGCCAGGAGGTCGAGGGCTGCGGCGGCGTCGGAGGGGGCGGACTCGGAGAGCACGGCACCGAAGGCGACAAACCCGACGCTGAAGGCGAGCAGCATCCGCCAGGTCTTGCCCCAGAGCGTGAGCGGCGGGGAGACGAAGGGCTCGTCGCCTGACGAGGCCTTCGGCGTGCGTGGGACGCCGTGGTTCGCAGGAGCGGTCGACGGCGTCTGTCGGGCTGCTGCGGACGCAGGGACGGGCGGGGCGGGGGCTGGCACCCGACCACAGTAGGACGGGGCGACGCGCGGACGACAGAGACCACAGGCTACGGACGGCTCCGACGAAAGGTGGAGACGGGCAGGGCAGAGTGCGCGAGGCTCGACCTGCTGCGGGTGGTCGGGGTGCAGGCCTTCGGTGCCTGAGCGCTCAGCGCTCAGCGTGCAGGTGATCGGCGGACTGGGTGCCCCGTGTCCTGGGCTAGGGAGCCGGTCACGCAGCCGTCACAGCGGGCTGACGTTCAGCCGTCCCCGGACCCCGCGGAGCTCGACACGAAGCCGTGCTCGTGAGCGAGCACCACGGCCTGCACCCGGTCCCGCAGACCGAGCTTGCGCAGGACTGCGCCGACGTGCGTCTTGACGGTCGACTCGCTGACGAACATGCGCTGCGCGATCTCGGTGTTGTTGAGTCCTTCGGCGACGGCGGAGAGGACCTCACGCTCCCTGGCTGTCAGGGTGTCGACGCCGGGCGGGTCAGGGCGTCGCGCACGGAAGGCGCCGTCGAGGAGCAGGGAGAGGTCGTCGGGTGCCAGCACGGCGTGGCCGGCGTGCACGCTGCGGATCGCATCACCCAGCAGGGCTGGGGTCGCGCCCTTGAGCAGGAAGCCGCTCGCGCCGTAGCGGATCGCTGCCGCGGCCCTGTCGTCGAGGTCGAAGGTCGTCAGCACGATCACGCGGACCGGGGACGTGCGAGCCGCAGCACGAGTCGGCGCGAAGATCTGCCGGGTCGCCTCGACGCCGTCGAGCTCGGGCATGCGCACGTCCATGAGGACCACGTCAGGAGCCAGCTCGTCGACGAGGCGCAGCGCCTCGAGGCCGTCGCTCGCCTGGCCCACGACCTCCAGGCCGTCCTGGGCGTCGACGATCACCGCGATGCCCTCCCGGAAGAGCGTCTGGTCGTCGACGAGCAGCACCCTGATCGGGGCAGTGGCGGTCATGCGGGGTCCTCTACGGCGTGCGTCGGCGGGTTCGTGCGCAGCGTACCGCTGAGCGGGACCACGGCAGACGCGGTGACGCAGACCGTCTGGTCGGTCGCGGGGTGCGGAGGGTCCGCGGTGAGCGTGAAGGTCCCGCCCACGTGCTCGAGCCTGCGCCGGATGCCCTCGACCCCCAGACCGACCGTGCCAGCCCGGGACTCTGCCTCCGCGCGGTCTGCAGAGTCTGCAGCGTCGCGGGCGTCGCTGCTCTCGTCGCCGGCCGACGCCGGCCAACCGTCCGCGGCGTTGCTGACGGTGAGGGTGAGGTTCTCACCCCACTCCCGCGCCACGACCACGGGCTCGCCGCGGCGACCGTGCTTGAGCGCGTTCGTGAGCATCTCCTGGAGCACCCTGTAGGCGGTGGTCTCCAGCTCGGGGGGAAGGGGGCGGCCTGCTCCCGTCGTCGAGTCCACGAGCGGGGTCCCGGCCGACCTCACGTCCTCGATCAGCGTGTCGAGGGTCCCGCGTGGCACAGGCCCGGCGCTGGGTCGGCCGTCCATCGTCGAGAGCACCTCGCGGACGTCGGCCAAGGACGCCCGCGCCGAGGTCGCGATGCTCGCCGCGGCAGCACGGAGGGCCGCGGGGTCGTCGTCGGGGAGGTACTGGACAGACTCGGCCTGAGCCAGCACGACGGCGAGCGAGTGCCCCACGACGTCGTGGACGTCTCGTGCGAGCCTGGCCTGACGCTCGCGCAGCTCGGCGAGCTCCTCAGCCTGGCTCCTCTGCGCCTGGGCCTCGTCCCGCTCGGCGACCATGCGTCGCGTCTCGGCCTGCGACGTCCGAGCCTGGTCGCGCCAGCGCAGGACCAGCCCGAAGCCCCAGGGTGCCAGCATCGCCGCGGAGCCGAGCACGACCAGCGGGACGGTGGCTGAGCTCTGGGCGACTGTGGCCACGACCCTGCGTGCGATGTAGTGCACGTTCTCCCATCGTCCGTCCATCCTGCTCACGTGCTCGACGGTGAACCACGCCGAGAGCACGACTGACAGCGCCGCCGCCCAGAGCGTCACGGGTCGTCCGTAGCGCGCCGCGCCGAAGGAGATCAGGATCATCACGCCGACGACCAGGCTGATCCCCGAGCCGATCACGACCTGGAGGGCGACCGACAGCCAGGCGAGCGTGAGCCCGAGGGCTGGGGCTCGCCGGAACAGGACGCCGGCGCCGACGAGCAGGGCGATGAGGAGGAGGCTCCACTTGATGCTGAGCGGTGGGCGCCAGCCGACCCGCGCGAGCTCTTCGTAGCTGAGGAGTGCGAGGACAAGACCGACGAAGGCGTCTGGCCAGCCTGCGACCGGGCGAGAGGGCAGCGCAGTCGACGTCGGACCCCACGGCCTGAGGCTCCAGCGTCCGGCACCCGCGACCGGGGGCTCGGAGGAGCCCGGAGGGGATGGTGCGTGCCGGTTGGTCAGGTTCATGCTTCGACGATAGAGAGGCCCGAGCACCCGGAGCATCATCCTCAGGTGCCGCCCTGCTGGCCGACGGTGCCGCGACCTGTGGCCCCTGCGGGAGGGGCCACCACCAGGCTCAGAGAGTCTGCGTCACCTGGTCGTAGCGCAGGCGGGTCTGGCGCGGGCGGGTCGCGCCCTCCTCGGCGGGTGTCCCGACGTTGAGGACGACCAGGGAGCGCCAGCCGTTCTCGCTGAAGAACTCGGCGTCGACCGCTGCGGCGTCGAACCCGCCGAGGGGCCCGACGTGCAGCCCGGCTGCCCGCAGACCGACGACGAGGTAGCCGACCTGGAGGAGCGAGGAGGTGCGAGCCGTGCCGCTGCGGGCCTCTTCACCGGCGGCCTCGAAGCGCTCGCGGGCGCCCTCCATGTACGGGGCGAGGACGTCCATGTGCTCGTGGAAGCGGGTGTCTGCCGCCGCGACGATGGTCAGCGGGGCGGCGAGCGTCTTGGCCTTGTTGCCCTCGGCCATGTGCTCGACGAGACGGGCCCGGGCAGCCGGGTCGCGCAGCACGAGCAGGCGCAGCGGGACGGTGTTCATCGCGGTCGGACCCCACCGGACCAGGTCGTAGGCCGCCTGGATCTTCTCGTCAGGCACCTCGGTGTCGGCGAAGGCGTTGACGGAGCGCGCCTCGCGGAACAACAGGTCTGCGGTCGCGGCGTCGATCTCGAGCAGCTCGTCGAAGGCTGCGTCGGTCGGGGTGAAGGTCTCGGTGGTCATGGGAGCGTCAACACCCGGTGAGGGACGAGGAGTTCCCGGGATGGCAGTGAGATGCGCCACAGGAGCGGCCCGGTTGGCCGTCTAGCCCCAGGCCACGGCATCCTGGACAGATGCGTGTCGAACCCGTGACCGAGGAGGTCCTCGTCAGCCGTCTCGTCGACCTGGTCGTCGCGCGGCCGGCGACCTCGGCGGTCCGGGTGCTGCTCGACGGGCACCCGAGCACCTGTCCCGGTGCGCTCGCAGACTCCCTCGTCGAGCCCTTGCGTGCTGCGGGTCGCCCGACGGCGCGCATCCGCGTGGACGACTTCCTCAGGCCTGCGTCGTTGCGCCTGGAGATGGGCCGCCACGACCCGGACAGCCTGCTCGACGGGTGGATCGACGTCGGGTCTCTCAACCGTGAGGTGCTGTCGGCCGTCGGGCCCGAGGGCCAGGGCCGGTACCTGCCGTCGTTGCGCGACCCCGTGACCGACAGGGCCACCCGCGCGCCCTACGTCGACGCGCCGCTGGGACTCGTGGTCCTGCTCGACGGGTCGCTCGCCATGGGCCGCTGGCTCGACGTCGACCTCACGGTCCACCTCTCGCTGCGGTCGTCGACGATCGCCCGGCGGACCGCCGAGGCGGACCGCTGGACCCTCGAGGCCTACGCGCGCTACAGCGAGGAGGCCGAGCCCGAGGCGACGGCCGACGTGGTCGTCAGGGTCGACGACGCACGCCGGCCGGCGCTGCTCGACCGCTGACCGCGGGCCGTGGACGGCCCACTACCGACGTGCCTCAGCCTTCGCCGCCCTCACCCGGCACCGGGGTGAGCGGAGGCAGTGTGTAGCGACCCTCAACGATCCGCTCGTCACCGCCGTAGGCCCTGATGATCACGGTGAACGGACCGCTCGGCGCCGGGAGCCAGTTGGCCCGCGCGGCCTCGTCGTGCGGGGCGTCGTGGCTGACGGTGATCGTCAGGCTGCCGTCGTCGCCGTAGCGCAGGCCGGGGGTGCGGTCGCCGATCGAGTACCTGTCGATCGGGTTGGCGCTGAGCAGCCTCTCGGGCAGCGTGTAGAGCGTGGCAGACCAGAAGAACTGCGCCTTGGGCAGCTCGTCTGCCGAGAAGTGGATGGTGTAGCCGCGGCTGCCGACAGGGTGGTTGCCCTCGGCGTCCACGACCCAGCCGCCGTACCAGGCCTCGGCTGGGGGCAGGCCGTAGAGGCCCTTCTTCGCGCCCTGGTTCCGGGCGTCGTAGCGGCCTGCCATCTCCTCTCGGGTGCCGAAGATCCCGATCGAGGTGGTCATGTGCTCGGCCTGCTCGTCGAGCGACCGCTGAGAGTCCTGCAGCCCGGCGGCGAACGCACTGGCCGTGCCCTCGTCGAGAGCGGGGCTGGCGAAGCGCCCGGTCCCGTCCAGGCCGACCGTGGCCATCCTGCCCCGCACCTCCCGGTCTTCGTCGAGCACCGGGGCCAGGCTGAGCAGGTGGTCGAGGTAGTCGTAGAAGCCGAGGCCTGAGGCAGCCTGCTCGTCCCAGGCGGGCCACTCGACGGCTGGCGCCAGAGGTGGTGGTGGGGTCTGCTGGTAGGTGCTGAGCGGCTGCACCGAGTAGGAGTGCTGGACAGCCTTGAGCCCCTCGACGTCGTGGTCGACCAGGGCGGTGCGCGTCAGAGAGCCCACGATGTCGGTCGAGGCGCGGATGACGCCGGTGATCGAGTCGGGGACGGTCCCGTCCCACCCGGGGCCGGTCACCAGGTAGGACCCCGGACCTGAGCCTGTCGTCCGTGACCCGACGTAGCCCGCGTACACCGTGTACAGGTCGTGGACCGGCACGATGTAGTAACGGTCGACCGCCGGGACCGTGATGACCCAGGGCTCGGTGCGCAGGTCGAGCCAGAGCCAGGAGTACGGGGTGTCGTTGTTGGGGGTGACGATGTCGGTGTTCTGCGGTGTGAAGGGTTCGGAGTAGTGCCTGTAGACGCCGAAGCCCCCGACGTAGCGGGGGTCGGCGGGGTCGACAGCCTGTGCGTGCAGCGTCCGGTAGTTCTCGACCATCGCGTAGCCGAAGCGGTGCGCCTCCGCTGCGACCGAGCGCACCCGCTCGAGGTCGGAGGTCGCGGCGTCCGGACGGGTCGTGGGCTCGGTCATGGGATCTCCCTGGTTCAGCTCTGGACGGGCGGTGCTGCGTGCGGGTCGGGAGCCTGCGGGCGTCGCCGCCCCCGACCCGCACGGACGAACCGTGGGTGCCTACTCCGCGAAGGACGTGCGGAGCGCCTCTTCCTGGTCAGCAGAGAGGTTCGTCTGGATGAGCGTCCCGTGGATGCCCTGGGCCTGGAGCTCGGCGTGCAGCTTGTCCAGGACGGCGTCGGAGGTCAGGACGAACAGGGCGGAGGTCCCGGGCAGCACGGTCTCGCGGACGGACCCGATGAAGTCGTCGTCGATGCCCACGTCGGTCAACGAGCCGCCGAGCGCCCCGAAGCCCGCTCCGATCGCAGCCCCGAGGATCGGGACGAAGAAGATGAGCCCGAACAGCAGACCCCAGAACGCGCCGCCGAGTGCGCCGACGCCCGTGGTGCTGGTCAGCTGCTTGGTCTTGGGCCTGTTCTTGCCGACCGCCCACGACACCGTCGCGGCGTCGTGGACGACGACCAGCTGTTCTTTGGACGCCCGGATGAGCGCCTCCTCGGCCAGCTGGGCACCTTCGGGGGTGTCGAACTTCCACACGCTGAGCGTTGCCATGGTTCCTCCTGCTGGGCCACCGGACCCGGTGGCGTGGGGTGCCGGTCCACCCCGGGCGACCGGGAGGGCCGGAGGCGCTGAGGCGTCCTCGTCTCGATCGTGGCGCCCGGCCTCGTCCGGCACGTCACCCGTCCGGGATGACCTGGATGCGGCTCAGCGCCGCGAGACGGTCAGGTGAGGGCGGCGATCGCGTCGCCGACGAGCTTGGCGGCGATGACCAGGAGCAGGACGGCCATGATGGTCGCGTTGTTGTCGGTCATCCAGGTGCGCAGCTCGTCGAGGATCCGCGCGGCGCGCGCGCCCATCGACAGGTAGACCACCAGGGGGGCTGCGACGCCGATGCTGGCGATGACGACGAAGACCAGCAGCGCACCCAGGCGCTCACCGGTGCTCGACGTGGCCTGCGCGATGGTCGTGGCGCCGGCGACCACGAGCAGCAGGTTCTTGGGATTGACGGCGCCGAGGCCTACGGCGAGGCCGAAGGCCTTGACCGCTGTGAAGGAGTCGATCGCGGACATCCAGCCAGGGGTGGTCGGCGTGGCTCCGTCACGGGGCCGGCCGGACCACTGCTTGACGGCGAGCAGCAGGAGGAGCAGGCCGAGCACGAGCTTGACGACGCTGGCCCAGGTGGCCGGTCCCGCGTCGACGTCGTCAGAGGTCCCGCTCCCCACGAGCAGCACGACGACGCCGCCGAGGACGGCGATCCCGAGCATCCACCCCACGAGGAAGGCGAACCCGTTGCTGCGGGCCCGTCTGCTGACGAGCATGAGGACGACGGCGACGATCGGCATCGGGCTGACGAGCACCCCGACGGCGATGGGCAGCGATGCACCGATGGCAGGACCCATGACTTCTCCTCTGACGTGGTCCCACGACCATGGAGGACGTCGGTGCGCCCGCGCCTCCTCCGTGCCGGATGAACGCCAGACCCACGAGGCGCGCTCTCAGATGAGTCCCTGGTCGGTCGCGACCTGCACGGCCTCCCTGCGCCCCGCGACGCCGAGCTTGCGGTAGATGGCCCGCTGGTGCGTCTTGACGGTGTTGACCGACACGAAGGTCGCGGCGGCGATGTCTGCGGCCGTCATCGTCGAGCGCAGGAGCCGCAGGACCTCGTGCTCGCGTGGGGTCAGCGACCAGAAGGAGGGCACGAGCGGCGCCGCGGGTCTCACGCTCGGGAGGTGGTCCACGATCGTCATGCAGAACGCGGCGTGCAGCCCGCCCCAGGTGAGGTGCGCCCGCAGGAGCGGCAGCAGCTGGCAGGAGCGGTCCACGAAGGGACGCCGGAGGTCATCGACCTCGGCGAGGGACAGGGCCTGCTCCAGGTACCCGTGCGCACGGTCGGGCTGCTCGTCGGCGTCGGCGAGCAGCGCGCGCACGAGCCGGTGCGCGACGAGCGCGTCGGTCGTCGCGCAGGTCAGGGGCAGCAGGTCGAGGGTCCGCAGCGCGCCCTCGGCATCCCCGGTGAGACGCAGCAGGTCGGCGCACCAGACGAGCGACGCGGGGAGCCTGGGCAGCGACGGGTCGTGGGCGACCTTCTCGGCCGTGCGCCGGGCGTCGGTCGGTGACCCGTGGGCGTAGCTCCAGCGGGCGTCGAGCACCGAGACCACGGCTGGCCAGCTAGGCGGCATGAACCTGCCAGGCGTGCCCTCGACGAGCGCTGTGTGCAACGACTGCGCCCCGCCAGGGTCCCCGGCCGCGAGCGCGATCTCGAGGAGGGTCACGTCCGCGCAGGCTCGGAGGTAGTGGTCTGCGGGCTGGGTGCGGGCGGCCGTGCGGGTCGCGAGGGACCGTGCGGTCTCGAGGTCGTCCCGCTGGAAGGCCCAGCGCGCGAGCGCTAGAACCGCTGGGGAGAGCGCCGTCGCGGTGCCCCAGCCGAGGTGCCCGGCCTCGTCGAGGACGCGCCGCGCGCGGGCACGCCCAGCCCCGACTCCGGCGGTGCTGCTCTCGACGAGGGAGATCTCGGCCTCGCAGGCCAGGCGGAGCGCCGTCATACCGCGGCTCGTCGCGATCGTCGACGCCGCTTCGAGGAGGGCGACGCCGTCTGCCGCCTGGTCCGTCCGGGTGAGGAGCTGTCCGACGACGTACTCGGCCCCGGCCGTCGCTGTCTCGTCGTCGACCCTGGGGCTGGGGGCCAGCAGCCGGGCGCCGTGCTCGGCCATCACCTCGAGGTCGGGCGGCTCGACCGCGAGCACCACGCGCAGCAGGCTCTCGAGCAGCGCGAAGCGCCCGCCGTCGGCCGCGGAGGGCCGGCTGGCGGCACGTGCGCTGGCCCTGCGCACCTGGAGGTCGGCCTGGACGGGATTCCCCTCGAGGTGCCGGCAGACGGCGACCAGCAGCAGCAGGTCGGGGTCTTCGTCGTGGGGTGGGGGCAGGCGCAGGCACAGCGCGAGGAGCAGGGCGTGCTGGCCCCGCAGGACCAGCTCGATCCAGCTGTCGCTGATGCAGCGCGCGGCGAGGTCGGGGCGGCCGGCGCGGAGCGCGTGGTCGACGGCGACCTCGAGGTCGCGGTGGTGCCAGTGGAGCGCTGCTGAGCGGTGCAGAGACCGCCAGGTGGTCGAGTCGCCCGAGGCGAGACGCGCCTGGCACTGGGCCTGGAAGAAGTCGTGCCACCTGTACGTCGTGGGTTCGCCCGGCTGGTCAGGCTCGCGCTCGAGGAAGAGCCCGCGCTCGAGGCACTCGGCCAGGTGCCGTGCGCCGTCACTGCTCCCGTCGAGGGTGTCGGCGAGTCGCGCGTCGATCCGGCGCGAGGTCGACGCACGCAGGACAAAACGTGACAGGGAGGGATCGAGGCTGTCGAGCAGGTCTGTCACGAGGAGGTCGGCCACGGGGCTGGTGAGGCTCAGGAGCCGTCCGAGCGTCGGACCGACGGGGACGTCGCGGGCGGTGACGAGCGCCATGCGGACCGCGACGGGCCATCCACCCGTGGCACGGAGCAGGTCGTCGCGGACGTCGTCGGCGAGCTCGACCCCGGTCAGGGCGGCGAGCTCGTGGACGTCGCGAGGGGTGAACCGCAGGTCGGCCGCGCGGATCTCGCTCAGCTGCCCGGCAGAGCGCAGCCTGTGCAGGGCGAGCGGTGGGTCGAACCGTCCTGCGAGCACCAGCCGCAGCTGGTCGGGGAGGTAACGGATCAACCTGTCGAGGATGGCACGGGACGGCTCGGAGCGGATCTCGTCGATGTTGTCCAGGACGACCACCAGGGGTTCGGTGCTGTCGTCGAGGACGGTGATGAGGTCGTCCACGGTCGTCGACTCGTGACGCATCTCGTGGGGTAGGCCCGCGCTCGGGATGAGCGCATGGTCTCTGGCCCCGTCAGCGGTGGGCTGGAGACCGTCTGCGGGCAGTGACGCCTCGATGCTCGCGAGGAAGCTGTCCCACAAGGTCTGCGGGTCGTTGTCGAGGTCGTCGAGGGTCAACCACGCCACCCGGGTGGAGGCGGTTGCCGCCCACGAGGCGAGGAAGGTGGACTTGCCGTACCCCGTCGGCGCGGAGACGAGGGTCACGGGTCGGTCTGCGACGGGTTCGTGCTCGGCCCGGGCCCCGAGGCGCTCGCGGTGCACGTGCGGTGTCGGCGGCGACGGGGGGAGGATCTTGCGGGCCGGGGCTCGGTGGGAGGGCCTGTCGCCCCACGACGCGCTCATGCGGGCGTGGTCGTCAGGTGGGCTGCCGCAGGGGCGACGTCACCCTCGGTGTGTGAGGTGCGCACGTCTTGTCGAGGTGCACCGTGGGGTGGACCGGGCACACGACCGGGACTGGAGGACCACGGATGCTCTACGAGATCACGGTCGACGGCACCGTCGACACCGTCGTGCTGCTCGACTTCGTCGACGCGACGTCGAGGACGGACGGTACGTCCACAGTCTTGCGGTGCCGTGTCCAGGACTCGGCGGGGCTGTCGGGAGTCGTCGTGCTGCTGCATGATGTCGGCCTCCGCGTGCGTGAGGTGCGAGCCGTGCCTGACGTCGAGGCCTTCTGAGCCTGGACTCGGTGGACGCGCGCGGGACGCCCGTGCGCGGAGGGCTCGCTGCCGCCCGCGGTGCGGGGTGCCTGTCGGGATGCTGAGCACGATCGTCCCCCCAGACGGATGCCGCTCATGACCTTCGGATGATGCCACCCGGACCCGGAGCAGGTCAGGGTGAGACCCAGGTCACATGCTACCGCTCAGCGGGTTCTCAGCAAGGTGTGACCCCGACATCCCGAGGAGGAGTCATGGGACGGACGACAGCATGGGTCGGATGGGTGGTCTTCGCCGCCCTGATGATGATGACCACAGGGTTCTTCACAGCCGTCGCGGGTCTCGCGGCGCTCATCGGCCCCGACGACGCCTACGTCGACACCCAGGTGGGCCTCCTCGTCTTCGACGTCCAGGCGTGGGGGTGGGTCCACCTGGTCCTGGGGGCCGTCCTCCTGCTGGTCGGAGGGTGCCTCGCGGCCGGGCAGACGTGGGCGAGGGTCGTGGGTGTCCTCCTCGTCCTGCTCAACCTCGTCACCCAGTTCGTGCTGCTGCCCGCGCAGCCCTGGTGGTCGGTGATCGTCATCGCGATCGACGTGCTCGTCGTCTGGGCCCTCGTCGTGCACGGCGACGAGGCGAAGCGTCTCTGACGACCGTGGACCACGACGCGCCACGACCCGACGAGGCCGAGCACCGGCGGTTCCAGGGCTCCGGGGCAGCGCTCGCAGGTCTGCTCTTCGCGGTCCTGTTCAGCGCGGGCTTCTTCATGCTCGACCGCCAGCCCGACCGCACCGCCGACGCCGACGAGCTCCTCGCGTACTACCGAGGACCGGCGGGCCAGGCGCTCCTCGCCGCCGGCGTCTACGTCGTACCCCTCGCCGGGCTGTGCTTCCTCTGGTTCGTCGCCGCAGCCCGTCAGCGGCTCAGTCTCATGGCGCGCCGCGAAGACGCGCTGCTCGCGACGGTCCAGCTCACGGCCGGCGTGCTGTTCGTCGCGATGATCTTCGTCTCCGCAGCCGCCTCGGTGACAGGGGTCGCGAGCGTCCGCGTCGGCGGGGTCGACGACGCGGCCGTCGTGTCCCAGCTGCGCACCATGACCACCTACGGTGAGGCGCTCCTGATGATCTACGCGTTCCGGGTCGCCGCGGTCTTCATCGTGGTGAGCACGACCCGCGGCTGGAAGGCCCGGTTGTTCCCGCGATGGTTCGTCGTCGTCGGGTACGTCGCGGCGCTGCTGCTGCTCGTCTCGCTCACCTACGCCCGGGCCGTGGTCCTGGTGGTCCCGCTCTGGGTGGCCGGGACGTCGGTCATCATCCTGTTCCGGCGGGCTCACGGCGACCTGGAGGTGGCGTGATGGCCCCGCTCTTCGGCTCGCTGCGCGGCTACGACAGGTCGTGGCTGCGCGCCGACGTGCTCGCCGGGGCCACGGTGTGGGCCGTGCTCGTCCCCGAGGCCTTCGCCTACGCGTCGATCGCCGGCGTGCCCCCGGTCGTCGGGCTGTATGCGGCCGTCCCGGCCCTCGTGGCCTACGCCGCCTTCGGCTCGTCGCGCCACCTGGTGGTCGGCCCGATGTCGGCGACGGCTGCGCTCTCGGCCGCGGCGATCGCCTCGCTCGCCCCGGCGAGCACCGCGGACTTCGTCGTGCTCACCTCGGCTCTCGCGCTCGTCACCGGTGCGGCCGGGGTGCTCGCCGGTCTGCTGCGCATGGGGTTCCTCGCGGGGTTCGTCTCCGAGCCCGTGCTCAAGGGCTTCATCGTCGGGCTGGCCCTGACGATCATCGTCGGTCAGGTGCCCCAGCTGCTCGGGCAGGACGGCGGGGGCGAGGACTTCTTCGGCAAGGTCGCCCACGTGCTGACCCACCTGGGCGACGTGGACCCGTTGACCGCCGCTGTCGGCGCTGCCGCGCTGGTGGTGCTGCTCGCGCTGCGACGGTGGGCGCCCCTGGTCCCGGCGTCGCTCGCCGTCGTGCTGCTGGGCATCGTCGTGGTCCAGGTCTTCGGGTGGTCCGACCGTCTCGACGTCGTCGGGCAGATCGACTCTGGGCTGCCCTCGGTCGGGCTGCCCACCCGTGAGCTCGCGGACTACACGGTGCTGCTCGCACCCGCGGCGGGGGTGCTGCTCGTCGGGTTCGCCGAAGGGCTCGGTGCCGCCAAGACCTACGCGGTCCGCGAGGGCTACGACATCGACGCCAACCGGGAGCTGCTGGGCCTGGGCGTCGCGAACCTCGGCTCGGGGCTGGCCTCGGGGATGGTGGTCAACGGCAGCCTGTCCAAGACGGCCGTCAACGGCGCAGCGGGGGCACGCAGCCAGGTGAGCGGGCTCGTGGTCGCGGTGCTCAGCGTCGTGACCCTCCTGTTCCTCACGGGGCTCTTCGAGCAGCTGCCCGACGCCGTGCTCGCCGCCGTGGTCATCGCGGCTGTCGCCGAGCTCGTCGACGTCCGCGCCTTCCTCACCCTGTTCAGGGTGTGGAGCACCCGGCTCCAGGGCACCTACGGGCTCGCAGCCCGCTCGGACTTCGCCGCTGCTGTGACGGCCGCCCTGGGTGTGCTGGTCTTCGACACCCTCCCCGGGCTCGTCCTGGGGATCGCTGTGTCCTTGCTCCTGCTGCTCGTCCGCAGCTCGAGGCCTGGTGTGCGACGGCTCGCGCGGGCCGACGGCGTGTGGATCGACGCGGCCCGGGTGCCGGAGGCCGCCGGTCCGCCGGGGGTCGTGGTCGCGCGGGTCGAGTCGGGTCTGTTCTTCGCCAACGCCGACCACGCCAGGGCCCGGCTGCGAGCGCTCGTCGACCCGGCGTGCCGGTTCCTCGTGCTCGACGCGCAGACCACACCGTTCATCGACATCACCGCGGCCCACATGCTCGACGAGCTCGCGGTGACCCTGGCCCGGGACGGTGTGCGGCTCGCGATCGCCGGGGACATCGGGCAGGTCCGTGACGTCATCCGCGGGGCGGCCGAGCCCGGGACGACGACCCCGACCCTCTACAGGACCGTCGACGACGCGATCGCCGCGTCGGGCGGGCCCGGGGCCGGTGGGGGAGCTGGAAGATGATCGGCTCGAGGGCCGTCGGGCGTGTCCCGCGACGTCCTCACCGGGCCGAGCGGCCTGAGCGGACGCACGGTTCGCGGCGCCGGCGGGTGCGCGGGCGCCCTGACGACTTCGTCGTCGTGCTCTGGCTGCTCGGTGTCAACTACATGCTCTTCGCGGTGACCTCGGCGCGGTGGGCGCGGGTGCTCGTCGCCGTCGTCTACGTCCTGGCCCTGGTGGTCACGGTGCGCGCCTCGCACCCCACCCGTGGGCAGCGACGGGTGCTGGGCTGGGTCGTGGCCTGCGGCGGGGTCGTCGCCGGGATCTCCTTCGCCACCCTGCCCTTCGACGACGCGAGCGGCGTCACCGACGTGATGATCACCGCGGTCCTCGTGCTCACCCTCGCGCTCGTCCTGAGCCGGGTCCTGCGCCACCGCACCGTGACGATCCAGACGATCGCCGGGGCGCTCAGCGCGTACCTGCTCATCGGCATGACCTTCACCAGCCTCTACGCCGTGCTCGCCTGGGTCGACCCCGAGCCGTTCTTCGTCTCCGCCTCGTCCGAGGGGGCTCCCGACCTCCAGTACTTCTCCTTCACCACCCTGACCACCCTCGGGTACGGAGACCTGACGGTCGCCTCGGGGGCCGGCCGCGGCTTCGCGACCCTCGAGGCCCTCGTCGGGCAGATCTTCCTCGCGACCCTCGTCGCGAGCCTGGTGGCGGCCTTCCGCACCCCGCGGCACGACCCGGGGACGCGTCGTCCGCGGTCAGGTCATCCCTGAGGGATGACGCCCGCCCGGACCACGGCTCGCCATCGTGAGAGGACGACGGGACGGTCCCGGGCGCGCACGGCAGCACGAGAGGACCCCTCACCATGTGGGACGACATCTGGAGCATCGTCTGGTTCTTCTTCTGGAGCTTCGCCCTGATCTCCTATCTCTTCGCGCTCTTCGCAGTCGTCAGCGACCTGTTCCGCGACGACGCGCTGAGCGGAGGGTGGAAGGCCGTATGGCTCCTCTGCCTCGTCTTCGTGCCCTTCCTCACGGTGCTCGTCTACCTGGTCGCCCGCGGTCGGGGCATGGCCGAGCGCAGCCAGCGCGGTGCGATGCAGGCCCAGCGCGCCGCCGACGAGTACATCCGCGGGGTGGCCGGGTCGAGCCCGGCCGACGAGATCACCAAGGCCAAGGCGCTGCTCGACGCCGGGACGATCACACCCGAGGAGTACGAGCAGCTCAAGGGCGCCGCGCTGCGCCGGTGATGACAGGCCCGGCGGGCCGCTGGGCGAGGGCGACGAGCGGGAAGACCAGCACCGACAGCATCCCGGCCCCGACGAGGGCCGCGGCGGTCGTGGTCGCGAGCAGACCTGATTCCACGCCGATCGCGGTCACGGCCACGATGATCGGCAGGCCTGTCGCGCTGAGCAGGACGATCGCCCTCCTGTCGGCCGGGCTCGACCCCTCAGGTGCCGCGAGCAGGCCGGGGAGCCCGCGGACCACGAGCATGAGCACCAGGAACACCGGGACGAGGCCCAGCGCGCGGGGGTCGTCGAGCAGGGCGCGCAGCTCGAAGGTGATCCCGGTGCTGATGAAGAACACCGGGACGAGGAACCCGAAGGCGACGGCCTCGATCTTGCCCTCGACGTGCTCGCGGTCGTGCTCGGGGGCCCCGGCGACGAGGGTCTGCCAGAGCACGCCGGCCGCGAAGGCACCGAGCAGCATGTCGAGGCCGAGCACGGTGCTCAGGGTGACGAGGGCCGCGACCAGCAGGAGCACCAGGCGCACCGCGAGCTGTCCGCTGGTGTGCAGGGTCGCGGTGACCAGGCCGTGCAGGGAGGTCTTGGTCCCTCTCGACGCCCACCACACGGCCGCCGTGGCGATCACGACGAAGAGCACCAGGACGACCGTCGAGGGGCCGGGACGCCGACCGCTGAGGAAGATCGAGACGGCCACCAGCGGCCCGAACTCGCCGGCTGCGCCGACGGCCGTGACCGCCCGGCCGAAAGGGCTGTGGAGGTCGCCCGAGTCGCGCAGGATCGGCAGGATGGTGCCGAGGGCCGTCGAGCCGAGCGCGATGCCGACGATGACACCTGCCGACGGGTCTGGTGCGATCAGCACCCCGACAGACACCCCGGCGACGAGGGAGACGAGCCACCCGAGCCCGGCTCGTCGCAGAGGTCTGCCGCGGACCGCCGGGAAGTCGATCTCCGAGCCGGCCATGAAGAACAGCATCGCGAGGCCGAAGTCCGCCAGTGTGTCGGTCACGACGCTCGGCTCGACCCAGCCGAGGATGCTGGGGCCGAGGAGCAGACCGAGCAGGATCTCGAAGACGACGAGGGGGACCGGGGCGACCTTCTTGACAGTCGTGGCCACCAGGACGGCTGCGACTGCTGCGGCGGGTATGAGCAGCAGCGCCAGCTCGTCCGGCGTCACCGCAGCGCTCCGCAGGGTGCTGGTGGGACGTCCGCTGCTCTGGTCACCTCTGGTGGTCCTGTCGTCTCAGGCCCGCGGAGCACCGAGGATCGCGGCCTTCGCCTGCACGAACTCGGCGTCGGAGAGCACCCCGCTCTGGTGGAGCTGGCCGAGCCTCTCGAGCTCGGACAGCAGGTCGGAAGGGGCCGCCGCGGCAGGTGGCTGCGGCGGCACCGGCGAGGTCTGGACCGCCTGTCGGGCGGCCGCCTCGGCCTGCTCCTGCCGGCGCGCCTCCTCGAGCTGCTGCACCTGATAGCTCTGCTCGTACCTCTCGCTCTGGCGGCGCTGGATCGCACCGGCGGTCGCCGTGGCCGTCCCGGCGATCACGGCGGTGCGGGCGGCCGTGCCGAGCAGCCCTGGGCGTCCGAACCTGCGGAACGGTGGCATGGTCGTGCTCCTTCTCCTCGGCCGCACCGGAGTGGCACGGGCGGTGCTGTCTGCCCAGAGACCGTGGGCGCGGCTGGTCCGGGGGCCGGGCAGAGGTCACGCCGGCGTTGCAGCGGCGTCCGCGATCTCGTTGACCAGGGCAGCCGGGACCCGCTCGGCGGCGAGGAGATAGGCCGACGAGCCGCGGACGGCAGCGACCAGGTCGCGGGCCCACGTGTGCTCGACGACCAGGACCACGGCGCAGCTGCCGAGGTCGAGCCCCTCGGCGACGGCCGCGAGATCGTCGTCACCGGCGAGCCCGCTGCTCGAGAGACGGACCGTCGAGAAGGCGTCGGCGACAGGGAGGTCCTCCACCTCGTGGATGTGGACCCTGCCGGCGGAGTCCTTGCGGATCTCGACCAGGTCGACGACGTCGACCGCCGTCGACGCGGCGAGCGCTGTCACGGCGTCCTCGACGACCGTGGGCATGGACTCGTCGGTGCACCCGAGCACGACGAGGTCGAGCGGTCCGAAGGTGGGTGTGGTCATGGCTCGACCTCCGTCGATGGTCCACCGAGCGGGTCTCGGTGGTCCTGCCAGGATCTCGGTCGAGTGAGGGTGCCGCGTCATCCGCCGCGGATGGTTCGCCCGAGCCTGCCCGGCCGGGCCGACGAGAGCCCGAGGAAGCCTCTCATCCTCCGCGGGGGAGTCGAGACGAGCCGCCTGCCCTGGAGAGTGGGAGGCACAGGTACGGGCCCCGTGCCTGGTTACCCGGGGCGTCCTGGTCGTCGGCTCGGGTTCACGTCTGCCGCTCCGAGACTCCGGGCAGCAGGACCGACCTCAGGAGCGACTCATGGACCGACCACAGCTCAGCGGACGTCTCGGCGAGGTGACGTGGGACGGCGAGCTCCCCGCCCGGGACGCGGTGCCCCTCGTCTTCGACGAGCTCGACCACCTCCTCGCCGTCCAGGCGTACCTGTGGGCGCTGCCGATCGTCTCCTACGCCCAGTGGTGCCGTGTGCACTACGACATCTTCGGTGCGACGGCGTCCGACCTCGTGCTCTACGACACCTACGCGGACCGCCTGGGGATCATCACGGCCAACGCGACCACCCCGTACATCCTCAACTTCTTCGACCTCTCGCAGACGGGCCCGTTGGTGCTCGACCTCCCTGCGGGACCGACGGCTGGAGGCATCTCGGACTTCTGGCAGCGTGAGATCGCCGTGACCGGGGAGATGGGTCCGGACCGTGGGGAGGGCGGGCGATACCTCGTCGTGCCGCCTGGTGTGCCGACGCCCGAGGGAGCCGAAGAGCTCCGGGAGGTCACGTCCAGCGGGGTCAACATCATGGTGGGCCTGCGGGCACTCGACCCAGACCCGGTGGTGGCCCGTGCGCTGGTCGACGCCGTCCGCATCTACCCCTTCGCGGAGCGGCACGACCCGCCGCCCACCCGTGTCGTCACACCCGGGGGCAAGCCCTGGTCAGGTGTCCAGCCTCGCGGCGCGGAGTACTGGGAACGCCTCCACGGGATACTCCAGAGCGAGGTCGTCGACGAGCGTGACAGGTTCTTCATAGCGATGCTGCGCCAGCTCGGGATCGAGCGAGGAGCCCCGTTCGCCCCCGACGAGCGGCTCCGCCGGGTGCTGGTCGAGGGCGCCGCGGCCGGGGAGCTCTTGGCGCAGACGAACGCCTTCGCGAAGCGGTTCGAGGGGGCCCGGGTCTGGCCGGACCGACAGTGGGACAAGGTCGCCACGCTGGCGAGCTCGAGCCAGCGGGCCGGAGACCACGACCAGCTGCTGGAACGGGCCTCGTGGTTCTACGAGGCGGTGACCTTCTCCCAGGCGATGGACAGCCAGGTGCCCGGGCTGGGGCAGGCATATCTCGGGGCCTACACCGATGCCGACGGCGCCTGGCTCGACGGAGGTCGCACCTACAGGCTGCGCGTGCCGGCCGACGTCCCGGCGAAGAACTTCTGGTCTGTCACGGTCTACGACGCCGCCACCCGCTGCCTCGTCGACAACCCGAGCCAGCGTGGCGACCGGGGGTCACGAGACGCCGACCTGGTGGTCGACCCCGACGGGTCGGTCGAGCTGGTCGTCGGCCCTGAGGCTCCCGAAAGTGGTACGTCCAACTGGATCGAGACGGTCCCAGGGCGTCACTGGTTCAGCTATCTCCGTCTCTACGGCCCTCTCGAGAGCTATTTCGACCGCACCTGGAAGCCCTCGGACTTCGACCGCGAGCAGGGCTGAGCCGTCCACTCTGGAGCCTCCGGGTGTCGCGGCGACAGGTCGCTCGTGACGGCGTCGCTGCGCGCAGCCCTCAGGCGGGTTCGGCGGGGCGCTCGGGACCGAGCGTGGAGGGCTGCGCGACGCCGGCTGCCTCGCCCTTGAGCTCGACGAGGATCGTGTGCGTCGGCGTGGTCCCGGTGTTCTCGCCCGAGTGCCTCTGCGCCGGGATCCACACGGCGGCTCCGGCGGGGAGATGAGCGTCGAAGACGCGGTCGCCCGCCGACAACCTGCGGTCGAAGGCGCTCAGGGTCACCATGACGGAGTTCGGGTGGTCGTGCGGCGTCGTGGCGTCGCCGGGGACGTCGGTGTACTCGAGCACCCTGACGTGCTCGTTCTCCCAGAGCGTCCTGTAGTGGTCGG
>Ga0308165_1002130_pt1 | contig 24868 bp, 17 predicted proteins | sample PhyWR2_FD_201032 | JGI IMG/M metagenome (GOLD analysis project Ga0308165, IMG submission 201032) | Phyllosphere microbial communities from UC Gill Tract Community Farm, Albany, California, United States - DLSLW.R2 | ecosystem: Host-associated > Plants > Phyllosphere > Unclassified | place: USA... | reverse complement strand
ATCGCGCCGCCCATCCAAAACCTCCGGTTTTGGATGATGAATCACGAAACCGCCCATAACGAAAGAGCAAAATGAGTCAGAATTAAACGGCGTTGGTATAAGGACAAAAAACCCGAGCTGAATCAACAATTACATTTCGATGCGGATCCTTTCCCCCGATAATGCGTTGACGTTTAGTGATCACAAAGTTGGTAGCCAGACGATGAACGAATTTATTGTATTATTTTATTGTGTGGGTTTTGTGTTGCTTGGCTCCATACTAGTGCATATCACTGCGACATTTATCATCGCCAATCTAGAAGATGAGAGTGTCGATCTATTCCCAGAAGAATTCTTGTCAAAATCGAATTCTAATATTTCAAAAAGCGTGTCTCCCTCCCCATTCGAACGGAGGAATTTAAGAGTTCTGCAATCGTCTGCCCTTTTAAGGCATCCCTGTCGGCATCACTATAAATACAGCTGTTATAAATATTTATGATTATCATTGAGTACGTTTAAAACCAATAGCTCACAAAAAGCTCAGCCCTACTCCCCCCACGACCCTACTCCGGCCTCCAACTGTCGATGCTTTTGTTATAAAAACGCGTGAATTCCTTTTCTAACACTTACTCTCAATGCGGTATAAGTAGCCTTATTAATTAATTAAGCGGGTATTCACTCCGTTTCAGATCGCATCGTTAACGAATTCAACACAGAATTTTCACATTTTTCAGTTGTATATTGTGCATGTGCTACAATACACGCAAATTATCAAGCTTGAATGCCACGCGGCAATTAGGTCGTGTTGACAAAGTGGATTCCCAAATCAGCTAAAGCATGATTCAAGGCTGCTTTTTAGGAGGCAGTTATGGCGCGGGGTGATCTGAACGATCAGGAATGGGTTATCATTGAGGGCTTATTGCCGGCCGAGCGAGGCCGAAAGTCTCGGCCTTCTTTGGATAACCGTCGTTACCTCAACGGAATGCTTCACGTTCTGCGGGTTGGCTGTCCTTGGCGCGACATGCATGAGCGTTACGGCAAATGGAATTCGGTTTATGTCCGATTTCGACGCTGGGCGGAACAAGGCGTATGGGATGCGCTTTTGGAAACCCTCGTCGAACTGGGCCTAACTGACGACTGGCAACATATGATCGACAGCACGACTGTTCGTGGTCATTCTCAGGCAGCCGGCGCAAAAGGGGGACTTATAAGGAAGCTTTTGGTCGATCACGCGGCGGCTTTACGACAAAAGTCCACGCCCGTACAGACGGTCAGGGACGCCCTCTTGGCTTCGTTCTCACAGGCGGAGAGGCTTCGGATTACAACGCAGTTGAGGAATTGTTGTCCATTCCTGTGAGAAAGCCCAGACTGTTGCTCGCCGATAAAGGCTATGATGGCGACAACATTCGGGACGCTCTTCTGTGCAGTGGCATAAAGCCAGTTATTCCGCCCAAAGCAAACCGGAAAAACCCTCCAGCTTGCGACTTCCAGGCCTACAAGGATCGCAACCGTATTGAACGTATGTTCAATAGGTTAAAGCAATTCCGCCGCATTGCCACTAGATACGACAAAACCAGAAAATCCTTCGAGGCATTCCTTGCTATCGCAGCAGTCAGGATATGGCTGCCATACTTTGTCAACATGACCTAGTTTATTGAAAATAAAATACGCCGCACCGCTCAGTTTGCAATGCCGCGTCAAAGATATTTAGACTTTTTGCTGAACAAGCCTGGCTACGACATCTCGCAAAGAGGATTGCCACTGTGGCGATGACCAGTTGAAGACTTCGTGAAATTTTGTGGTCGACAGGCGCGAGTTCGCAGGACGCACAGCCTTCGTCGGATAAGCTGCTGTCACAATATCAATTACAGTCGCAGCTGGCCCGCCAAGTTTGGCACTTTCACTGAATATTCGGCGTGCCAACTCACTCCAGTTGGCATCACCCGTGCCAACTAGATGGTAAATGCCGTAACCTGAAAAGTCTGGCACTTCCACCAAATGGTCTGCCACTTTAATAATTGCATCAGCTATATCGAGTGCACTTGTCGGATTGCCCCATTGGTCGGAAACCACCGAGAGGGTATCGCGCGTGTCAGCAAGCTCAAGCATCGTTTTGACGAAATTCTTGCCAAACGGACTATATACCCAAGCCGTTCGTAAAATGATGTGCTTCGGATTGGCTTGTGCAACAAGACGTTCGCCTTCAAGCTTCGAGCTTCCGTAAATACTGCGTGGACCAGTTACATCTGTTTCCAAGTACGGAGTACTGGCATCGCCCGCAAAAACATAATCCGTCGAGATGTGGATTACCGGAGCACCACAAGCCTCTGCTGCTTCGGCAACTGCTTGCGCGCCAATTGCATTCACATCAAATGCTAACTCAGGCTTATCCTCCGCCAGATCCACCGCCGTATATGCGGCAGCGGAGACTACGAGGTCGGGCTTGAGCGCCTCAATGGCACTGCGCACGGTTTCAGGCTTTGCCAGATCCAGTTTTGGACGACCCAATGCAATCACGTGCAGATCGGGTCGTCGCAATGCTCTTTCCAGTAAGCTCTGAACAACCTGTCCTTCACGCCCAGTGACAATTATCTTCATAAACTGGTCTCTTTAGCAACGCTGCCCAAACGCTCCCCAGCATATTTGCCACTGCGGATCGGCTCCCACCACCAACCATTATTGAGATACCACTCAATTGTCTTTTCAAGCCCTGTTTCGAAAGTTTCCTGCGGCTTCCAGCCTAAATCACGTTCGATCTTTGACGCGTCAATTGCATAACGACGATCGTGGCCGGGACGATCAGTCACGAAATTAATAAGATCTGCATAGCGCTTGCCGTTTGTGCGAGGCCGTTTCTTATCAAGAACCGCGCAGATTGTTTCGACCACATTCAAGTTGGTGCGTTCTGCACTTCCACCGATATTGTAGCTTTCTCCGAGCTTTCCAGTAGTCGCAACCAAGGCCAATGCACGTGCATGATCCTCAACATAGAGCCAGTCACGCACATTCGCACCTGCGCCGTAAACCGGCAATGGCTTCTCATCGAGCGCATTAAGAATGACCAATGGGATCAGCTTTTCAGGGAAATGAAACGGTCCATAGTTATTTGAGCAATTGGAAAGAACTACCGGCAGTCCATAAGTTTCATGCCATGCACGAACCAGATGATCGGATGCAGCTTTCGAAGCCGAATACGGCGATGATGGCTGATAAGGCGTTTCTTCCGTGAATATGCCGCTATCAAACGGCAGATCGCCAAATACTTCATCCGTTGAAATGTGGTGAAAACGGAAAGCTGATTTGCGCGGCTCAGTCAGTTCCCGCCAATATTCGAGTGCAGCATTCAACAGACGGAACGTCCCGACAATATTCGTTTCAATGAATGCGCCAGGGCCATCAATTGAACGGTCAACATGGCTTTCAGCCGCCAAATGCATGACGATGTCGATTTCTTTGGTGCGCAGGGCCTCCAAAACGCCAATGTGATCACATATATCAGCCTGAAGAAAGCTGTAGTTCGGATGATTTTCGATCTGACGAAGGGAAGCGAGATTACCCGCATAAGTCAGCTTGTCGAGATTGACAACATTAACATTGGCATCATCGGCAAGATGGCGGCACACTGCCGAACCAATGAAACCGGCGCCACCCGTAACAAGAATATTCATATTATTCCTCAATCAAAAACGTCTGCGTGAGCCAGCAAGGGGGCTTTCTCATCCTTGTCGGACAACTGAACGCCGGATGCGGGAATGGGCCATTGGATACCGATCGCCGGATCGTCAAACCGAATTGAGCGGTCATATTCCGGCGCATAATAATCAGTCACTTTATATATGACCTCAGTATCGTCAGTGAGTGTAATAAAGCCGTGGGCAAAGCCCTTTGGAACAAGAATTTGGTTCCATTTCTCAGCTGAAACTTCCAAAGAAATCCACTTGCCAAAAGTCGGAGAACTTTTGCGGATATCTAGTGTTACGTCAAGAATTGCGCCGCGGGTAACTCTGACCAACTTTTCTTGCTGGAACGGAGGTAGCTGATAATGAAGTCCTCGAACAACACCCTTTGTGGAAGAATAAGAGTGATTATCTTGAACGAAATCAAGATCAATGCCCGCTTCAGCCAACGACTTCCTATTATAAATTTCCGAAAAAAACCCGCGATCATCACCAAACTTTCGCGGAATTATCTCAAAAACACCTTCTAAACCTAAAGGGCGAACTTGCATTAAGCTTTCCCTAACTCATCAACACGTCTGCGTAAATAGGCTGCATAATCAGTCTTTCCAAGCTTAGCAGCGCGCTCCAGCACAGCTTCACTGCTCAGCCACCCCTTATCCAATCCGATCTCCTCTGGACAGGCTATTTTAATACCCTGCCGTTTCTCAATAGTCTGAACGAATGACGATGCTTCGTGAAGGCTGTCATGTGTTCCGGTATCAAGCCACGCATATCCGCGCCCAAAACGCTGAACGTTCAACTCACCTCGTTCAAGATAGACATTATTAACGGTAGTAATTTCTAACTCACCACGTGCAGACGGCTTAATGGAGCTTGCGATATCGACAACTTGATTGTCGTAAAAATAAAGACCCGTAACAGCCCAGTGCGATTTAGGTCTTTCTGGCTTCTCTTCAATTGATATTGCTTGCCCTGTGTTGCTATCAAATTCCACTACTCCGTAGCGCTGGGGATCATCGACACGATAGGCAAACACAGTCCCCCCCTTCATTGGCTGAGAAGAGAGCTGAGATAGCTTCGAAAGACCATCGCCAAAATATATATTGTCACCGAGGATCATTGCAACACTGTCACTGCCAATGAACTCCCGACCAATGATAAAGGCTTCAGCAAGACCGTTAGGATGTGCCTGTTCAGCGTAAGAAAAATCAATGCCGAAATCAGAGCCATCACCAAGAAGCTTTTGAAAAAGTGGCAGGTCGTGTGGTGTCGAGATGACTAGGATTTCTCGAATTCCGGCTAGCATAAGCACGCTAAGCGGATAGTATATCATCGGCTTATCATATATAGGCAGAATTTGCTTAGAGACTGCAATTGTTAAAGGGTACAGTCTCGTCCCACTGCCGCCAGCTAGAATAATTCCCTTCATGCGCTTTCACTTCCTATCATCTTACTTCTTTCGTTTTGTTCATATAAGCACTTAAATATGCCTAAGATGATGGCTTCGATTTGACGACAGCCGGAGCTACCTAGCGAACCGAGAATTCAAAGAATGACCAATAGTTTTTCAGCTGCTGATCCTCACACCAATAAGCAGCCATTGCTTACGATTTCAATCGTTACATTTAATCCTGACTTCGATGAACTCAAAAAAACACTCGACAGCCTGAAAATTGCGCTGAAGACGTTCGCGCCCAGATCGTTCGCTATTACAATTGTGGATAACTCCTCTAGCAAAGAAGTCGCCTCTTTTTTGCTGCGTTGCTATTCAGAAATGCCAGTGAAATTACTTGAAGGTCAGGGAAATATCGGCTTTGGCAAAGCTCACAACCTTGCAATTAAGCAGATGGGTGAGTTTCATCTTATTCTTAATCCAGACATTCAGCTCGATCCTGATGCGCTGATAAATGCACTTGCATTTATGAGAGCCAATGAAAATTGTGGACTATTGAGCCCTCACGCCTCTTGGCCGAATGATCAACGACAATATCTATGTAAACGATACCCGGCTATCTTCGACTTAATCATTAGAGGCTTTGCACCGAAGATAATTCGCTCTCTTTTCTCTAAGCGATTGGCGCGATATGAATTGCAAGCTGAAACACAGAACGTCGTCTATTGGAATCCTCCGATTGTGAGTGGATGTTTCATGTTCTACAGAAGCGCTACTTTAAAAAACACAGGCGGGTTCAGTGATAAATTCTTCTTATATTTTGAAGATTTTGATCTTTCTTTAAGATCACGTAAAATTACCGATACAGCTTATGTACCCACAATTAAAGTAGTCCATGCAGGTGGACATGCTTCGAAAAAAGGATTTTGGCACATAAAGGTATTCATGTATTCCGCGATTATCTTTTATCGAACTCATGGACTCAAACTGTTTTAATTTCAGTAGACCACGATCATACTCCTCTTGCGCTGAGACTACCAGGAGCTGAAGCTTATCGTCTCTTTTGATAATGTTGCCTGTTTTATTGGAACGACTGTCAGATTACGTGGTGCCTCCAAGCATCCGTTTGGTCAATGGGAGTTGAGCAGAGGGACTTCTAGGCGACAACGTAGCCATGATTAAGATCTTTGATTTTGGAGCAGAAAGAATAGCGAAATCGAAACGCTGCGCGTATATTTTTTAGACGGAGGATAGCCCGGCTCAACAACCTATTTTTTGTAAATCAGTTTTATGATAGTAAAGAATTAACGGAGAATGGATTCAAAGATCATGAAGTCGATACTGAATAAATTCAAATCGTTAATGTCATTTGGCTTAACCTCTGACGTTGAACACAATCCAAACCCGATATTCTCGGTTCGTCACGCGACCGCCAGCGTAACCAATTACGAAAAGCTGTACGCTCAAAATTATTACGCTCACCAATCAGGCTCAACCTCATATGAGGTTGAGCAATTTCCTCTTTCGCTGCAAAAGCTAGCTGGTGAGATAGGTGTAGAAAGTCTTTTAGATATTGGAGGGGGTAACGGAACACTTTCTCGCATATGGCGCGGTTTCGGCGGAAAAGCGGCATCACTAGATTACTACGACAATCCTGAAGATTTTTGTAAAAAGTTTGATCTATCACATTACGCGGTAGACGAGACGAATGATATCCAACCCTTCATCAAAGAAAACCTCGGAGACTCTTGGATATCTACCTGCCTAGACGTTGCAGAGCACATCGATAACGAACACCTCGCCGACTTTCTTCTCAATTTGAAGTCAATCATCGGCAAGGCTCTCGTAATTTCGATTAGCACTAGACCCAGTTCGCAGTCGAACAGTTTTCATTCCAGCGTACTGCCGATTGAAACGTGGAAAGAACTTTTCAAACTTGCAGGATTCGAAGTTTATTCTGATACCTATTTCGATGAACTCATTAGAAATGCACGATATAATGGAACAGGGGCTGATATTATTTCTGTTTCACATTGGCAGAGAATAAATGCCTTTCGCGATATCAAAAACCATCAACATTATCTAGTCATTCGTAACGATGGTCTTCAACTGCCCCCTATCATGGATCTACGAGAAAAAGTCGCAGAATATCTAGATATTGCTTATCGTTGGCATAAGCGATCACTTGAACGTGTGTATCCAGAATTAACCTACTCTGTTCACTTTGTGCAGGATTGGTCATTTTTGCGTAGCATTATGGATGTTTGGCCTTCCGATAGGCTACGGGTGACACTACGTAGTGATTGTATAAGTGAATCTTATCAAAACGTCATTCGAGGATTTCTGACACAAAAGGGAATCGAGTACACAACTCTTCGAACGGTTGATGACGCCGTAGCATTGATCACACCATCTTCGAATGCCTCCCGGCTATGGGTGACTGCGACAGAAGGGAACCACAGCATTACTCACCAACTTAACTCGATAACAATGAGTATGGCTCGTGACGCAGGGTTTCACACTGTTTCGCTTCAGCACGGGATGACTATTGCGTCGTCATTGTCACCATCATCAGAATTCATCGGCGTGTGGGATGAGGGTGCAAAAGTCACGATGAGTTCGGCCATTTCTATTGCCAATTGCCACACTATTGAGGTGCTTGGTTCTCCTAAATTCCTTGATGCCCGATTGCATCAAACCATTAATGCAATACCACACCGTTTTGGTGAGTGGACATGCCGATACAAGAAGCATATTCTGGTTGCTCTGAATCTTCATTGGTCGGTTCATCGTTACGGTTCTGACGATACGTATTCTTGGATTTCTCGAATATTGGAAAACAATAAAGATCATCTTTTCTTTATCAAACCACATCCAGACGATAACTCTATCTATGATTTTATCGCATCCACTGACGCGGAAAACGTCATTCTAGTTGATGATATTCTTTTAACATCCATAGACTGGCCACTAATGCGCCTTGTCAAGGCCGTGGATGGTGTCATTACTACTCATTCGACTTTAATTTTGGATGCGCTGATTTCAGGAACTCCTGTCGTTCGACTTCCAGTTGAGGAAGAGCGTATTTCAAGCGATGTAATTAGACTAGCCTCGTTTCCATTCAAGAATTTCTCATCAATACCAACAATTACTTCCGAGGAATGGATTAACGGAAATTTGCCCCGTGCCCTCTCCGTTCCTGCACTTACTTTACCGGACAACTATCGCGTAAATTACAGTTTCTTTGATAATCTTATACAAATTGCTAACCATTCGTCCTCAGAACTATCAAAAGAAGCGAAACAGTCGCTGGCGGAAGCCATTGCTTCGTCAATGCAGTACGTCAACCTAAATCAGAATCCACACAAAAACATTGCTTCCATTGATGAAGCAATGGAGCGCTTTCTAAATTGACGTGATGATGAATACGTGACGCTGCGGTTAAGACCGCAGCGCTCGTCTAATGCGATTGGCAAAACTCCAAGAGAGTCGGGACATTTTTCGAACAGCAGAATAAACAACCGGCATTCTTTCTAATCGCGCAGATAAGGCGTTCGTTATTCTGATAACTTTTCGGTTCTCCAACGCACTCAATCGTCTCTGCAGTTCGATAATTCCACCTGTACCTGACGCCATGCGGGACAAGCGTTGCAGTTGAAGCGTCTCAAATCTGGATAAACCATTCGTTGTTTGATAAAGTCGAACTTGACCAGGCCATTCAGAATACGTCCTCGCCATCGAATTTTTCCGTACACGGTAAAGACAAGTTACCGTCGGGATAACGGCGATGCGAAGACCATTGGCTACAACATTGAGATAGTATGCCCAGTCTTCATACTTTGCCTTAGACGCGGCATTCCATCCACCCATACCTTTTGCATGAGAAACCCTGTATCCAGAGTTTGCATGACCCAAGTCATTTTGCGCTTGAGACGTAACAAATCCATCTCCAAGCGGACGGTATGTATATTGTCCCATCGGATAGTATTGATTGAAGTTCGTACCAGCATCAAACGCGGTCAGATATGGCACTGCTGCGGCTACAGATGGGTCACGGCTCAACGCAATGACTATTGTCTTAACCCAGTCATTTAGCGGAATGTCATCAGAATCTGCGTTTAATATCAATTCCGTGGTACAAGCAGATAAGGCTGTATTTCTTGCACTGGCCAGTCCGCAATTATATGCATGATCAATAATTCTGAACGGTATATCGAGGTGCTTTTGAGCCGCTTCTTCCATCTCGATCCGGTGCTTATAATCAGAGGCATCATTTACGATAATAATTTCAGTTGGTCGAAGAGCTTGCTGGTTTAACGATTTCAGCAAGTCAGTAAACTCAGAAATATCAGTATTATAGAACGGGATCATCACTGTCGAACTAAGAAGCTCTACTTCTTTACAATCGAACTTTTCATACTTAATATTTTCCGCCTTAATATTAGTCCTTCGCAAATCATCGATAAGTTCGTCGACGATCCGGCTCTTTTTCTCATTATTCCAATCGATCATCTCGCGAATTTTGTAACGGAGAGATTCGATGGAAAGGTCCGCTAGGCATTCCCCCCAAGATTCAATTTGAAACATCTCAGGAATGCCTCCTGCGTTCCCAGTCAGGAGCAAGCCGCCGTTTCCAACAACGTCATATACTGCGAGGGGAAAATTATCACCTCGATATGGCTCCACAAACAAGCTATCGGATCTTTGCCCTCTTATGTACGAAACAAGTTTCGCAAGATCAAAATCAGTGTGCACCGTCAATTTGAAATGACGTCTTATTGCCGCCTCGTTGACATAGCCTCCATCAGGGCCTCGGCCAATGAGTGTGACCTCCTCAATCCCCTTTGCTTTAAGCTCTTTGCAAAAACTCTCGTTAAAGGATTCACAGAAGAGGTCGAACCCTTTCATAGGCAGGAATTTCCCGATGAAAACTACACGTCTAGTATTGGAAAACCTCAAATTATTGGCATTTACGTTCGTGTATCGATAAGGGCACATTAACACCTTATCATTGTCAATTCGAATACCTGCTTGAATATAAAGATTGCGCAGAAAAAACGACGGGAAAACGACTAGATCGCTAAGCTCAATGCAAATCTTTTCTTTTACCGCGAAGATTTGTGCTTCCGCACCTGACCAAGACTGGTTGGCATTTTCAAGATAATGCTGGTTGCCATGACAGTGAACAACGATTGTGAGTGTATCAGGAAGAACCCCCGCTCTCTTGGCCTGAGCAATACGCGTTCCAATACCCAAATACTCTTGGAAATGAACTTCCTTGAGCTCAGGACACATAAAAAGCAATTGAGTGACCGCGAGGAGCAACAAGTCAGCAGCTCCAATATCGTCAATTTTGGATACATCTATTATATCTGATGGGCTGAAAATAACGTCATTGGGGGCTTTATTATTTTTATCGAAATCGAATGCAGCAACAACTGCAGATCCGTCAATGGAACGATGCCAATCTGCTACAAAAGTCCCAATACCACCGCTCGCAACTAATCCCGGATACTCGGTTGTCATCATTATAGACGATATATTTTTGCGCGTAATGCCATAGCGCGCTAATACTTCTCCATATGACACAGCATCGAATGAAAATTCCGCCAATATAGTGCTTGCTTGTACGTCGTGTATGTTCGCACGGATATTGCCGATGTGCACCACGTGGAATCCTGATGCCATCAAGAGATTCCTAAGTTCTCCGTTCGTCCACTCACGAATATGAGCTGGGTTAGCTGGCGTGCTTACTAGAGTGTGATATCCCAGCCTGGAGCGATCTGGCGTAGACAAAAAGCATCGATTGTCGAGCGACCCAGCCAATAACAATCGAATGAAAGCCAACAATGGCCTCGGATCAGGTATATGTTCGATTACATCGGCGCACAAAATGACGGTTGGGACGCCGTCCCTAAATCTTTCGGCGACTGCCAGCACTTCATTCCACGATGTTAGATCGCACTCGACGTGCGTTGCGGCTGGATAGTTCTCCTTAGCCGCGACCAAAGAGCCAGCAAAATCGACAGCTACAACCTCAAAATCGCTTTCTGAAAACAGGCTCTTGAGCTTAAGAGCGCTGCCACACCCTATGTCAATTATACGCTTTACCCCGGAAACTTCAGTATACCTCTTTGCGGAATGGTATGTGTCTGGTTGCCAAACAATATCCGAAGTTAATCCATCATTGAAAATATCGTTCAGCACGCGAGCTTGGGCATTAACCCCAAAATTCCACTGTGGAGTTGATATATACTGATGTGCAATGTTGATGTTGTCGTAAGACCTCTGATCAACTTTTGCAGGTGAAGGCATCAAAAAATTATCCGAACTCACAGTGGAATCCTATAAACTATTTACAGTAAGATTTATTCCGTCGCTCAGATCAACATATGGATGCCAATCGAGTTCATTTCTTATCAACGATATATCGAGAACACTTTTTCTAACATCGAAACTTCTCCCAGGTAGCGTGTTTTTCTTCGCTTTTACACCCATTGCTTGTTCGATAAGGGAAATAATCTCATTAATGCTTTTCCCTTCTCCACTACCTATATTAATAATCTTATGAGTTCCTTGGTAGGATATGGCTGACACCATCGCGCGAACGGCATCCTCAATGTAAATGTAATCCCTCTGCGTTTCACCGTCACCATATATGTCGACGGTGCGATCATTTCTTATGGCATCAATTACAGCAGCTATCAGCCCGACCCCTTTGTTTGCAGATTGCAGCGGTCCGTAAGGATTAGACAAACGAAAAATCATATAGTCGAGCTGTTTAGTGGAGTAAAACACTCTGAGGTAGTTTTCAATCAGAAGTTTGTGCGCCCCATATGCGCTCATTGGGAGTGTAGGGTCGCTTTCTCTTGAAGCAATCATACCATTATGACCATACACCGTACCACCAGAGCTAATAAATATAACTTTCTTTATTTCATGTTCTGCGCATTGTGAAAGCAATGAAAGTGTTGGGTTTATAGTTCTTATAATGTCACCAGTGATATCAGAGTTTACCTTTGGTGGGCTTGTACCATGAATTAAATGATAAACATAATCCTGTCCGACAAGAGCATGTCTTACTTGATCTATATCAGCAAAATCCCCGGACAGGAACTCAATATCATTGTGCAACGACGTTGGCTTTTGTCTTCCGAAGGCTCGCACGTTGTAACCAGCCAATACCAATCGATTGCATAGGTGCGTACCCACAAAACCACCGCCACCCAGCACCAATACTCTTTGATTGGACAAAACACTCATCTCCATGACTCTAGGTTTGGAGTAATTGACAGGCCGTTATCTGTCAAACATGATAAAAAGACATTTTTTCCGACGGGTGCGTTTTTGATATGTAATTCAACTTGTTAATCATAATTTATCTGAGGATTAGCACGCCGCCACTCTCGGACTAGCACCTCAATCTTCCGCTGCGCCTCTGCGATCATTGGGGTGTAACGCTCATTCTCAAAGCCCCACAGAGTTGATGTCGCATCCTCTTTATGGCCAGCAATAAATGGCAAGGCAACAACGACGCGAAGATTTTCCTGACGCTCCAGATATCTATCAATGGTATTCGTAACAGCATCAACATTAAGTGGATCCCACCTCGACATTAATTTCAACGCGCTTTCATTATATATATTGAAGACTGTGCTGGTCATTTTGTCTATAGTAACATAAGTACGCCCGGCAACCTGATCGACCGAGATAATCTTCGCACTAGAATGAACATCAGCCATCAAGCCCGAAAATATATCCCAACTTAATTTACGCGCATCTAGATAGTCATTAACCTCACGAAGGATGGCGGTGAAACTCCCGGGTAGCTCCACATCGTCTTCAATGACGGTCAACCTGTCCATGTCGTTCAAAATTGCATAGCGTGATAGTGCGTTGAAACTGCTCCCACAACCGATCCAGCCCCTGCTATGTCGAATGCCGTCAAATAACTCACAACCATCCGGTAGAGATTGGGCAATAATGCGACGCCGTTCTATCGTTTCGGGCAAAGACAGAGCGAAAAAATCACTCTTTCGCGCCACGTATATCGGATGTTCGAGAATAATATTGGCGGGAATGACGCCAATCGTCACCAGAAAACGGTCCATCATAAAATTGAAACGTGCGGCACTGACAGAAACAGCGGTTTCGAGAGTTTTGCTTACAGTCTCCGAATTGTTAAGTATACTCAATGCACAAGCCATCATGCTCTTGATGGACCCTTGATCGAAGAATTTCACCGCACCTTCAAGCTCAGGATAGTCATCCTGATCGGCGGTACCCTCGGAGAGCACAGGGACGCCCAAAGAAATGCACTCACATATCCGCGGCATTTCTAGCAATGCGCCTTCATAGTAGTGGATATTTATAACAGCCTTAGATTCTTTGATAATATCGTAAAGTTCACTTCCAAACAAATTGCCACATATTTTAACAGTATATTTTTCCTGAAGCTTCTCAAGAAAACTACGTCGTCTTTCGCTGCTTGAACAATCGCCATAAAATACAAAATCATATTTTTTGGGCTTGGTATTGCGTTCAATAACTTGATCCAGCGAAGCGCCGATAGGCAGATAATGCACGCGAGGATATTTCAGGCCATTCTGTGCGAGAAAATCGATATTGGTTAAAGAATACTCCAAAACACCCGATGAACTTGTGAGCGTTTTTATATATTCCTGCGTAAACCATCGTGAATTCACCGATTGCTCAAGCTGAAAGATGACACGTTTATTTGCCGGTGGAAGACGTTTAAACATCTGCGCACACAGGACGACATAAAAATCATGATTAAAACTCTTCACAGAGCCCATCACTATTTCACTTTCGATTCCATGGAACGCTAAACGATTAGCTATTGTGCGTGCAATAAACAGGGTATGAGGTGTGCAGAGAATACCCCAAACAATGCCGTTTCCATTTGCGAGCCTTCGACGCAATTTCACATGAGAATATTCTCGTCCATACCACTTCAGACGGTTTGCCAGTCCTGACAAGTCTCCCCGAGCCAGATAGCGCAGCGCATTTGTCAACTGTCTGAAAAAGCTAGAGAATTTTGGCATATTTGTGAAGCATCCTGCAATGGAAACGAAAACTCACACACTGGTAGTTTCCAGTGTTGTCAGCTACCCGAGCACCTCACATATATGAAGGAAAGGCTACCGGATTTGAATACCAAAAGAATTTTGGCATTTATCAAATATTACACAAAGCCGTATTGCCTGATTGAGGCATATTCAAAGCGCTTTTGACTTTTAGAGATGCAGACGCAAACCTATCAGTCGCCAAAGTACGTTTTGAGAACCTCATCAGGATGGCCATCCATTTTAACTCTTCCGTGTTCAAGCCAGATTATTCTGTTACAGTTCTTTTTCATCAAATCTTTTGAGTGGCTTGCCAGAACAAGTATTTTCGTTGAATCAACGAGTTCGCGCATACGTGCATTGGCTCGCTCCTTAAAGTCCTCGTCACCGGTTGAAAGCCATTCATCCATTATCAGGATTTCAGGTCGAACAGCAGTTGACGTTGCAAAGGCCAACCTTAATTGCATGCCAGAAGAGTAGGTTCGGAACGGAACATCCAAGAATTCACCAAGACCCGAAAAATCAGCAATTTGTTCAAATTTTTCAGCAACTTCCTCAGGCGGCATACCCATCATTGCGGAGCGCAGACGAATATTCTCTTTCCCCGTTGCATCTGGGTCTATTCCAAGATTGATGTTAATCAACGAGACACAATTGCCATTGATGACCGAAGTTCCATGCGTTGGCGTATAAATTCCCGACAAAACACGAAGTAATGTAGTTTTTCCTGACCCATTATGGCCGATCAGCCCGACTCGATCCCCATCCCTAAATGTCAGGGAAATATTGTCCAGACCACGTACAATCACCAGACGATCGCTGCGCCTTTCGATTTTCCCGCCCGTCGCGATGCTAAGAACTCGGTTTTTAAGCGAACGGCTTGTCGAGTTATAGATCGGAAACTCGACGCTAACATTTTGAAGCTGAATTAGACTCATTTTCTACAACCAATACGCTACGCGCCAACGATATCGCCCGAAAAACACAATTGCGACAATCCAACCGACTATCGCGCATGCAAAACCAAAGGTCCAATCGAGCAAAGATGGCGGTGTTCCGAAGAGAGGGGCTCTTACAAGCTCGATAAAATGGTAAAATGGGTTCAATTCAATAAATGCGCGTGACACGTGATCAGGAAGAATCTTCACCATCCACATGATGGGAGTAGCATAAAACAAAACCTGTAGAATATTGGTTACAACTTGGGTCATATCTCGAAATCTGGCGCAAAGAATAGCCAATATGAGCATCATCCAGGATAAGTTCAGACATAAGAGTAGAAACCCAGGAATTGCCCAGAGTGCATTAACACTAATCATCTTGCCGAGTATCAGAAGAAGCACAGGAAAAATAACAATATTATGAGCAAATATTATCACGTTTCTCCATATTGCACGCATTATGTGCGTAAATAGAGGCATACGAACTTGCAGAATTATCCCATCCGAAGAAGTGAACGTTGTGCATCCCTCATTTAAACATGTTGAGATAAAACCCCAAGTAATTACACCAGCACAAAGATATGGCAGAAACTCACGCATCTCACTTTGAAAAAGTGTTCCAAATATCAGTCCCAGCGCCCCAATAAATACGGCCATGTTCAACGTTAACCAGAAAGCGCCGACACGGGATCTACGATATCGTTGAGCGACATCTTGCCATCCGAATATCAAAGCCAATCGATATTTTGAAAGAGCTTCTGAGATATCACGCAGAGCAACCCTTGCACCTTTTGTCGGCTCGGCGATTACAACCTCATGGGTCACATTTGCTGCAGAAATGTCGGTACTCATGATCTTATCTGGGCCGATCTTCTATTTTTCACTACTGCCACTTTCTCAAATATTTTTTACCAATGTGTTATAGCGTAATTGAAGAAATCGCGCTCCTAAGTCAACTGCGTGGTTATCATTCAATAAGGCCCTTTTGGGGCCTTGCGCTGCAATCTTGTATGTCAACAACAAGAATGTTCGATAAAAGGCGTTGAAACGTACTCAAATTCGGAAATCTAGCTACTCTTGTACCAAAGGGGATTGCAAACGATGAGAGTTCTCCCCATCCAGATGTCAAGCGCGTAATGAGTGTGGCAACAGATCAATAGTTCGAGCGCTACATCAGAATGCAAAAGGCGGCCGAATGCGTCGTCACTGCTAGCAATTAGATAATTTGCCTTCATTCCCGCATGGGCTCGAGGGGGCAATCCGGGTGCGGCATGTAATGCGTTAAAACTACCGTTCTGCAATCAAATGGCTCCGAAAGCCTTCGTCGTATATAATCCGCATCAAAGTGATGAAGATTCAACATGTTTTCAGGCTTAAAACGGTTGCCATTTTGCATATAGATCGCCCGTAAGTCATGCAGGACACCGCGCGCTTCATGTGTACGCTGAGGTAATTCTGATCGTGTAACAAGATTCACTTCAAAATCGACCCACAAGGTATCCCCGATAATCCAGTGTCGCGAATTATTAACTGATCTTCGTCAAGGCAGTAAAAGCGGTTCGGCCATTCGAACTATAATGTTTCAACTGCCTTGATGGTCTGCCGGTTCGTTTACATGGAACGAAGGCGGTCATTCAGCAGCCGCCGATCTACACCCTTACAATACTCATGGTGATCATTAAGTGATTTGTGTGCAAACCAAAGTGAAAAGACAGTTCGTCATTTTAATCTTGAGGAGAACTCGAACACACTTTGTATTAACTCATCCCCATTTTGTGTGCTAGAAATTTTGATCAGCACCAACGCCGTTTGTTGCAAGCGTTCAAGTTTCGAAAGCGTCTGAACGACATGCCTAATAAAGCTCTCGAAGGTGAGTGATCACATGACAAGGCGCAGCGGCACGTATTCTTGCAGCTTTTTTGTTTTGAGCAAGATCAAGAACGCCTCACGGTCCTTCGTTTTCTTATCTTAAACCATGGAGCAGGTTCAGATGCCTCAACGAAAGGCAAAAGGCAAAGTGGTTGACGTTCGAGATGGCCCGTAATCACCGGATAAGCATTAATTGCCTTTTGCATAAGGCCCAACCTGGCGATTTGCGTATAACGCGTTTCGCCTTCCGTGCGTCCCAGATGGCCCGTAATATCTTCGATAGTTGAAATCTCCACGCCCAGTTGTTTTAGCGTGTTGCTAAAGCCATGACGAAACGCGTGGATCGTGCGCGCCCATAGTTGTGCGGCCACTTGCCTCTCCGCTTTCAACAACGGCACGAAAGCTTTATAGAACCGGTCACCGGGATCGACTTTTGTTGAGGGAGATATCAATTCAGGAAACAGGCTTGAGTGATGCAACTCCTTCAGACGATCCACATAGTCGATGAAGCCAAGGCGCAAAAGCTCGGCAGGGACAGGTACTGATCGTGCTGACTGCAGATTTTTTAAACCCCGAATAGAGTTGGCTCGGATTTTTATAGCCCAGATGCCTTCTTCTTTCAAGATGTCTGCAACAGCCAAACCCGATGCTTCGGCTCTTCGTAATCCGAGATATGTGATCAACATCGGAACGAAGTAGAGTGATGAGTGATAAATTTGGTCACCCTGAATGCGCATCAAATTGGGAACAGGTCCTGCACATCCAGTAAAAAGAGGAAGATGAAAGATGGGCGCGATCTGTTCCGGATCAGGTTTATACGTCAGGTCGCGAACGGTTGCAGATGATCGCTTCTTCGGCTTGATACCTTTGAATGTCAACGTGCGTAGTGCATAGCCGGATGCGACTAAGTGATTCAGAAACTGCTCAAGGTTGCCCAGATGACGTCGGATAGTTCCGCTTGACAAGCCAACCTTAGGTACAGGGCGGTTGTTTCGTTCCGCGAGCGTTACCGCCCGTTGTGTTGCCTCGCGTAATCGTACCGTTGTCATCGCGACGTAGCGTTCACTGCTACCCCATCTCGTAAGTATATTATTGAAGTGCTGGCGCAAGGCGGCCAAATGTGTCTGGTCGATGCCGCTGCTTGTAAGAACATTGTGTTCGGCCAGAATGCCATGGAAAATACGTACAATCGTTTTGACGTCTTTCGCCGTGTCTTCATTCCAGTTCTCACGATTATTGGCGATGACAAGCTCACATTGTTTCATAAACTCCTTGATGGGCAGTTCAATGCCCTGCACCGTAGATAGCGATGGAGCAGTCACGCGGAAATGGTTGTTAAGTTTAGGATTTGACTGCGTAACACCAACCTGCATCATTACCGACTGAGCCATAGCAACCGATCGCAGTGCGTCAACATCCTGTTTATCACGAGATTTAAATAACGAGGGCGTCTGTGCATCTAGCAGAATATCGGCTCGAGCTCTAAAATACTCGGATTCAGCTTTTTCGAGATTTAAAATAGAATTAGCCAAAAAGTGCTCTTCCAGGAGTGCGGCGATTTCGTCCCTAAAAAATGGACTCTCAGCGTCGCTGCGTTCTTGATGATATGTCGCGACAATTCCATGACGAAAATCTATGGGCACCTTTGATTGTTCAAGAAAACGCCAGCCTTTGCAATTTTTGTTTTCAAATAGAATCTGTCGAGTGCCAAATTTTTCAATCAGCCTATATGCCCACCCCACTTCGACATCAGCGCCCAAACTCTTGATAATGACACTGTTTGCTTCAAAGCCTGCTCCGGTAGACTGCTTGGTCAACTTAAGATCATTCATACGGGCGATTTCTGCTTGGAATAAGCTTCTGAGTGCATTCTTAGTCATAAATGCACCTTGCGGGCTTTCTGCGATTTCAAACAGCATCAGATTGAGCCTGCGAACCATATATCCTGCGTATCGATAATCCGATTCTTTGAGACTTAGAGCGAGGTGACTCGATCCATTTGAAGATACCAAACGTTCAGGAACCCGCGGACGCCAATAATAGAAATTTCCGCGCTGCTGTAGATTAGGAACTTGATGTCTCACTGCCATGTCATATCCGTCATCTAGAGCTGACACAAAACTGATTTCTAAATAATCAACTGTGCCATAGCTCTCTGTGACAGTTAAGTACACGATCGGTGATTATGAAAAAATTGAGTGATTTCACCTGAGCGGGAACAATATAGGAATCAATAAGTATATGATTTATAGAGTGATTTTGGCTGGGGCGCCTGGATTCGAACCAGGGGTGCCGGTACCAAAAACCAGTGCCTTACCGCTTGGCTACGCCCCAACTAAGAGCGTGACTTATACAACCTTTTGGAAGAACTCAAGTGCCTGTTTTTAATTTTATCCTTATTGTTGTGACGCGTCTCGTTTTCAACAAATTCACCAATAGTGCTCTCTTTCAGATTTGAATTTGAATTGGCCCATATTTTTGAGCTAAACCGCGAGCATTCCCGGATTGCTAGCGGTGTATCTCGTCCATAGACACGATTACGACTAATCTACGTAGCGACAAAAAGGCCCTGCGCGCAGAGGCGCAGCAGGGCCGAGCGTTTTTTGAAGCGGGGGCTTCATCCGCTCCTAAACATCATGGCACAATTTTGGTAAAACACAATCGAAGGGCTTTTCCAAAAGCTTCATTCCTAGTGCAGTCCTCGAACTTAAGAAGGCCGTGGCACCACGCTTGATTAGCTATCGCCCACATCACCAACTTGACGTTAACCTTTCGCCGGGGCGATCAACAATTTTCTACTGGAACCAATAGTCCTGCGATCTCGTCAGCATATTCTGCGTGGGTAATTGTTCAAAAGTCTGAAGAACAGAGGCTATTAGCGCTTGCGCATCTGTTGCTGTGCGCAAATCAATGTCGGTAGCCAAAAGACCGGAGAAAATATTTGTTGTCCACCTTGCCCGTGAAAGAGCAACGTTCATTTTTGCGATGCATTGCTCATCTTCAAGGCCATCGATTTCAAGTGGAAGCCGACCGGTTGGCGTCAATGCAACATTTAACGAAACAAGAACGTAATCTGCCTGCATGCCTTGAACGTCCTCGGGCAAACCAACGAACGCCAGTTCGCTCATTCCTGCTTTTTGAAGCGCGGCCTTTATCGCATTGAGTTGCTTTTGGCTAAAGGCGACAACACCCAAACTTGCTCGTTTCGATGATAGCCTCTGAGCGGTATTCACTAATGCGCGAACCTCAGCTCTGTTAACTCCATTAACTTTGCTTCCCAAAGCCATATAATGCAGTTCACTTAAACGTTTGCCCCGGCCTTGCATATCCAGGCCGTTGTCGTAGCTGAAAATATTCGACCAAGTCATTAAATCACGGTTGGTCGCACGATAGTTTTTGGTCAAACGCAACGTGGAAAATCCGGAGGCACGCGCAACATCAAAAACGGAGTTATGGCAGATGGTTTGCGCGGGATCTCCAAGAATGACCAGTTGGAACGGAGAATTATATAAACTGATCTCAAAGCTAAGCCGTGAGGCATCATCGATAATCAGAACGTCCGCTAAATCCCCGGGCCGTCTGATAAAATCACCCTTAACGAAAGGCCGATTCAAAACAGGAAAAGTATCTGCTGCGCCAGATCGCTCCCCAGATCCTGGATTTGGCCCAAAAATGAGATAGCGCTCTTCCCGTGCCCAGCCTATTGGAAATGTATCTCTAATTCGTTCAGTCATGAAAGTGTGACATCGCTTTTCAATGACATCAAGTGTGTCAGTGCCAGCCATCACTTTGACTGTTTTTCCGTTGGATAGACAATAATTGACCATCTGAGGAATCATTTCCGTCTTGCCACTTCCCGTTGAGCCCTCGATTATAAACGAGCGTCCAGCATCAATCGTCAATAATGTTCGCCGAAGCTCGTCATTATAAAATTTCCAAGAAGAAGGATTGCAACGCCTGCGAATAATGTTTGATGTGAACAGCGGGGATCGAGGGTCAATATACTTAGAGCGAATGGAGTGAGGCTGCTGATCAGGTTCAATCAGATCGGGCTGCACTTTAAGTTCACCGTCGCTCACAATATCACCGACAACATAAAACCCTGCCAGATCGGGCTGTGCATCAGCACGACTACTACATAATGGTTGGGGGAGGCTTTCACCGATTTCCGAAAACGGCGGCTCACCAGTTCCGTCAAAAGAGGCGTTAGCGAAAGATTCAAGCCTCGCGATAACGGCACCAGACGTCAATGCGTTCTCAACATAGCTATCGGTAATCTCGCGTCGATTATGGAGATAATCGTCATCGTTAAAACACGGAGCAACCTCCCCTGATTCAGGCGCCCCTATGGAGCCAAAGAAATGATAATCGATCGAACCCTTAAGGTATCGATGATCGCCAATCTTACCAACCAACCTGAAACAGTTTGCTTGGCTGACCCCATCGCCAAGCAATGCATCCGTCCTACTGAATGCCGGCTCGCGAACACCTGCCAATTCACGAATACCGCGACACTCGCAGGGATCAAAAACGACGAACTCATCTTGATCATCGGATATAATCTCTTCACTAGATGAACCCGACGCTCGTTCGACATGAACGCTTTTTATGACAATGTGCTCTCTGTCATCAGTACACATGAAGCGCGCATATTCATGCCCGTTCAAAAGATTTCTCTCGGCTTTTATTTTCGCTGGATTTTTTTCCAGCCATGCAAAACCGTCGCGAATAGAAACGATCTGGCTTTGCAATTTTAAAGCTGCGTCCTCATATTTCTGACGTGCTGTTTCCAAACGCAGCTGTAATTTTTCTCTTCGCTTTTGCAAAATTACGCTGTATCGGGTCGGACTTATTCTTTGTCCCCACGGATAAATTTCTTCATCTCGTCGTTTGGAAAACCGCTTTTTTCTGCGGTGATTTTCATGCCATTGGGCAATTAATTTTTCCTCCGCTTCAATTGCAGCGATCTTTTCAGGCCATTCCTCGCGCGCTTTCGAATATGCCTTCTCTTTAATTATTACCGCTTGTGCGAGACGCTTATGGCGAGCTTCAGTACGTCGTTGAAATTCTGCCTTCGACAAAGTCTTATGAAAATTATCGGGAGCATTTCGCTTTGAGCGGTCATCGACGGGATCAGACATTTGTACTCCCTTGGCACCATATTGAATGCCACAGTATGAAAAACGGGCCGCCGAGACTGGGAAATATTCTTACAATTTTCACGACATTTGGACCGAAACATTTTGCCGAGGCGTTTCAGACATGCGCTGCAAATGCTGCGTGGCGTGGCAAAAAACGTGCCTGGTATGTCCAATCCAGACTGCTAACAGCTTCATTTTGCCAGCACTAAGCTAATATAACAAGAATAAATATCGTAAGCGAATTCTAGACCAATTAAATTGAATTTTTCAATTAATCTGTATAATCGCCATATTATTCATATCGTAAACAACATACCACGCAAATTTTATCGCGTACCATTGTTGATAGAATCCGCTAAAAGATTATACGGTAATGTCTGATTAATTCAACTAACTGCAGTGAAAATGGCAATTTTTGACAGATATATTATAAGTTCGTCCTAATAAGGTACCACCGAGCGAAGTGATTACACCTATTTCAATGTATGAAACGACAATCTGTAATTATTGCGCAGAAAAGACCAAAAGACGAAGGTTAATGTATGTTAATTTATTCTCCTAACCTTATATGTAACAGGCGTAAAGGGAGCCTAAGCCGGCTTCAAACGCCCCGTTGGGGCTCCAAAACGTACGCGAAGTCGGAATTTAAAGTTTTGAAGGTGCTCACTTTCGGAAAAAACCCTGATTTCTGCGGATTTCCTCAATTCAGAGGGCTCAATACCGCAAAAGTGGCGCAAGCATCACTTTTGCTATTTTTAGTTGCCGACAATACTCGCAAAATGCAACTCTTGCGAGTTTCCTTCCTCGAAATCCCGCGCTGCCTTCGGCAGCACACTTGCGTGTGGCGGGATCTGAAATAATGGCGGCGAAGACTTAGAAAGATAAAGAAATACTGTGCCTGATATTAGAAGCTCATTTTCGAGCATTCTGGCAAGATTCATCGAAGATTTTGAGCGTGAAATGAATAAGTCTGCATGAAAAGCCCAGCTTCCATTTATCTGAAGCGGTATCCTTATTTCTGATTTGTTCCATTTTTGAAGTTCCAATGAGAGGGATATGTACTTTTGAAAAAGTGGAAAAAGAATTTTTTTATAGCCAACCTAATTTAGAATTTTACACATTTGAAAAGCGGATTGATTTTCAGCTTCAGCAAAAATTTCGAGCGTGGGAGAAAGCGTTGTGAATGAGAATTCTCAATTTGATTTATTTGAACCGTTATTCTCGTTTTCAATTATGCTCATTTTTGAAATTTCAACGAGAGGAAAATGTGCTTTAGAAAATATGGAAAAGGAATTTTTTGTAGCCAGCCAGACCTAGAATTTTACTCATTTGAATAGCGGATTATTTTTTATTTTTAGAAGATCGATCTGTGATCTCTTTTAGTTTTATTTCCCGAAAAAAGGTTGATTAGCGCGTACGAGATCTGAGAAGCGCGCAGTCATTCATGAAGAGAGTTGAGAGTTGCAGGTTTCAGTTTGGCTGGACCAGGCTTTCGTTCGTCAAAAATTATAAGGAGTTATCAAATGCGAATAATAGGAATGTTTGATCAGCGCGGCAGCAGCTTTGCCGGTCAAATGGAACTGATCGGACAGACGATTGATCTGGTGTTCTGGCCGCGTGAAAAGAAAGGAGAATTCAGCCCAGATTACGATATTTATAAAAAGAGCTTTGTCGTGGGTTCTGCCTGGTGCCGGAAGACATTGGATACAGAAAGAAATTATCTCTCCGTAAAATTTGATGACCCGACCTTCGTCGCACCGATTTACGCACGCCTACTCGATAAGGACGCAGACGGCAAATATGCTCTCGTCTGGCAACGGCCACGAGCCAAAGCCGTTTAAACTTTTCAGGATATTCCTGACTGCCAATTGTCATTCGCGTTCTTTGCGTCTGACAACTCGTCGAAAGCTTTCAGCTGTTCGACCACTTTGAGGCAACAAGCCAAGGCCGCCGTCTGATCCTTCAGCCTGCAGCCCTTCTCGCCTCCCCTTCCAAAAAGACTGATCGCGCCACCCATTGAACTTTGTCTGAAGCATTACCGCTTCTAGCATGCCTTTGCGCGCGGTTCGTCAGCTTTCACCAAAACCATCAACTCAACCGACAATCAGAAAGACTGAAATTTATGACAACCGCAAATACCAACATTCAACTGACCATCTCATTTGATGCAGGCAGTGAACCATTGTCCGCTGATGCAGGCAGTGAACCATTGTCCGCGAACCTGCTCATTGAGCTTGGGCAAGCCCAGATTTCCATGCCCCTTCCCGACAGTCTTCGCTTTGGGGGAGAAAATCCGCTCAGCATCAGCCTCTCCTTTCCCGAGAATTTCATTTTTAACAAAGAAGCCCTTCATGCAAACGACACACCAGACACCGAAACCCCGCACCACACCGTCGCGTCAAAAGCCGCGCAGAACAAAACAGATGAAAAGCAACTGCTGTTGCCGTCTCCCCATTCACCAAAAGCGCCATCCCGCTACCAAACCCAATGGCCGGTAATCGGGGGGGATGATCTCCTCCTTGAGACGGCGGACCTTCTGAATTCCAAAGCGTTTTCTGATAAATTTGTGCCTGGCATCAAACGACACATCTACATCGCCGGCTGCGATGGCCTCAGAGACCTTAAAAGGCAGCTCAGCATTCCGATCTTCAAGGTTGGAGAATGTGGTGAAGGCCGCATTGCGGATCGTATCAAGCAGCAGAGCAAAGACCAGTATGGATCTTACTACAAGATCGATGGTGACTGGCCTGTGCAGGATGAAGGCTATGACAACTATTCT
>Ga0308165_1002128_pt1 | contig 24874 bp, 31 predicted proteins | sample PhyWR2_FD_201032 | JGI IMG/M metagenome (GOLD analysis project Ga0308165, IMG submission 201032) | Phyllosphere microbial communities from UC Gill Tract Community Farm, Albany, California, United States - DLSLW.R2 | ecosystem: Host-associated > Plants > Phyllosphere > Unclassified | place: USA... | reverse complement strand
GCTAATCCTGAACTGCGTTTTGAAGAACGCAACGCCCACAAGCAGTGCAAATCCTGTAATGCCGGGGCGGGCAAATACACCGCCAAAGAGGCTACGGTCGCTCAGCAATACGAAGATGGCCTGGTCGCTCGTTACGGTCAGGAATACGCCGACTGGCTCAACGGCCCCCACGAAATGACTAACTACCGCCGTGAAGACTTCATCCGGATCCGCGATAAGTACCGCGTCAAGCTCAAAACATTGAAACAGCATGAGGCAGCATAATGAATCTCGAAAATACCGTAAAATACCACTTTGCCAAATCGACGCTGATTAGCGACTCCCCGCGCGCCACGGCTTCGGATTCGCTGACCGGAACGGATATCATGGCGGCAATGGGAATGACTCAGGAACGCGCCGCCATGGGCTACAGTGCCTTTCTCGGGAAGATGGGCATCAGCCAGAACGACCGGGAGCGGGCGATCTCACTGCTGGCTGAGTATGCGCTGACCAAATGCGACAAGGTTTCCGCGCTGCGCAAGCTCGCTGCTGGGATTAAACCGTTGGTCATGCATCAGCTTTCCACCTTCGCTTTTGAGGACTATTCCCGCAGCGCCGCCAGCGTAAAGCAATGCGACTGCTGTGCCGGAAAAGGGTTTATTGAGGCTGACGTGTTCACGATGAAATCGCACTACACCATGAAGCTCCCCCAGTGGGCAAAAGACCTGAAGCAGTCACCCAGTGATTTCGAGATTAAGCGTCAGGTGAAAGAGGTGGCTCGCGTACTGTGCTCGGCCTGCAATGGTAAGAAGGTCATCAGTTGCGCCTGCAGTGATTGCAGGGGACGTGGTAAAGCCGTGGACCAGAAAGAAACGAAGAAGCAGGGTGTTCCGGTTATGGCCGACTGTAAGCGCTGCGGCGGTCGCGGATATGAACGTATCCCATCAACTGAGGCCCACGCAGCTGTCTGCCAGATTACGGATGCTATCAGCCTAGATACGTGGAAGAAGTCCGTTAAACCGTTTTATGATCAGCTGATTACGAAATTCGATATTGAAGAGACATGGGCTGAAACCCAGTTGAAACTAATAATGCGATGATGGCTGTGGAAATTAATCCGAGCTATTTACTTTTCCCGAATCTGTGTTAATTTTATCCCGACGATGGGTTAATGCCTTCGTTTCAAGCCCTGCGGTTAACAACGTGGGGCTTTTGCGTTTCTGTAGGGCAAGAAAATGCATTAGTAAACGGATAGACCGCAATCGAAAGGCAATCAGCAGTTATGATGCTGCCCCGAGTCACCAGTGAGTGAGCCTGTGTAGTGATGGGTTAGGGTCATAGATCAAAATAAGCTCCGGGAGAGCAGCGCGAACGCCAGACGCGCACCGGTCATAAGCGGCGATGATGCGACAGGACCTCAAGGGCATGAGCGTGGCCGCTGTGTGAGTGTGGTTTGATATAATTCTTGGTATACCGTAGTCTAAAAGTTATTAGTGATTTATATGAGTAACTAGGATGCTATTCTTTTTTGAAAGCACGTGGCCAATGTTATCGGTCATTGTCTTAGCTTTAGCTATGATTGCTTACGGGTTGCAACGAAAAATGATAATGACGATTCTGCTCCTAGCGGCAGTGGTGGTTCTGATTGCAGGTGCATTCTGCTTTAAAGATTATTGACCCGTGTTGGTAAGCCATTGACGACGGTTATGGAATAGATTTAATTTATTTGTGCAGCGAATCCCCCTGTGCGGAGGGGCGTACAGTCAGAACGATGAATGCACAAATGCATGCGGATCAGTTGACTGGCTGATTCATCGGGAGGCACCCGGCGCTGTACCCCTTACCTTGGCCTGCTCATCTGAGTGGGCCTTTTTTATTTCAGGCTCCGGGAACCTTCACTTCGTGTTGTCGTTAAATCAGCCCGAGAGCCTGCCCCCTTTACACAGCACCCGCAATCAAGCGAGGTGAGAGACTATGAAAATGAACGATTCCGGGAATATCTTCACGCAATTCTTTGCGTGGGTAGGGACCTTAGCTGCTGCGCTGGGCTTTACCACCCAGGACGTTATTTACATGTTCTTTGGTGCAGTAGGCCTGCTTATTTCTTTGGCGTCATACATAAACGGTCGTGTTGATGCAGCGCGTAAACGCATGGAAGACGAAAAACGAACTCAGATGGTTAATGACTATCTTGCAGGTGTTGGCGATAAGCCTCTTCATGAGCGCCCAGCTGCTGCCAGTGTCGTTGTAGATGCACTGCAAAAGGCAGGTGAATGATGGGTAATAAGGCAAAGTTTAGCGCTGCTATGTTGGCTCTTCTCGCCGCTGGAGCAACGGCACCAGAAATGTTTGACCAGTTCATGAGAGAGAAAGAGGGTAATGCGCTGGTGGCTGTTGTCGATCCCGGTGGTGTCTGGTCCTTATGCCATGGCGTGACGGTCATCGATGGTAAACGTGTCGTGAAAGGTCAAACCGCTACCGAGGCTCAATGCAAAAAGGTTAATGCTATAGAGCGTGACAAGGCGCTGGCGTGGGTTGATCGAAATATCAAGGTGCCGCTGACTGAACCCCAGAAGGTCGGCATCGCGTCATTTTGCCCTTATAACATCGGGCCGGGTAAATGCTATCCGTCAACGTTCTATAAGCGGATGAATGCCGGTGATACGAAAGGCGCCTGTGAAGCTATCCGCTGGTGGATTAAAGACGGTGGACGAGATTGTCGCCTGACCAAAGGCCAGAAGAATGGCTGCTATGGGCAGGTAGAACGACGTGACCAGGAAAGTGCGCTGACGTGCTGGGGGATCGACTAGTGAACAAAGGCCTTATTGTGGTTCTGGTGGCAGCAGTAATCATCATCTCTATGTTCTGCGTACTGCTGACGCGCAGCAATGCCGCACTGAAAACATACGAAAGTGACAACCGTGTATTGCGCAGCGACAACGCACTACAGGCTACGGTAATCACCACGCAGGCTTTCAACTTTAACCGGTTTAATCTAGTAGCGGAGAACGCCAGGCGCATGAACTCGCTGATAGATGTCGGCACCGAAAAGACAGTCATCGAATACCGGGAGATTCTCCGACGTGAAAAGACCTGTGATCTGCCTGTTCCTGCTGATGTCGCTGGTGGGCTGCTCAACTACACGAACCGTTTACGTGCCAGCGCAATGCACACCGATACCGGGAACGCTGACACAACCAGTGATAGCACCGTTACCTCCGGAACGCTGACCTACTGCCAGACTGTTTTGTGGATTAACCCGCTGCTTGTAGCTTTAGAAAAGGCGAATAATCAGCTGGCAGGAATTCGGGAAATTGAAATAATCAGAGCTTCTCAACTAAAGCCCGAGAATATACAGGCCTTAGTTTACAAGTAAATCAATCGGTTACTTTATTGGTTTACTCTCAGAGGGAAGATAAATATTGCCGCAGTAGGGGCAGATTAGAGTTATGTTGTTTTTTATTCTCGACAGGCTGTGTGTAGACTGGCGGGAGCAGTGAGGACAAGTACTTTTCATAGGCCGTAAAGTACGCATCTTAATATCTTTGAGTATCGACATGATGATTGTCCTAGTGATTGGTTAATAACCATACACCACATGGCTGTCAATAGCTTCTTTTATAACCTCAGTAATTTCATGGTGAAGCAGATGCGAGATGGTACGCCGACAAGAGCGTTAATTAGCATGTGTTCGCTGGCCCCCCATGTTAAGGTCGGGCTCCGCTTTACCACGGGAGTTGGTATGAACAAAGTAATTGTCTTTTTTAATCTGGAGCCAGCTGAGGTCATGACTGTTATGCAGGGTGTAACCTTAATTAAGAAAACGTATCCCAATGATGAGGAAACATCGCTTCAAATTATGACTGCTGGATTCCTCTCCCTTACTGGTGACTCAGTGTTAGTACACGTAGCATCTGACCGAACTTTATCAATCGAGGAAATTAGGGAAGCCGCCAGTAAATTGCTGTGAGTAATTATTAAGACCGTCTTTCCAGCCGCCTCCGGGCGGTTTTTATTGCCATCACCATGGGTAGACCCATCGTAATGGCACGCGACTATCGATAGAAAATCTTTAAGGCCCATTCATACACGGATTTGTATATCGGCTCATGGTAAATGCTATCAATGCTTTTGAGGTGTCCGATCATAGCCTCAATGGTCGACTCTGACTCAATGAAACCGATTCGTGCTGGATGATCGTCATCCTCGTCGAGGTATTCAAACAGAAGGATGGGTTTCCCTGAGAGTTCAGCATCTGAGACTCTTAGGTTGTAAGAGCCACTCAATTCAAAAAGGATTTTGTAGTTTCCCTCTATGGTGTGGCTAATTGGAAAAAAATAAAGGGAATCGTCTTTATTGAGACACCACTCCCATTGGCTGTTATTCATCTGAAAACCTCTCAATTGTATTTGTTCAAGTCTCTGATAATACCTGAAGATTACAAAGGATAATTTATGGCAAAACCGGACTGGGGCGAGCTTCAGCAACGGTTCCTGTCCGAACATGCCGTAACCGGCGTATCACCAAAGGAATGGTGTGAAGCGCAGGGACTGAATTACGCGACCGCACGACGACATATCAAAAAGCCAGCTGCGCAAATTGCGCAAAAACCTGCGCAGAAGAAATTGCGCACTGCGCAGAAAGAAAAGTGCGCAGAAGAGCTGGTGGGCATAAAGCTAAGTGCGAAGGTAAAGCGCTTCATTGCAGAATATCTGAAGGACAATAATGCTACTGCTGCCGCTGCGCGTGCTGGTTATAGCGACCCAAACTATGGTCGTCAGTTACTGTCGAATCCTAACGTTGCGCTGGCCATTGCGCAGCAGCAGAAAGCCTCCATTGAGCGCACGCTTGGCTCTGCTGATGAAGTACTCGCGCAGATGTGGCAGCTTGCCACCTTCGATGCAAACCAGCTATCACAATATCGTCGCGGGGCCTGCCGTTACTGCTGGGGATTCGGCCATCACTACCAATGGCGCGATGCGGTTGAGTTCGATGAGGCGCTCGCTAAAGTTGAGGGCAAGGAAGGCGTCAAGCCCCCGGAAGACCCTGGAGGCTATGGATACGACCACAACCGTGAGCCAAATCCTGAATGCCCACGCTGCAACGGCGATGGGATAGGGCAGCCATACTTCGCTGACACCCGGAAGCTCCCCCCTGACGCCGCCCTGGCGTATTCAGGCGTAAAGCTGGGTAAGAATGGGGTTGAGATAACGGCCATCAGTCGCGAGCGGATGTATGAGGCGGTTATGAAGCGCCTTGGCTTGGCGGATAGCGAGTTCGCTCAGAAGTTGCAGCAGATTGAAATTGAGCGCCGGCTGCTGGAGGTTGAAAAACTCCGCAAAGAGCTGGCAGCGGATCCTGAAGATGAAGTGCCAGCGCCAGTGGCAATCAATATTAATGTGGTAGACGCGAGGGTTCGTGATGATAGCGCCGACGCTTAATGTCCCCCAGGCGCGTTTTCTCGCCATGCCGCATAAATTTAAGGCCTACGTTGCCGGGTTTGGTTCCGGTAAGACGTGGGTTGGCTGTGGCGGTATCTGCAAAGGTATGTGGGAATTCCCCAAAATAAACCAAGGCTATTTCGCGCCAACCTATCCGCAGATTCGTGACATCTTCTATCCGACAGTTGAAGAAGTGGCTTTTGACTGGGGGATGAACGTCAAAATCAACGAAGGGAACAAAGAAGTTCACTTCTACGCTGGTCGCCAGTATCGCGGTACGACGATTTGCCGCTCAATGGAAAAGCCAGGCTCAATTGTCGGCTTTAAAATCGGCAACGCGATGGTTGATGAGTTGGACGTTATGGCAGCCGCTAAAGCGCAGCAGGCATGGCGAAAAATCATCGCCCGTATGCGTTACAAGGTGGATGGTCTACGCAATGGCATCGATGTCACCACCACGCCGGAAGGATTCAAGTTCGTTTATCAGCAGTTTGTTAAAGCCGTTCGTGATAAACCTGAGCTGGCAACGCTGTACGGCCTGATTCAGGCCTCCACTTTCGACAATGAGAAGAATCTTCCACACGATTACATCCCCTCACTGATGGATTCATACCCGCCAGAGCTGATTAAGGCGTATCTGCGTGGGAAATTCACCAACCTGACCAGCGGGACCATCTATCACCAGTTCGATCGCCGACTGAATGGCTGCACCGACGAGGAACGGGCTGGTGAACCGCTATACATCGGTATGGACTTCAACGTTGGGAAAATGGCGGCCATTGTGCATGTGCTGCGCGACGGAGAACCACGGGCCGTTCGTGAGTTGGTAAAGGTCTACGATACTCCGGCGATGATAAAGCGCATCCAGGAGGAATTCTGGCGCTATGAAGGCGGGCGTTATGTATCTTCTCGCCAGATTTACATCTACCCGGATGCCTCCGGCGATTCGCGCAAATCAAATAACGCCAGCGCAACGGACATCGCCCAGCTCAAACAGGCAGGATTCAGCGTGGTGGTGAATGCCGCCAACCCACCTGTGAAGGATCGCATTAACTCCGTGAACGCCATGTTCTGCAACGGTAACGGCGAGCGTCGTTACAAAGTGAATGTAACCCGGTGCCCGGTTTATACCGAAAGCCTGGAGCAGCAGGTGTGGGCGACAAACGGCGAACCGGATAAGTCCGCTGATAACGACCACCCAAACGATGCTGGTGGTTATTACATCGTGAAGCAATTCCCGATCATTAAGCCAACTGGCAAAGTCACTCAACTTCGGATGTAAACCATGCCTGATATTTCAACACCCAATCTGGACTATGGGAACATGGTGCAGGCGTGGGACATTAACGACGCCCTGATGGGTGGCACTCTGTATATGCGCCAGCTTAGCGAGGAATATATGCCGCGCTGGCCGAAGGAAGACAAAGAGGACTACAAAAAGCGCCTGGCTGTGGCCACGCTACTCCCGGCCTACGAAGAGACTATCAACCAGAACGTCGGGCGCGTTTTTGCTGAACCTATCCAGCTTGGTGAGAACGTGCCGGATGCTCTGCGAGAATTTGCGAAGGATGTGGATCTGGAAGGCAGTCGCCTTGATGTATGGGCGCAGGCGTTCTTCAGCCTGGCGATGCAGTATGGGCTTTCTCATGCGCTGGTGGATTATCCACGTGTAGATGCTGAGCAGGTTAAGACCAAGGCAGATGAAAAGGCTACTGGCGCGCGCCCGTATGTCACGATGCTGAATCCTCGCCAAGTGATTGGCTGGAAGTCGAAGATGGTCGGCGGCAAGGTGCAACTCACAGCTCTGCGCATCAAAGAGGTGGTTGTCGAAGATGGCGACGACTTCGGGCAGACGAAGGTTGAGCAGATCCGATTGCTTACGCCTGGCAAGGTTGAGATTTATCGCAAGTCTACCGGCGCAGAAGGTCAGGCAACATGGGCGCTGCACGAAGAGTGGGAAACCTCCCGCAGAGATATCACTCTTGTCACTCTCTACACCAAGCGCACCGGTTTTATGTGTGGGTCACCGCCGCTGCTGAATATGGCGCTGCTGAATATGAAGCACTGGCAGAGCCAGAGTGAGCAGGACAATATCCTTCACGTAGCGCGCGTCCCGTTGCTTACGGTATTCGGCCTGGAGGATGGGCAGGAACTGGTAATTGGCTCTTCGTCTGCAACTCAGTTCTCCGACCGTCAGAAGCAGGGGCTTGAGTACGTTGAACACACCGGCACTTCGATCGCATCAGGTAAAGAATCGCTGACTGACCTCGTGGAGCAAATGCGGCAGGCGGGCGCAAAGCTGCTGCGCACTGACAACACCTCCACGAAGTCTGTAGACCAGACGTCTGAAGAGAAGATGCAGGAGCAGTCGCCGCTCTACACCATGGCCACCAGCCTGGAGGACGCGATCGACAACATCCTTCAAATCATGGCCGAGTACATCGGGGAATCTGAGGGCGGTAATGTTGATGTCCGTACCGAACTGGATGTCGAGTCGAAAGAGTTCAATCCACCTGCGGCGATGGCTATCCAATCCCTGCGTCAGGGTGGCGACCTGCGTCGCATCGATGCGATTAAAGCGCTTCAGAAACTAAACCTGATTGATGCTGATGCCGATCCGGATGTGGTGCTGAGTGAACTGCTGGCTGAGTCCGCATCACTGACCGAACCGTCGCCTGGCGAGGTGTGACATGGCTCGTTCGGTTAATGATCGCCTGCAGGACGAGACCATAGCGCATGGCCTGCATGTGACGCGCTACGGTACTGGCGTTGCCCGGCGAATGGTGTCGCTGCTGAACAAGATGGATGCTGACCTCGCAGCCAAACTGCTGGTGCTGCTGGATGGCAAACGAGTTGATACGTACAGCGCCCGCCGCCTGGCATTGCTGCTGGTGGGTGTGCGTGACCTCAACCAACAGACCTATGAACCGGTTAATGCTGCGCTGGTGCTCGAACTGACGCGCTACGTTGAATATGAGGCCGGTTATCAGCTGGACCTGTTCAGCAGCATCATCCCTAAGCAGATCCTCCGGCATGTTCCGCTCCAGAGCATCGCACCAGAGCAGGTTTACGCCTCAGCTGTGGCGCAACCCTTTCAGGGGCGGTTGCTGAAAGAGTGGGGGCAGAAGCTTGAATCAGATCGGCTGGACAAAATCACCAACGCTGTTCGCTTTGGTTTCCTCCAGGGTGAAACGGTAGAGCAGATTGTCCGGCGCGTCGCGGGTACGCCGCAGCGCAATTGCGAGGACGGGGTGATAAACACCTCTCGCCGCGACCTTGCTGTGGTGACCCGCACCGCGGTAAATCACATGGCCGCCACGGCGCGTCAGGAGTTCGCCCAGGTCAACAGAGATATCGTGAAGGCCAAGCAGTGGTCTTCCACGCTGGATACCCATACCAGCCAGTGGTGCATCATCCGCGACCGCAAGCTCTACACGCTCGACGGCAAACCGCTGGGGCATGTTGTTCCGTATCTGCGCGGGCCCGGCAAAATCCATTTTTGCTGCCGCTCCGGTGAAATCCTGATTACCAAATCATGGGAGGAACTACAGATACCATCTGGTGAGCTAAGCAGCGTGACACGTGCCTCGATGGATGGACAAGTGCCAGCACATACCAGCTATGCCGAATGGCTTACCCGACAACCCTACGCACGGCAGGAACAGGTGCTTGGCGTAATGCGTACGCAGATGCTGCGTGACGGGAAAATAACGGTGCCTGAAATGTTTAACGATGCCGGGGAGTTTCTGACCTTGGACGAGCTGCGCCGCGTGGATGCGTCGGCGTTTGAGGAATAGGTATGCGTAACGAAGATTTCCACTATGTGAGCGATGGTCGTGGTAGGCGCGAGCTGTTTGTGAATGGCAATGAGGTTAAAAGCTGTGTGTGGGCTGATGTTAAACGTGGTGTCGCCTGCATTCACCCGCATCCGCTGCGTATGAACAAGCGAAAACGGAGTGAAATTTACTCCCGCAAGCTGCGCGGTGACATAACAATCGAATTTATCTAACAAGCTGCTTCCGGGCAGCTTTTTTTATGCCTGCCGCTGAGCGGATGCGACGCGGTGACCGGGTCGGATGACCTATTTCCAATGGCCGGAAGGCTGGAGCAAAACAATGAAACTCAAACTCGATGCTAACGGCAATGTGGTCGTTGAAAACGGTATGCCTGTTTACGTCCATGATGATGGCAAAGAAATCCCGTTCGATGCGGTCGCGGCGATGACAAAAATCACTTCTCTGAATGGCGAGGCCAAAACTCACCGCGAAGCGAAGGAAGCGGCGGAAGCCGGTCTCGCCAAATTCGCTGGCATCACCGACCCGACCAAGGCGCTCGAAGCCCTGGAAATGATGACCAAAATCGATCAGAAGAAGCTGATCGACGCTGGTGCCGTTGACCAGGTGAAAGCCGAAATCACCAAGGCATTCCAGCAGCAGTTAGACGAAGCGAATGGCAAGAGCCAGACACTGGAGACCCAGCTTTATAACGAGATGATTGGCGGCCGTTTCGGTGGCTCGAAGTTCATCTCCGAAAAGATGGCGATCCCGTCTGAGTTCGTGCGTTCCCACTTTGGGCAGAACTTCAAAATCGAAGACGGCAAGGTCGTGGCGTACGACGGGCAGGGCAACAAAGTGTTCTCCCGTACTAAGCCCGGCGAATTGGCCGGCTTCGACGAAGCGCTGGAATCTCTGGTCGAGTTGCATCCGCAGAAAGACTACATCCTCAAAGCGTCCGGCAATAGCGGCGGTGGTTCCCACCAATCGCAGCATCAGGCCGGGCAAAAAACCATGAAACGCGCTGCTTTTGACGCTCTGGATGGTGCCGGAAAGCAAGCGGCACTCAAAGACAGCGTCAGCATCGTTGATTAATCGAAAGGAGCCATAAATGGCAGGCAATACTCTCACTGGTCTGATCCCGACCATCTATACCGCACTGGACGTTGTATCCCGTGAACAAACTGGCTTCATTCCTGCTGTTGCGCGTGATGCAAAGGCAGATGCAGCCGCGAAAGACCAGACCGTGCGCGCACCAGTCGCACCTGCGGCCACCACTGAAGATATTACGCCGGGGCCGTCAGCCCCTAATACCGGCGACCAGACCATTGGTGGTGTGGATGTAAAAATCACCAAGTCCAAAATGGCACCGGTCAAATGGAACGGTGAAGAGCAACTTGCGCTTGGCCCGGCCGGTACCTACAACACCATTCTGGCTGACCAGTTCAAACAGGCGTTCCGCGCGTTGGCGAATGAAGTGGATGCTGACCTCGCTTCACTATTCCTCAACTCCTCCCGTGCTGTTGGTACACCAAAAGACACGCCGTTTAGCATCAAAGACGATCTGTCCGATGCGGCGCTGGCACGTCAAATCCTGACGGATAACGGCGCGCCTACCACCGACTTACGTATGGTGCTGGGCGGCGAGGCGATGGCATCTATCCGCGGTAAGCAGGCTGTTCTCTTCAAAGCGAACGAAGCGGGTACCGACCAGCTGCTGCGTGAAGGCGTCATCGGGCGCATCATGGGCTTCAACCTCCATGAGTCCTTTAGCATTAAGCGCACCGCGAAAAGCACTGCGACTGGCTACAAGGTCAATGGTGCGAAAAAGGCAGGCGACATCATCATTGCAATCTCTGCAGGAACAGGTGGCATTGCTGCGGGTACTGCTGTGAAGTTTGACGGCGATGACAATCAGTATCTGGTTGTGGCGGCAACATCTTCCAGCATTACCATCAGCGCACCGGGCCTCCGTCAGGATCTGGCTGACCAGACGGACGTCACGGTACTCAGCGAGTTTACGCCGAACATGGCGTTTGACCGCGGGGCATTTCTGCTGGCCAGCCGCACCCCTGCGATGCCTGAAGGTGGCGATACCGCAGATGATGTTATGAACGTGACCGACCCGGCATCCGGCATTACCTTCCAGGTCGCTCTGTACCGTCAGTACCGTCAGGTGCGTTACGAGGTTGGTCTAGCGTGGGGTGTGGCTGCTGTGGCGCCGCGTCATTCCGCCATCATCATGGGTTAACCACTGGGGCTTCGGCCCCTTTGTTTTTCAGGAGGCACAATGGCCGGATTGACCAAAGAGCAGCGCGCGCAGCGTGAGGCTGAAAAGCTTGCCGCGCAGAATGGCGCTGAACATGCTCCTGCCCAGCAGGACCAGCCAGGTATTGAACTGGTTGTCATGGTGCGTGACGAGCCAGAGTTCCCCGGCGGCCCGCTGAGCGCTGAGGTTCACCCTGACGAAGTGCATAATTGGCTGGTGTTGGACTGGCGTCTGGAGGAGTAATCATGCTGGATGCCGATCCCCATTCGCCAGACTTCAACACCTACACCAGCGTTGTGGACCTGCGCGCGTTTGCGGCGGGGCGCGGGTATACCCTTCCTGCCGATGATGGCGAGTGCGGCCAGATGCTGATGCAGGCTATGGACTATCTGGAAGGTAAGTCCTGGCGAGGTCAACGCTCTAGCGCATCACAGCCTTTATCATGGCCGCGTTCTGGCGTTCGCTTTGATGGTGTTGACCTGCCGGATGACGCCATCCCGCAGCGCCTGGTTGACGCGCAATGCCGCCTGGCTATCGAATCGCAGGAGATTGACCTCACGCCTTCGGTCGCTGGTGGTGGGGCCGTCACGATGGAGCGCGTCGAGGGCGCGGTGACTGTCCAGTACGAACCGGGCACGAACAAGGCTGTGCCGTCGTTCCCCTGGTTCTATTCCTCGCTGCGCGGGCTGGTGGTGGGCGGCAATCAAATCCGTATCGAAAGGGGATGATATGGCAATCGACTACCGCCGCATGCGCGCGACAGCAACCCGACTGCTGACCGAGAACGGGAAGGCATACCAGCTCACCCGCGGCGGCGGCACCACCCGCGATCAATACGGGAGGGAGGTTACCACAGAGCCTGTTATTGCCACCGTTATCGGCGTTATAACCGAATACTCCACGCGTGAAATCGACGGCTCTCTTATTGCTACTGGCGATAAGAAACTGGCGGCCACGTTTGAAACGGAAGTGCGCATCGATGACCGCATCGAAATTGACGGCAAAAAGTGGCGTGTGGTGCAGCCGAACCCGGTTAAGCCTGCTGACGTGCTTATCTCGTACAACATCCAACTGAGGACGTAAGTATGGCTAGTTCTGCTAATCAGCCGTTCCTGGCTGCCATTCAGCTGTTCGTTGATAGCTCAAAGCAGGATATGGACGAGGTGGTGCGTAGGACAGGTATCAAAATACTCGGTCGGCTGGTGGAAATGTCACCGATTGGTAATCCCGATCTCTGGCAGGTCAACCAGACGGCATCTGCGTATAACGATGCGGTACGAGACCACAACGCAGCGCTGCGTAATGACCCTGCAAACCTGACGAAGGGTGGGCGGCTTAAACGCGGTCTGCGTGTTAACGACTCAATGGACGTCAAAAAGCCGGATGGGTATGTTGGCGGGCGCTTCAAAAATAACTGGTACGTGGGATTTGATAGTCAGCCGACTGAATCCAACGACACGCCAGACGCCTCCGGGCAGGGTTCGAACTCCCGTGGACTGGCGGTGCTTGAGGTGTTCAGGGTCGGACAGGTCAATTCGATTTACTTCACCAATAACCTGCCGTACGCGCCAGCGCTGGAGAACGGGCACTCAGGGCAGGCCCCCGGTGGCATGGTGGGCGTCACAGCGCTGGACGCCGCGCAGCTGTTCCGTGAGGCAATGAGCGAGGTGCGCAATGGCCGGTGACCAGTCAATGCGGATCGCTGACTTGCTGGAAGGTCGTATCGCGGTTATCTGCTCCTCGCTCGGGCTGCCAGTGTCCTGGCCGAACCTCCCGTTCACTCCCCCGGACAGTTCACCATACGGGCGCGTTTACGTTCTGCCGGCTCAAACAGTCGGACAGGATTTGGAAGGCCATATGCGTACTTATCAGGGCATTCTACAACTTAACATCATTATCCCTGCCGGTAGTGGCGTGTCTCAGGCCAGAGGGCTGGCAAAGTCTATTGCCGATGCATTCCCGGAAGGCCTGCCGCTAGTAGATGGTGACCTGACCGTTTATATCAACGGGCCGCCGCAAATTCGCCAGCCAATTCAGGGCAGCATTGATATCACGCACCCCGTCAGCATGCAGTACCGCGCTGATTACTGACCCGCCACTCGGCGGGTTTTTCATACCTCTATTCAGGAGAATGCAATGGCATTCGCAATCCCTAACGGGTCGCGTGTAAACGTGGCCAAGGCCTATCTTGCGCCGATTATTTTCACTGCAGCATCCAATGCCACGGAATGCGAACTGACCGTTGCCTCGGCTGCTGGAATCCTCGCGGGCGATGTTGTCCAGGTTAACTCTGGCTGGTTGAAGCTCGACAACATGGTCGTGCGCGTTAAGTCAGTCACCGGTACAAAAATCGTGCTGGAAGCGTTCGATACCACCAACACCGCTAAATTCCCGGCAGGCACTGGCGCTGGTACGCTGCGCAAGATTGATTCGTGGATCACCATGCCACAGGTGATGACGCTCTCTACCGAAGGCGGTGACCAGCAGACTATCTCTATCCAGTTCCTGGAAGATGATAAGGCCCGTACCATCCCAACGTTCAAAAATGCCGTGGTGCAGGTCTACACCTTCGCGCATGACCCGCAGTTGGCTATCTACAAACGGCTGATTGAACTTGATGAATCTAGCGATACCACGGCTGTCTGGTTCCACAACCCGCGCGGAAAAGCGGATCGTTACTACTCTGCCAAGGTGTCCTTCCAGAAAGTGCCGAAGACCGAAATCAACGCTGTGGAAAGCAATGAAGCGCGTATGAACTTCGAATCAGATATGCAGATTTACCCTATCGTTGATGCATCCGCTACGCCGCTGGCGTTCCTGACTGACTTGCCAGCAACCAAAACTGTTGCCAGTGGTGCAGCGTTGGATCTGGCAGTGGTTATGCAGGGTGGCTCCGCGCCGTACACCTACGTGTGGAAGAAGGGCAGCACCGCCATCCCGGGCAAAACTGCATCAACATTCAATATCCCGTCGGTTGCGTCTGGTGATGCCGGTTCGTACACCTGCGAAGTCACCGATGCCGCAGGCAAGACCCTAACCTCAGCGGCATGTACCGTCACTGTCAGCTAACCAACCAGGCCCGGTTCGCCGGGCTATTCTGAGATGAACTCATGACCAAATTCTCCCTGATTCCAAACCCAACCTTCTCCGCAACTGCCAGCATCCCGCGTGCCGGTTCTGAGGATGGGAAACTGACCTTCACCTTCCGCCACAAGTCGCTGGAAGAGCTGCGCATCATGGATGAGAAGCTACAAAAGGATGCAGCAAGCAAGAAAGCTGCTATTGAGCCGCAGGCCGATTACCTGATGGAAATCGTCGATAGCTGGGCGCTGCCGGATGAATTCACCCGCGATAACGTGATCGTCTTGCTTAAGAACTACCCGCGCGCGTTCGACAGTATTGGCCTGGCTTATACCAAAGAGTTGATGGGCATCCGCGAAAAAAACTGAGACAGGTCGCCGCAGCGATGTATACGCCGGGACCGACACTCGCGGAGTTGAACGCTTTTGGTTTAACGCCTGAGGACGTGGAGGAAGATGTGGGGATCCTGCCGTCGGTATGGAAGTCTTTCACTATCTTTTCCACGCTTGCGACCCAATGGCGCGTTGGGGCGAGCGGGGCGACCGGCCTTGATTACAACGTTATCCCCTGGATGTTTGAGTTACACGGGGTTGAGGATGCGGCGGCCTGTATGGCTGACCTACAAATCATGGAAAGCGAGGCGCTTAAGGTAATGCATAAGGAGACGAAATAATGTCAGACCAAATCGCCTCGATTACTTTGAGGGCTGATGTTGCCGACCTGAAAACAGCCAGCAATGAACTGGATAAGCTCGGAGAAGCAGCGGCAGGTGCCGTCGGCAAGGCTGATGACCTGAACAGTGTTTTCCGTGCTGGCGCTGAGTCGACCAAACAAGGCACGGCAAGTATTAAGGAGCAGCAGACCGCGCTGAAGGGGCTGCTGGAGAACATCGACCCGGTAAACAAGGCGCTGAACCGGCTTGACGAGCAGCAGGCAGCGCTACGTAACTTCCAGGCGAAGGGCTTTCTTGATACCGACTCGTTCCTGGCGTATAGCAAAATTCTGGACGACACCCGCCTAAAACTGACCGATACTGGCGAAGCAGCGGCGAAAGCACAGGCAGAACTGGCAGCCACCCAAGCTGCCGAGAAGCAATCCGCTGCGCTGAAAAATCTGTTGGGCTCCATCGACCCGACGATCCGGGCATTCAACTCGCTGGATGAGCAGCATGCGCAGTTGGTGGCTCACTTCGAGTCAGGGCGTATCAATAGTGCTCAATTTGAGCACTTCAACACCATCCTGAACCAGACGCGCGAGCGACTCTCCGGCGTGGCTGACGTACTACCCGAGGCGCTATCGCGACAGGAAGCCGCCGCACGCCGCGCCGGTATCTCCGTGGGCCAGTACAGCGCAGCGATGCGCACACTTCCGGCACAGTTCACAGATATCGCCACGCAACTGGCTGGTGGGCAGTCTCCGTTCCTCATCCTGCTCCAGCAGGGTGGGCAGATTAAAGACCAGTTCGGCGGTGTAAAGGGGGCGTTGACGGGCGTCGGCGATTACATCAGCAGCATGGTAGGGCTGATCAGCCCGACCACCATCGCGCTTGGGGCGCTGGTTGGCACTGTCGGTCTACTGGCTGCTGCGGCATATAATTCCTCAGAGCAATTTGACCAGGTAGCTCGTTCGGTCATCATGATGGGTGGCGCTGGTTTCTCCTCAATGCAGCAGCTCAATCAGGCTGCCGAAGAGGTGGCCGGTAAGACGAACACATCTATCAGCTCCACCGTCGATACGTTGGTTACGCTAAATGACACTGGCAAATATACCGCCAACCAGATGAAGCAGATCGCCACGTCCATCACCCTGATGGGTAAGGCTGGCAGCGACACCAAAGCGGCAATGTCCGACTTCGGCAAGATTGTCAGCGACCCGGTAAAAGGCCTGGCGAGTCTGAATGAGCAGTATGGCTTTGTTGATGAAGCTATGATGAAGCACATCATCCAGCTGCGTAAGCAGAAGGGTGAAGAGGCTGCAGTATCGGAGGCGATTCAACTTTACGCTGATGTTATGGCTAAACGCGCTGAGGAGACGAATAATGCGACGGATAACATTGGACAGACTTGGCAGTGGCTAAAGAAAACAGCATCAGACGCGTTTGATGATATAGGGATTACTGTCCGTGCTTGGGGAAACCAGGTTATCGATATCTTTAACCTGGTAGAAGCATCAATAAAAGACCTGTTTCTCAACATCACATCACTTGATGCCAAGTTCACAGGAACTGTTGCTGGCTGGGCAGAAAAGATACCAGGTGGCGGTGCATTAGCTAATTTCCTTGGCATGGATGTCGAGGCAATGAAAAAGGCCGGGATAGAAGCCGACAAAGAGATCGCGGCGAATAAAAAACGTTACGATGAGCTATGGAAGCGCGTCACAGCACCCAATGCGCAGGCCAACTACGAGGCTGAAGCAAGGGGCGCAGGTATCACTGGCGATGGCGGCACCAGCCGTGAGTCGAAGAATGCGGTATCGAAGTTAGCCAATGATTCAGCCAAAAAGACCAAAGAGGCCAAAGCCACGCTAGACGCTGGCGATCGCACTCTGGAAAACTACCGTGCACAGGCCAGAACATTAACGGAAACCCTCGAAACCCTACGGCTGACTGGTGAAACTCACGCCAAAAACACTGAACTCAGCAAGCAGCAGTCACGCTTTGCGGAATTGGACGAAGCTGCCAAAACCCGAGCCCTAACCGCGCAGGAGAAGTCACTCCTGTCGAGCCGTGAAGCCATTCTTAATGCCGCTAGGGTGGTGGATCAGAAAAACAAGGAAGTTGAGGCGCAGCAGAAGATTAACGGGCTGGCGCAGCAGGCTAACAAGTACGTCACCCAGATGTCGGAAAAGACCGATGCTTTGCGTGATAGTGCAGGCCTCAGCAGTCGCCAGACACAGCGCATGATGGAGGAGGCGCAACTTCGTCAAGGGTGGCTGAATGGTGGCGGAGATCTTGATGATACTGGTTACCAGAAGGAACTGGCTGCACTTCACAACTACTACGACGAAGAGGATAAGCTGCGGGGGAACTGGAAGAAAGGGGCTCTTGCCGGTTGGAATGAATACCTTGATACGGCTACTAATACCTATGACGCCGTCAAAAACGTGGCCAGCTCTACACTAACAGGCTTGAGCGACATGCTGACCGAACTCATGACGACCGGAAAGGCATCGGTTAAAGAGTTTGGTAAATCGATGCTGAAGATGATCCTAGATGTGACGAATCGTCTCATGGTGGCTTATGCGGTGCAGGCGGCGATGGGGTGGGTTAACGGCGGCAGCGGAGGAGGAAACACTCCTGGAGGGTCCTATGCCAATGCGGCCGCGGGCGTCACATTCAACGCTAAAGGTGGCGTGTACGATTCCCCCGGACTCAGTAAGTATGTGAATGGCGTTTACGATTCCCCTCAATATTTCACGTTTCAGGGGGCGTCTAAGTTTGCCAGAGGCGGCGTGTTTGCCGAGGCAGGCGAAGAGGCCATCATGCCGCTTACGCGGGATTCTGCTGGAAGGCTAGGTGTCAGAGCTCAGGGCGGTGGTGGTGCTGGACATCAAATTAACGTAGATATCTATGTCGATAACAAAGGCAACGCCACCACAAATACCAGTGGTGATGGCGATGCCGCTGCAAGGGCGCTGGCTGATCGCATTAAATTTTATGTTTCCGATGGGATTAGAATGGCGATCAAAGACGATGGGGCTATTGGGCAAAGATTTGCCAAGAAGTAACGGAGTATAAGGCGTTACACTCTGACATCCCTTGGTTATCATGCGTTAAACCATGCTAATCAAGGGGATGATAGTGAAAAAATTGCTATTGGTGGGGATTGCTTGTTTGCCACTTACCGGGTGCTTTGGAGAATACAGTGAAGCCATAAATTATGGGGAGTCACAAATTAAGCAGTCATTGAAAGATCCAGATAGCGCAAAATTCAATGATGTATGGTTTTCACCAGATGCGAATAATGGCAAGCCTAAAATCAGCGGGTATGTCTGTGGCCGGGTTAATGCAAAAAATGCATTCGGTGGGTATGTCGGAGAGGCTCCGTTCTTTATTTATGTGGGTCAGCTTGCCTCTGATTTTTTCAGTGGGGCCCCAGGAATTATCCAAAGCGATGACGAAAAATCCATGAAAAGATTTGAACAATTTTGCAAGAGATAGCTCACGCCAACACCAACAGCAAGCCCCGATAGGGGCTTGTGCACGGAGCCCACTCAGGTGGGCTTTTTGTTGAAGGAGTTGCTCAATGTATATTTAGCCAGGTTTAGGTGCATGAGTAGTTTTGCTATGATTCGGTTAAACACCATTTGGCCGATGTGGATATGACTAGCGCTAACCCTCAACTGAAAACCAATGAACTTCTTGAAAAGCTAGTTCCCTCCATCGAGTCCGGAGAAAATCTTATTGGTGATTTTGGCCTGCGTGTAGTTATCCGCGAAGCTAAAAAAATACCAGATACCTATCAGTCTCTTTTAGTCATAGGGCTTGCAGAAATCGTTGGTGGTAACTATGTTGCTGCTATGGAAAACCATCGGCGACTTGCCCTTATCAATCCTTATAATGACGTTGTTTGGGTGAATTTTTCAGTCGCGTTAGGCCAGAGATGTCAGTATCGCTTGGCGCGTGAAATTTCCCACAATAGCATCCCTTATGTCGGTTTTGCTGGGCTTTGCCATGCATATTTAAATGCAGGGTTTTGGGGAGATCTCGAAACAATGTTGCTTATAAAAGGTCAGCCAATTTTCAACTCCAGCGATATATCATCATTTGCAGAAAAACAAAGGTATGACATTATGCGTTGCGATTCCATCATGAAAATTTTGATGGATGACAGGGAGGAATCTGATTATTTATTTCAAATGGCTTCTCTTGTAATGCAAATCGCGGAAAGGCTAAAACTCCCACCGAGACAGGCATCAATTCATACAGATGCGGAAGGTATGTTAATTTTCTCTTTTGGCATAACTTCAGAATATTCAGATAGTTTATGGGAAATCAATGATGAACTTGCTTCATTGATAGTTGATAATCAGATTTTCTCTTCAAATAGCATTGCCACATTCCATGTGATAGGAGACTGAAATGGCGATTTCACATTCTGAGATCCTTCATTTTGCAAAGTCGATAGCTGGGGATGGTGAGAACGAAGTTAATCTGAGGGCCTCAATTGGTCGGGCATACTACAGCATGTTTCACGCTGCGCATGAGATTGCTGGTGGTCGCGTACCCAAAAATCATCCTATGCCCGGCAAAATTTTCAAAGGTGGGACTCACGCTCGCTTGTCCCAGTATTTAGCAGACTGTGCAGAACAACTGCATCCGGCGCATGTAAGAACATTGCAATTACTCTCTGTTAAGCTAAAAATGTGTCATAAATCCAGGTGTGAGGCGGATTATGAATTAACTCAAAATATTCATAAATCGCAGTTGGACTGCATTTTAAAAGAAGCTGAAATGACACAAGATATTTTGGTGAAAATTAAAGAATTAGTTGCCTGAATATTTCATAAATACCAATCATTATGAATAACCCAGCTCCGGCTGGGTTTTTTTATGGAGCAAATATGGCAGTTGAAAACTACAAATGGCACTCGCAACTCGGGGCGGGGGCTGTCGAATACAGCCAGACGGTACGGTCGGCGCAGTTTGGTGATGGATATGAGCAGGTGGCTGATAACGGCATCAACTCCACCGCCATTCAGGTGCCGATGAAGCATGTCGGTACCGATGATGAAGTAAAGGCCGTCCGTGACTTCCTGCTGGCCCATACTGTTAAGTCCTTCATCATCACGCCGCCAGGCGAGGTTAAGGGGCTGTACCGGGTTGTCGCTGACTCCATCCGGAAAAATCAGCTTAGCAGCAAGTTTTCTGAGCTGACCTTCACTATCAAGCGAGCTTACGGGGTTTACGCATAATGGCTCTTGTCGATCAGGCGGCGACGCTGGCACCAGGTGGCAGAGTCCGCCTGGTTGAAGTAGACGCTTCAGAGTTCAGCGGTGGTATCCATCGCTTTCATTACGCACCATTCCCCCATACACCAGCCGAAGTTGACGCAGCGAACGGCGACGAGTCAAAGCTGGGGCCGAAGCCAATTATCTGGGGCGGGAAGACCTTCGATTTCTGGCCATTCCAGATTTCTGACCTTGCACTCTCAACCGACCAGGCAGCAGAGCCTAAGCTGAGCGTATCCAACCTCGATGGGCATATCACAGCACTATGCCTACAGTTCAAGGACATGGTGAATGCGAAGGTCAGCATTATCGATACCTACGCTATCTATCTGGATGCGGTGAACTTTCCGGGCGGCGTTAACCCAACGGCGGATCCGACGGCATTCTCTTTGCAAACATTCTGGCTGGATACCAAAACCTCAGAAGATGATGAGGTGGTGTCGTGGTCTCTTAGCAGCCCGGCGGATTTGCAGAATCTGGTTATTCCCACCCGGCAGATCACATCACTCTGTGAGTGGGCTTTGCGCGGGCAATACCGCAGCGGTGATGGCTGTACCTACAATGGCACGGCGTATTTCGATGCGAAAGGTAATGTAGTCACTGACCCTGCATTGGATGTATGCGGTGGTTGTCTGAGCGATTGTCGTAAGCGATTTGGTGCTGGCCTTGCTGAGCCCAATACCGCAATCCTCGATTTCGGTGGCTATCCAGCAACCGTGCTTTTCTCTCGATAACCGGACATCTAAATGAATAAAACGATTATGAAGGCGATCCGAGCGCATGCGCTGGAGGAATCCCCGCGCGAGTGCTGCGGCTTCATCATTCAGTCAGGGCGGCGCCAGCGTTATATCCCGGTTCCGAACAGTCATGAAAACCCATCAGAGCATTTCCGTATTGATGCTGAGTACTGGGCAAATGCGGAGGATGCAGGAACCATTATTCGAGTCATTCACTCGCATCCTGGCGATGGTGCCCGCGCAATAGCGTCAGACCTCGACAGGCAGCAGTGCAATAACTCCGGCGTGGTCTGGGGCATCTATGCGCCGGACGGTGATGAGTACACCGAAATCACGCCGGATGCTATTCCGTTAATCGGACGCCCGTTCATTCTTGGTTCTCACGACTGCTGGGGGCTGGTTATGGACTGGCATGCGACCCAGGGGATAACGCTGACCGATTTCCGCGTCGATTACCCGTGGTGGGAAAGTCAGTATCCGGACAACCTCTATTTCGATAATTGGGAGAGAGAGGGATTTGTTGAATGCGCTCTCACCCCTGGGTGCATGGTCATCATGCAGGTTGAGTCCGATAAGTGGAACCACGCGGGAGTTATAACTGAGGAGGGCGAACTGCTGCACCATCTTTACGGCCAGCCCTCGTGTGTCACGCCTTATGCCCGTGGCTACTTCAAAGACCGGACGATGATCTGTGTTCGACATAAAAACTTACCTCAGGAGATTCAACCATGGCACGTTTAACAACTATCCGTCTGTATGGTGCGCTTGGCGCTCGGTTCGGTCGGGTGCATAAACTGGCGGTGCAAACGTCGGCAGAGGCGGTAAAAGCCTTATGCGTCAATTTTGATGGTCTGGAAGACTACTTGGTGAACGCTAAAAAGAATGGAATGGTGTTCGCAGTATTTCGTGGCAAGCGGAATATTGGCGTGCAGGATTTCAAGGAACTGGGTGGGAAGAGTGAAATTCGTATTGCTCCGGTAATGGAAGGTGCAAAGAAAGCTGGCATGTTCCAGACGATTCTTGGGGCTGTGATGGTTGTTGCAGGGGTTGTTATTGGCGCAATGACTAGTTGGACAGGTGTTGGTCTGACATTCGGTGCTGGGCTTGTAATGTCCGGCGCATCAATGATGGCGGGTGGGCTTTACCAGATGCTATCACCCCAGCCGAAAGGCCTTCAGGGTCGCGATGATCCCGATAACAAACCCTCATATGCCTTCGGTGGCTCAGTGAACACCCTGGCGATGGGCAACCCGGTCGCACTGCTATACGGAGAGCGTGAAATCGGCGGTGCAATTATCAGCGCAGGTATCGTCGCAGAAGATATCTAGAAATAGGTGTAAGGCAATTGCCTAATCTGATAGATATCAATGAGAAGACTCAAAATGTAATAGTTTGCATCCAACGTGTGTTAGGATAAATCCGATTGCAATCAATGGATGATCTTAATGAAAAAAATTTTAGTTGTTGCTCTTGGAGCTCTGTTACTTTCTGGCTGTTCTATTCGTGTTGCTGATTTGACTGTTGGTAGTACCAAAAACTACAACATTAACGGTAATAAATTTGTCACTGGCCCACGAGTAATCGCTGAAGATTCCTATCCTGTAGTTATTTTCCCACTAGGAATTCCAAATATGAAAACAGCAATTGATAAAGCGATTGAGAAAGATAAATGTGCTGTTGGATTGAGTAATCTGGTTATCACTCAGCTGAACCATTCCTTCCTTTTCGGCAAGATTGGTGTTCGGGCTGAAGGTAATTTAATTATCGATAAATCATTACCGGGTTGTGAAAATCACAGCTAATGGTTTCTTAAAATGATGAGCCACCTACGGGTGGCTTTTTTTATGGGTGCAATATGGCAACGATTACTGGTGCAAAGGGTGGCAGCCAGAAACAACACACGCCTGTCGAACAACCAGACTCAGCTCAATCAATGGCGCGTTGCCGCATGCTGCTGGCGTTAGGCGAGGGAGAGTTTGCTGGTGGTCTGGATGCCACGCGAATTTTCTTAGATGGCACGCCGCTGGGTAATGCCGATGGCACAATGAACTTTGAGAATGTTACCTGGGATTTTCGTCCGGGGACGCAGTCGCAGACACCGATCCCCGGCTTTCCGGCGGTTGAGAATGAAACCAGCATTGGTGTTTCGCTTACGAAAGTTACCCCCTGGACGCGAGCTATCAGCAACACGCAGATCGACGCGGTACTGGTGCGCATCGGCATTACTGGTTTGCAGCAGCAGGAGAACGACGGAGATATCGTCGGCACCACCGTAAAATATCACATCGATTTGTCCGTTGATGGTGGTGCTTATGCAACGGTGCTAACCAAGACAGTAACGGAGAAACTCAGTTCGCTGTATGAGTTGACATACCGTATCAATCTTCCGAAAGCGAACAGCAGTTGGCAGATCCGAGTCGTTCGCGATACTGATGACAGCACTAGCCAGATGTTGCAGAACAAAACGCAGGTGCAGGCTATTACTGAGGTGATTGACGCCCGTCTGCGCTATCCGCATACCGCTCTGTTGTACGTATCGTTCAATGCCAAATCATTCAGTAATATCCCAAAGATTTCCTGCAAACCGAAAGGACGAGTAATCCGCATTCCGCAGAACTACGATCCCGTGGCGCGCACTTATAACGGCACATGGGACGGTACATTCAAATGGGGCTGGACCAATAACCCTGCGTGGATTTGGTTCGACGTGCTAACGGAGCAACGCTTTGGCCTGGGGCGCCGCGTGTCGGCGGACATGCTGGATAAGTGGGAGCTTTACCGGATTGCGCAGCGATGCGACCAGAAAGTACCGGACGGAAAAGGAGGCTCCGCCACAGAGCCACGTTTTATGTTCGACGTTTATATCCAGGCGCAAGCCGATGCCTGGCAGGTGATTAAGGATATCGCCGCGGGGTTCAATGGCATGACATTCTGGGGCAATAACATGTTCAATGTTGTCTCTGACATGCCGGCGGGCACGTCGAAGCTGCAGATACTCACCCGCGCATCAGTTGTGGGTAAGCCGAGCTACTCGAGCGGAAGCGAGAAGAACCGCTACAGTTCGGCGCTGATTAACTTCAGCGACCCGGATAATCACTACCAGGATCGCACCACCGCCGTGATGTTCCCTGAGTTGGTGAAGCAGTTTAAGTTTAAGCAGACACAGTTGACGGCGATCGGATGTACGCGAGAAAGCGAGGCGCAGCGCCGTGGAGGTTGGGCGGTCTATTCGAACTCTCTTGACCGCATCATCACGCTGCAGACCGGGCTTGATGGATTCGCATATGTGCCGGGTACCGTTATCGCTTTTGCTGATGAACGGTTGTCAGGGCGGGTCTATGGTGGACGTGTTGTTGATTACAACGCCGGACTTAAAGCCGTAACAACGGATCGCGGTACCAGCGCCGTTGCTGGCGATACGCTGATGATTCGAACGCAGGGTGGTATTGTTGAAAGCAGGGTAATCCAGGCGGTAAATGGCACACAACTTATTGTGTCCACGCCTTTCACTGCGGTGCCAGCACCTAATGCAGTATTCGTCATCGATGCGGGTCAGCTGCGTCTGCAGTACTTCCGCGTCACCAATCTGACATTTAACGACGAGGAAAATACCTTCAGCATCACTGGCGCAGAATACAACGCGTC
>Ga0308165_1002127_pt1 | contig 24887 bp, 22 predicted proteins | sample PhyWR2_FD_201032 | JGI IMG/M metagenome (GOLD analysis project Ga0308165, IMG submission 201032) | Phyllosphere microbial communities from UC Gill Tract Community Farm, Albany, California, United States - DLSLW.R2 | ecosystem: Host-associated > Plants > Phyllosphere > Unclassified | place: USA... | reverse complement strand
CAGCGAGGTATGAGAAGTGTGCGCAGCGTACTTCTCCTGAGTGCCAACAACCTCTCCCTGGTCGTTAACCAAAATGACGTGTTCTTGTATGCTCATTCCGACTCCAGTACCCGAACGACGGGATGGCGAAATTATATCTCACTCTTTCCCAAACGAGTTGTCGCCGCGAGCTTAAATATGTATTAACGGCAAAAGTTGGCAACAGGATTTAGGCTGTTATCATAGGACGCCATTTACCTTGACCAAGGATCCGTTTTGTTCGCAGGAAGCCTGACGAGAAATCCCCTGAGTGCTCTTTTCTGCCTGATGCTGGCATTGCTGCTGGCGGGCTGTTCTGGCAGTAAATCAGCTGATTCGGGAAGCTACTCCGGCGCGGTCTACACCGTTAAGCGCGGCGACACACTCTATAAAATCTCGCGCTCAACCGGAACGAGCGTGAAAGACTTGGCTCGCCTGAACAATATTTCTGCACCTTATACCATCGAAATAGGGCAAAAGCTCAGGCTCACTAGCGGTAGCTCGACGGCGAAAAAATCCTCTTCCTCGAAGGGTAAAACCGCCAAGGTGACGCCGTCTTACGCTGTGCCGCAATCGTCATGGCCGCCGGTCGGACAGCGTTGCTGGGTCTGGCCTGCCAGCGGAAAAGTGATTACCCCGTATTCGACGGCAGAGGGCGGCAATAAAGGGATCGATATTGCGGGCTCACGCGGTACGCCAGTCTATGCGTCCGGAGCAGGAAAAGTGGTCTATGTGGGAAATCAGCTGCGCGGTTATGGCAATTTAATCATGATTAAGCACGGCGAAGACTACATTACCGCCTATGCGCACAACGACTCGTTGCTGGTCAATAACGGGCAAAATGTGAAAGCCGGGCAAAAGATCGCGACGATGGGCAGCACGGGCGCGAGTTCTGTTGCCCTGCATTTCCAGATTCGTTACCGTGCAACCGCTATCGATCCTCAGCGCTATCTGCCTGCGCAGGGCAGTAAGCCAAAATGCTAAACGGTTAATTAATCACCGGTTAGCGCGTGAGTGACTTGTGCGAAAAAGCGTAAGGTCTATAATGCCTTACGCACCATCAAAGCGGGCGTAGTTCAATGGTAGAACGAGAGCTTCCCAAGCTCTATACGAGGGTTCGATTCCCTTCGCCCGCTCCAGATCTCTCCCCTTGTGGCAAAACACTGCGAGTAGCTGGCTTAAACGTGTTTCGCTATCAACAACTTACCTTAAAGTAAGTTGCCGTGATCGTTCTACCATTGAACGACGAAGTACCAACGGGGATTACACTGTTAGTTGTCACGGATAATTACTATGGAAGTGAGAGTATAACTATTCGGCGGCGGCAGTTTCGACCTCACACCGCGATAGCACAACGTGAAGGAAAAGCCTGATCCGGGCATTGTCTCTTACAACAGACTGATCACACGCATTTCAAGCCCGATGTGTGGCTCTCAGAGCCTCGTAAACAGGTTTATGTTGATAACGTACCTACAAACGACATGTAGGCTCTATCAGCGTTTCAGCCACGCTCCCGCAAGGGTGACACTCACGAGTGTTTCCCAATGGGTACACGGTTATCCTGATAAGGTGTGATCCTTCTGACAATCCGATGAAGTCGCTACGCTCCGCTTGTTGCTGTATCACCAACGGGGCTTTATGGCTTCTATTGCCTAAAATCGGGGGGAAGGGGAAAGGCTGGTGGATTCCAGCCTTTGGCTGTCATCTCACCTTCTTGAAAATGAGCAAGACCAAAACAAGGCAAATGGCACTACCGAAAAATGCTTTGATCAAGAGGTTATCCACTGAACGCGATAAGTCATCTATGATCGCCTCACATAAACGGGCTTCCATCTCACCTGTTGAAGGGTGGCCGTTGTATTTCCGGGTTAACCCAAAATCAAGCACTGGAATCATCAGGGCGATAGAGTAGATGGCGAAAACTAAAGCAATGCCTCCCCACCGAAGAATCGTTTTTGTTCTACTCGCAATCGCTTCGCGGCTCTCCAAATCATCTCACCTTTTTGAAGATAAGTAGGATCAGAGGTACGCAGACAGCGAAACCGTAAATTGCCAAATAAAAAACACCGCTTGTAGCTTGACCAAGTGAATCAACAGCTTGGTAATACTCTTTTAATGGAACAGGGTTTGAGACAAGAGTCTGATTTTCAGAGAAAACCGCGAATGCTTGTGAGGCGACAAACAGACCGAAGAAGTAACCCAAGCTAACGATGAAAATCCCTCCCCATCGTAAGAAAAATTTTATGTCACTGTTCGTGTTCATGAGCGTTTCCAAATCATCTTACTTTTTTAAAGATAAGCAGAATCAGAGGTACGCAGATTGCAAAGCCAAACAGGGCGACAGTAAAAACACCATCAGTGGCTTGCATGATCGAGTCTATCGAAGCTTGGTAGGCTTTTAATGAGATTGGGCCAGAAAAACGCACACTTTCTCTTTCCCTAAATGCACTAAAAGTGAATGTTGATACTATCAGAGTAATAAAGTAGCAAAGTGATACTGCGACTATTCCAGCCCATCTAAGAATGGTTTTAGTTGAACTACTCATCATAATCTCCAAGAACACCGCCAACATTTTCGCCTGAGTATGGAGAAATCGAACCTAGTGAAGACATTGTTTCTGCGGCGTATCGTTTGGCTTTGCCTGTCCTTCCTTCTGGGGATACGTGTTGTCCGTTCACGTTCGGATACAGGTTTTTAAACTCGCCAGTAACTTCTACAACAGCCATTGAATGTAGGCTTCGGCTTTTGCTGAGAAGATAATTTTGCAATGATACTGGTATGGTGAAATGCTCTTCTGATTCAATAGGAAGCTGAGTGCTTTTTGAGCTGTAACTTGTATCAAAGATCGTTGAGCCTGCGGCTTTTATGCCAGCTACTGTGTGCGTTGTGCAGTTGCTTCCCGTTACATCGTAGGAGTCAATAGAGAGACCAGTTCGATCTGTAGCACTGTTTTCCTCTACCCCTATGGGCTTTCGCCCTTCTTTCCACAAATTTTCAAAGAATGCACGGGTTTCTGGTATGACTGCATCATTGATTTTAAAAACTCGAGCGTCGTTTTCGTAAAGTTCTTTTCTGTAATAGTCTCGGGCATCATCACCTTTCATAAAATCGAGAATACCATCACCCGTCATTCCGAATGGCCCACCAGTTCTTCCGTATCTGCCATAGGTGTAAATGTATACAGTATTGTTTTCATGCACGGAAACAAAAGCGTGTCCGGTTTCGGTGGTTTCAGTCCAGATGTAAACGCCGTTCAAGAGCGGGTTATCTTCGGGTTTGCAGGTGTCAGCAAAGCTATCAGTTTTAGGATCCGCAATTGGTCCCGGAAGTACAGGCATCTCGACGAGGTGAGACAAATCCATGTGCGTTACTGTTGGTTCTCCACCAAATTCGTAGTCATCATCCCAGTTTGATGGAACAAATTTCGATTTGCAGGGGCATGAACTATAGCTGTGTAGCGTTCCAGCAATCCTTTTACCATGTATATCGTCGTCTTCAAGCCCGCCGCAAATACGGTAATACCCGGGATGTTTGCCGCAAGTCACTTTATGACCTTCGCACGCTATGTCTTTATCGAAGAACTGATGATCGCTCCATCCTTCAAGGATCCTTCCACCACAAACCGTCTTATCACCCCTGAACAGATAATTCCCTTTAGCACCCATTAGTGTTTACTCCCAGGCATGATCAGGAATCCTTCCGGGAGAGAGTCACCCTCACGGAATACCAGTCGATTGCTGGATTATGGTGTTGAGATTATTTCATCGCCATTATCAAGCATACTTCCAACCAGTGCAGCGGATGCTCCCTGCATGACTCGAGCCTTGCCAGCACCAGAAATGATAGTGGCTTCACTGCCGTCAGCGTATACAATCTTATCTTCTACTCGTGCGACCTGAAATCCTCCAGCAGTGCTCTTACCTGATGCTTTTCGAAGAACGCCACCGTTACGGGTAAGACTTCCGACCGTTGCTATTCTGAATATTAGCTTGACAGGGCAGGTGGCAAATCGTGTGGTCAGATTTAACACTTCCGGCTGCGTGCTTTCGTCAAATGTGGCGATCTCTTCTGGTGTGAATGGTGGTTGAGAGGATGATTTTATTATTTCGTCGGTAAGCTCGTTGGTGTATTGCTGCATAAATCCCTCTACTTGCTATGGGTATAATCCTGTCGGTCATTTTACAAACAACTGCTATGTGAGCAATAAACATTGAACTTAAGTGAAACTACATTTCGTAACAGAAAGTTATCAGGTAAAACGATGGGCGTTAATCGTCGATAAATCTCAAGTAAGGGATGTTATGGCAGGTGTATTGGCAAGCAAGGCGGCAGTGGTTGGGGTTGCTGATAAAGCGATTAAAGGAGTATTGCCCTTTTCAGGCACTCGCGCCTGACGATCGGCTTTCACAATATGTTCTGCACCGTTTTATGACCGCACAATATTCTCAGTGGCCAGGATGCCCGCAGCGGGAGCACCCTGGCCAGACGCCAAACCGTTTCAGGCATCAGGCATTTACGCGAGTGAATTCAGCGTCAATGGCTTCAACCTGATCGCGCCATTTAGCAAATTGCGCCTGGCGTTCCTTACTTTGGCGTAATGTCTTCTCTAACCCTTCGAGTTCGTCATTCATCATCACGTAGCCTGAGAAGAAACGCTCAACATAGTCAGGTGCATTGAGGATGCCAATTAACTCTTCACGCTGAGTGCGGAAGTTTGCCACCATATCCTGAATAGTTTTGGCAAACTGCTTTTCACGCTTCGCCTGTTCCAGCGAATCCCACGCCTCCAGAGCCAATCCTGCAAAGGAGAGAAGTCCATTCAGACCTTTTGCCAAATTGACCGCTCCCCAGGGTTTGAAGCTCAGTATCTTACCGAGATCCAGGCCAACCATTTTTGCTAGCGAAACCACTCCATCACGAGCAGCAAGCACGGTCGTATTGTTGATGACTTTACTCTTCACCACATAATTCAGACCCTGCTTACCCATAGCGGATAGCGTTCCGTTGTAATGGCTAATTTCGGCATTATAGCCAATTTGCATTTTCTCCAGCGCCTGAGAGACGGACTGAATTCGCCGATCAAATTCGTTTTGCAGACGTGTTGAAAGAACAATGCCCTTATCACCGACTTCACGTTCGAAAAAGGCCAGGTACGTTTCCATGCTTAACCCCTCAGCCTGAAGGATCAAATCGCTGAAGTAATCGGTGACAAATGTTCGCAGGGCGGTACGAGTTGCCGCCATGTCCTTTTCCATACCGATCATTTCGTTGCGCATCCGCTGATGAATGACAGCAAGTTCGGCAACCTCTTCGCTGATGCGTTCATCGTTCTCAATAGCGACGGGTAATTTGCGCGTAAGGATGTCACGAATAACGCTTTTCTTCGCCTCTTCACCCAAAGCCTGAAGGCCGCCACTAAGCGCAATTTTTTGACTGGTCGCGGTCTGTAGCATGCTGATATGCGAAAGCGTGCGGAACTTCTCAGGATTTTCAAGCCAATAGTCTGTACCCATATCGAATGGGTTGGCGGCGACAGCCACTATGCTTAACTCCTCACGTTCTTTTGGCGTAAGAGCGATTAAATCGTGCAGGCGTGATGCCACATTTTGACATTTTACGCTGGCGTTGGACTGGTAGTCCTCTTCATCTTCCACATCCGCGACTTCGTCAAAACGGCTGAGAACAAAGACAGTCCGATCGAGCAAATTCAGCGTACGGAACAGCCATTCCAGATCCTGTTTGTGGCTTTCTTTGATCGGGTTGGTGGAGTTCATGACATACAGGACAAGATGCGCTTCACTGACGTATTTCTTCGTCATGTCTTTGTATTTTTCCATGGACTGCGTCCCTTCATCGAACTGTTCTTTAAAGCCAAACAGCCCGGGGGTATCAATCAGCACAAAATCAGAACCAACATCATAAACTTTGACCTCGTTTGATGATTCCTGGTGGCTGATGTTCATGCTCGCCTTATCCAGTTTCTCCATCCAGGCTGCTGCAATAGAGGTTTTCCCTTCAGAAAAACCACCAATCAACGCAATATGCAGTTTTCCATTAGAAGCATTCTCTTTTGCCGTCTGCAATTTTTGCAGCAAATGCGGTTCTGTTTGAATACCAAACGCTTCGCCTTGCTGCAGAAATGCATTCAGATTATTAAGGATTTCAAGATTCTTCGCTTGCTGCGATTTGAATACATCGAGTGTCTTTTCCATTACTTATTTCCTGACATATCTAGGCTGAGTGACAGATGGCGTAAGTTAGCGGTAGCGTTAATCAGGATCTTATTAATCTGCGCCGCCTGACGGGTGGGTTCTTCCAGCATGGATTTAAGTTGCACCACTTTTTCTTCCAGTTCAGGAAACACGTTGTCGATACCCTCTTCTATTGCTGACTTCATACTCCGGGCAATCTTGTTCAGGTTTTCGTCAGCTGACTGCTTTTGCTGAGAAATTTTGTAAGAAGAACTGAAGAAACTGCGTACTGCTTTATAAAACGCGAAAACCATTCCTGCGATTGCAGGGCCCAGAATGAACCACCCGGCCGGGTTCCAGAAAAGCAATGCACCACCTGCTAAAGTCGCCAGCATGCTGGTTAACTTCAGACCATTATCAATATCGATTTTCAACTCGAACGCGTTATCGAATTTTTGTTTCTGTAACTTCGAATACGTTTCCAGAACATCCTTGGCATACCCCTGGAAGCGTTTGACGATCTCTTCGGTTTCGCCTTTAAACTTATCCAGTTCACTCTTTAAGAGTTCCGGAAGCGTGTTGTTGAGTTCCGCATGTTGCTGCTTGATGGTACTTTCCAGCTCATCTTTGAAACGATCGTTGCCGATATCGTCTTCGATTTCTCGATAGATCTGCTTCCTCGCACGACTTCTGAAAGCATCGACGGCGGTTTCGCTCTGATCTTTCAAACGTGTTTTTAACGAAGCCAGAGAAATATCCAGCAGCTGATGGGCATTGATCGTGTCGCTTTGCAGTTGTTTTGCCAATTTGCCATAACTCTCTTTTTGCAAATACGACAGCTCGGAAGTGACATCTTCGACGGTGGTGCGCGCTTTATTAAAATTAGAGCGGGCGATCTTGGTTTTGCTGTCAGACACCAGCCGTTGGGTCAGTAATGATAAGAATCCCTTTAAACCTGTCTTTTCCAGAATCTCTTCGGGATTTAATTTCTCTAATAATTTAACGCGTTTTTTGGCATTTTCTGACCCAGGTACCAAATGATCCGCAACGCTCAGGAAAGCAGGCATCGCGCTAACGGACCAAGTATTCCGGTAGTTATCACCCAGTTGTTCGCTCATTTTTTTATTCAGATCGTCAAGGCTAAGTTGCTCGTCGGCGCTGACCAGAGTAGGGCGATTCAACTGAACGGGATTCGTAATGCGTTTATTAAATAACGTCCAAACTTCAGTCTGAGCATTAAGATGGGCCTTAATTTTTTCCAGTGTTCCAGGTGTTTTGTCATCCCCTTTTTGCGGGGCTGTAGGTTTACTGGTGACATAAAAAACGGCATGGGCTTTCTCGACTGCGTGCTGAATTTGAGACAGAACTTTGCTCTCTTTTCCTTCAATGCCTGGTACGTCCAGCAGCGCAAATTGTTGTGCACCAGACTCGAAAGGATACAGGGTTGTGTCCATCGTGAAGTCAGAAACACCGGTGCCGATGATTTCGCCATCGGCAAGCAGAGACAACTCATCCAACTTATTCTTTTGCGCCGCCTGTAATTGTCTCAGGGATGAGGCATTCGATTCGCATTCGGATTTTTGCTCTTCAATGGATTTCAGCGCGTGTGCTTTTTCATGTGCCAGTGCCTGTTTTAGCACTTCCTGGCTCTCTTTTTCTTTCTGTTCAGGCGTTTTTACCCATAGGTTGAGAAATTTGCGCCAAAGGGAGAGATGCTGCCGTTGTGCGGTAATTAGCGCATTAATAGATTCAATCTGATCCTGAAACGCATTTTCTCGCTCAAGGTATTCATGATTGATTGTCTCGATTGCGACCGCCAACTCTTTAGCGCGTTTTTCATTTTCGTTAAGCGCGTTCTGAAGTGTTTCGATGTCGCTTTCAGTGAGCTGATGTTGTTGCTGGAATTCTCTGAATGCCTGCTGCCGAGCGCGTTTACTCTGTTCATTAAGCAAAATGCGCAGGGTCTCAATGATGGTAGATTTGCCGGCGTTCGTTTCGCCATAAAAGGCAATGGTAAACGTATTCCACTCAGCATTTTTTTGCAGGCTTTCAATGTTATCGTTTAGCTTCTGGCGGAACGCATCAAGCTGCTGGCGTGCATTTTCATTCGCGTGTTGTAATGCAGAATCGGTTGTTGTCTGGGTGAGATTCTGCAGAATGCGATCAACTTCCAGTGATATTTTTTGGTAGACCCCGCCAGGAGTCACAGCTTCAACTGACATATTACTTCCTTTGATATGACATCCATGGCAATTCGATGTAATGGGCAGATATGTCCTTTATCCACTCTTAACTTCACTGATGTGTCGTAGTGTGAGAGATGAAACTGACAAATTTTGTCAGTTAAAATAATTAAATCCCCCAGACATAAACGGCAAAGTAAGGGCATTACTTTAATCCTAAATCACGATTTTAGGATTAATTTTATTTAATGATTTCAACTGAGTAGTCTGTGTTTGGATGTTTAAAAAACCACGAGGAATGATAGTTGTTTCTGGGAAGGTAATTCTATATTCTCAAGGAGGACGTAGATAATGAATGTCGTTGCTCAGGTGGATTTAATAATATCCTTTTCAGATTGAACACGCACCGGGAAAACCGCTGCGTGCTCACGCTAATTAACCCACAAACATCACCGATACGCACAACACACCCACAATCAGCGTGATCAGGTTGCCGACGGAGCGATGCGGTTTGAGTGCGGGAATCAAGTACGTGGAGAGTGTTGGCATAATAAATAGAATGATGGCGATAAGCGGGCCGCTGATCGCATAAATCATTGAAATGGCGTTCGGGTTAATGCAGCACACCACGAAGGTAATGAGCGAGGCGGCCAGTATCGACAGCGCGCGGTTAAAGGCGCGGCTTTTCTTAATTCCCACCTGATTCAGCGATGACTTCACGATTTCCGTCGCCCCCTCAATCACCCCAAAATAGGTGCCGAGAAATGATTTCGACATCGCTACAATCGCCACAATGATGCCAGAAATACCCAGCCAGGCGGGCGATGACGGCATCATTGAAAGCGCTGAAAGAATGGTCACACCTTCTTCTTTTGCCGCCACAATATACGACGGCGGAATCGACAGCAGACAGCTGAAGACAAAGAACAGCACGCTCAGACAAATAATCAGGTACGCGACTTTCATGATTTTTTTGCATTTACCCATGGCCGCATCGCCATACTTTTCACGTCGGTCGACGGCGAAAGTAGAGATGATCGGAGTATGGCTAAAAGCGAAAACCATCACTGGAATAGAAATCCATACCTGGTGCAGCGTGTGCTGATTCACTGCCATCTGGCTGGTGAGCAATGACGGCTGCCAGCTGGAGGTGAGATACAGCGAAACAAACAGAAAGTAGGCAATCAGCGGAAAGACCAGAAAGCCCATCACCTTGATGGTGATATGGCGGCCCGTCAAAAAGATCAGGTTTAACACCATCACCACGCCCAGGCTCACCATGACCCGCACGGACGTGTCCACCGTCAGATGCCTGGCGAGCTGTTCGGTTATCGAGTTAGTGATCGCCACAGCATAGATCAGTACCACCACGAAAAAGGCGATAAAGTAGAGCGTGGTAATCAGGTTGCCAATTTTCTTCCCGTAATAGTGAGTGACCGCGCGGGTGATCCCTTCGCTGCCTTTGGCATTTGACGAGAGAATGAACTGTGCGAGCGCTTTATGCGGCCAGTAGGTTAACGGATACGCCACAAGGGCAGTAACGAGCAGGACGATAGCGCCTGCGGAACCGAGCTGAATAGGCAAGAACAGCGTTCCTGCGCCCACGGCAGTGCCGTAGAGGGCGAAACTCCAGAGAGTCTCTTCTTTTGACCAAATTTTCGACATTAGAGCAACGTATCAACTGTAAAACGAACAAAAAGGAGTGCAATTTACCATAGTTATGGTTTTAGGGCGTAGTTGACGTGATCGTTAAGGGCCGGAAAGGCTTCCGGCCCGTGCAGAAATTAGTTTGCCAGAGCGCGTCGTTGCTGGCGGCGTTTGATATTTTTCTCGCGCAGTTTATCGTACGCCCAGTTGTAAAACATGGTGTACGGCAGGAAGAACAGGAAGAAACCTATTTCTAACGTGAATGCCTGAAGCAGCGTCACGCCAAGCACCGCTGCGACAATGGACACCCCGATCACGATAAAGCCACACTCAAAGCCCAGCGCATGCAGCGCGCGGACTTTTGCGGTACGGGTCACGCGCTGAACGGGCCAAAAACGGTCAAACCCAAAGTTATAGATAATGTTCCAGAGCATCGCCGTGGTCGCCAGGATAATGGTTAATCCGCCCATTTCTACGACCGAGCGCTGCATCAGCCAGGCGGCCGTTGGCGCAAGAATGGCGGTAGCAATCCCTTCGAAGCAAACCGCGTGAAAGATTCGCTCCGGCAATTTGCGGTGATGTACATCGTGTTGCATAACCTGAACCTCATTGATTCGCCTGTATGGGCGTTGATGCGTGCTATTTTCATCGCAAAAGATGATATATAAAAGATAGTAACCATCGATAAAGTAGATAGATTATGCGTTATTCTCCCGAAGCCCTGACTGCGTTTGTCGAAACCGTGGCCACCGGATCGTTTTCCGCGGCGGCGCGCCGTCTGCGTAAAAGCCAGTCCACCGTCAGCACTGCGATTGCCCATTTTGAGGCGGATTTAGGTTTTGCACTTTTCGATCGATCAGCGCGTCAGCCCGTGTTGACCTCACAAGGAAAACAGGTTCTGGGCTATGTGCAGTCGATTCTGGCCGCCAGTGCGCGCCTGGATGAACTTGCCGTCTCGCTGACCGCGCAGACCGAAGCACGGCTGGCATTTGTGCTGTCGGATACGCTGCATCCGGATGTGCTGGAAGATCTGATGATCCAGTTCGACAAACGTTTTCCCCATACCGAGTTTGAGTGTCTGATTGGTGAAGACGAGGATGTCGTCGATCTGGTGCAAAAAGAGCGGGCGCAAATCGGGCTGATTGAAGCCCGCGAAAGCTATCCCACGGATATCGGCGTGGTGCGTCTGCCGCTGCAAACGCACATGGCGATCTATGTCGCGCAAGCGCATCCGCTTGCCTCACAAAACGTGGTTGAACGGGACGAGCTGCAGGGCTGGCGCGAATTACGGCTCAATACCTATCTTGAGCGCGAACCGACGCTGACGGCGGGTCCCGTGTGGTCTGCACCAAACTATTTGTTGTTGCTGAGTATGGCGGTGCAAGGTTTCGGCTGGTGCGAGCTGCCCGTCGCGCTGGTGGAGGAGTTTTCTGCAGCGAAAACGCTCACCCAACTGAATGTTCCCGGCTGGCCACGTTCGATTGCTATTGACCTGTTATGGAACAAACGGACACCGCCGGGGGTGGCCGGAAGTTGGCTGCGCGAGTTTTTGCAGGAGAAACAGTGATCCTTTGTGATTAAACTCACTTATTTTAAACAATTACGTTAATAGTCGATAACAATGCCTCTACTATCAGCGCTGTTAATTTGCGCTGAGGTAGTGATGAAAGATGTCGTGATAGTGGGTGCGTTACGTACGGCTATCGGCTGTTTTCAGGGGGCGCTGGCACGGCATTCTGCGGTGGATCTGGGAAGCGTGGTGCTTAAAGCCCTGGTTGAGCGCAGTGGAATTGCCGCACAAGAAATCGACGAAGTGATTTTGGGCCAGGTGCTGACGGCAGGCGCCGGGCAAAACCCTGCGCGTCAGGCAGCGCTCAAAGGCGGGTTACCCAATACGGTATCGGCCATTACGATTAACGATGTTTGCGGCTCGGGTCTGAAAGCGTTGCATCTGGCGACGCAGGCGATCCAGTGCGGTGAGGCGGACGTTATCATCGCGGGCGGCCAGGAGAATATGAGCCGAGCCCCGCACGTCCTTACCGACAGCCGTACCGGTGCACAGCTCGGCAATAGCCAGTTGCTGGACAGCCTGGTACACGATGGATTATGGGACGCCTTCAACGATTATCATATGGGCGTGACGGCCGAAAACCTGGCCCGCGAATACGGCATCAGCCGCGAATTACAGGATGATTACGCGCTCAATTCGCAGCACAAAGCGCGCGCCGCAATCGACTCCGGTCGCTTCCGTGATGAAATTGTCCCGGTAAAAACCGTGCGTCAAAATGGCGAGCCGCTGATCGTAGATACCGACGAACAACCGCGTACGGATGCCAGCGCAGAAGGGCTGGCGAAACTGGATCCTGCGTTCGAGACGCTGGGCTCGGTGACGGCGGGTAACGCCTCTTCTATTAACGACGGCGCGGCCGCTGTGATGATGATGAGCGAAAGCAAAGCGGAAGAGCTGAATCTGCCGGTGCTGGCACGTATCAAAGCCTTTGCCAGCGTCGGGGTCGATCCGGCTTTGATGGGCATCGCGCCGGTTTACGCCACGCGGCGTTGTCTGGAACGTGCGGGCTGGCAGCTTGGCGATGTTGATCTGATTGAGGTCAACGAAGCGTTTGCCGCTCAGGCGTTATCCGTGGGGAAAATGCTGGAGTGGGATCCTCGCCGTGTGAATGTCAACGGCGGGGCGATTGCCCTCGGCCACCCCATTGGTGCCTCCGGCTGCCGTATTTTGGTTTCACTGGTTCATGAAATGATCAAGCGCGATGCGCGGAAAGGCCTGGCGACGCTGTGTATTGGCGGCGGTCAGGGCGTAGCATTGGCGATCGAAAGATAAGTTCCACTCAATCTATTTTCTGAAAAAAGGCTTCCCTTGGGGAGCCTTTTTTTGTGTGAGCGAAATCATATTTTTATTCTCTTCAGTTAATTCTAATCCGACAAATTTAGCGCACCAGAAATAAATCCCCTCTCATTATAATTTTTATGTGATCTCAATCCTGAAATTTACCCTTAATCCCGTGTGTTTGTTGATGCCTGTCACGTCGATTCTTGCCAAAAAAAATGAAACAAATAATTACGATCTCGATCACTAAAATATTGTTACGTTAAAAATAAAATGCAGTTCCATAAAAACGAAATGACATTTTAATTGAGGGTTTTTTCATGTTAAAGAAATCTCTGGTCCTTGCGTCTCTTGTTGGTGCGTCATTTGCAGCTCAGGCTGTTACCGTTGATTTACGTCACGAATATATCGATAGCGGTTCAAACGCCGATCGCGTTGCTGTCTCGCATCGCTTCGCGAATGGTTTTGGATTTTCCGTTGAAGCTAAATGGAAATCAGGCGGCGATAAAGCTGACCGCCCATTCTCAGACACGGTAGGCAACGGTCATGAAGATCAAATTAGCTGGCGCTGGAAAGCAACAGATAATATCGCGCTGACGCCGGGCTTTACGCTTGAGAGTAATGACAGCCGCACCATTTATAAACCCTTCTTGCATGCGCAATACAGCTTTGACAATGGCTTCTATGTGGCCGCGCGTTATCGTTATGATTATACCCGCTACCCGTCAAGCGCTGAGAAAGATGACGATAAAGTCAACCGTGGTGATGCATGGTTAGGTTGGGTGATGGGTGATTTCCGTACCGAGCTGAATTATGTTTACGCGAAAAGTTCAGAAGGTACCATTCGTAGTAATAACAAAGATTACTCCGAAGAATATAACGCGAAGCTGGCGTACAAAATTGATAAAAACTGGTCTCCGTATGTTGAAGTGGGTAATGTAAACGGCAGTAAAACCACCGACGAGCGTCAAACACGGTTCCGTTTAGGTGTGGCATATTCATTCTAATATCAGTATCTCTGGGTAAAAATAGCCGGCTCATTCGAGCCGGTTTTATTATATCTGTATTATTTGGCAGAATTCCACGCATAAAAAAAAGCCCTCCACAGGGGAGGGCAAGGCCAGTTACAGAAACACTAACTCAAATCATGCTTGCAACATTTCAGGTTGCTCGGGGAGTTTCGCAATATAGAGGGCAGGTTTGCCGTCTTTATCGGAACTGAACAGAACCGCTTTATCATCCGGGGTAAAGGAGGGATGCGGGTGGGTTACCTGGCGGCTGTTCGCCACGGTTGCCCATGAGGTGTCGTGACGAGCGATGCGGAAGTGCGCTTTTTTCGCCACATCAAATGCGTACAGGTAAGGGTCGTTATCGATCGTATACCCGCTGGTATCTTTCACGTCGACAGGCGTGCCGGAGCCATCACCCACAAACAGTGAGCCGTCAAAGTTGCTCATTAAATGCGAACAAGCTGGCATCTGCATCACTGCTTCGTTCACGCCGGTATCCGGATTGAAGCTATAAATGGTACGGCCCTGCTGACCCTTAAGATAAGAGACGTAAACCAGCGCGGAGCCGTTTGGCACCCAGAACTCATGCGTGCAGCTTTCGCCTTCGGCGTGTTCTTTCACTTTACGAACATTGCTGCCGTCCTCGTTTACCATCCACATGCGTGCATCGACCAGGTCGTGCGGGCCTTCATGGCAGAACGCGACGGTATTGTCGTCGAATGGGCGGTAAATAGGATGACCCAGCCAGTTCTTCTCTTCATGAATCGTTGCGCTTTCGCCCGTTTTCAAATCGACGCGCAGCAGGCGGCAGTGCGGCCCTTTATGGAAGAAGTCGTGGAAAATTTTCCAGTCGTTGAGCGGCGTCCAGTCACTTTTCGCGATCTCAATACCGACCAGTTTGGTGCAATCACTGTTGGCAACCCAGGTCCCGTAGCCGACCCAGTCATCCGCAACCCGGTAAACTTCGCGCTCAGCCAGCGTTTCCAGATTCACTTCCAGCAGCGTGCGATCGTTCTTCACGTAATAAAGAGACTTATCGTCCGGCGACAGGAAACCGCCAAAGGTGTTGTCGCCCGCGCCTTCTGTCAACTGCACGGCTTCTGCTTTGTTCAGGTCCAGCAGGTAATAATTCCAGTGGCCGTCGAACTCCCCCGCAAACAGCAAATGGCTGCCGTCATTAAAGAAGCACTTCTGATAGAAGTAGTTTCGGTGACACGTTACTTCCGGTGGGGTCAGGCGGGTGATTTCCACGCCTGTATCCGGATCGCGGCTGACCTCATAGTTCAGCTTGACCCGCATACCTTTAGCCATGATGCGCTCCTTTGTATCGACGGCTGGACACTGTTCCGGCAGTCAGATCTACATGTGAAATAAGTTAAAAACCAAGTATTAAATTATCAAAACGACGTTTCAATGTGTGTGACTGATAGCGCACTTTGTGAGATTCATTACACATAATGATGATTATCTTTGATTTTTAACGCTGAATGAAATTTATACGGTCAAAACTTCAAGGTTTTATAATTGATTGTTTACTATGATAAATCTGATTCCCGTATTCTGACTCTTTAACCACGCCCGTGCCGTCAACTCTCAACAATCGTGATCCCAACTGCATTTCTGTCATTAAGATGCAGCAAAATTGAAACAACGTTTTAAATGTAATTGAAAACCCATTTCGCAGCGGATACTATGTGTCAATAAAGAAATCGGAACATTGTTTCGTTAATTTTCCAGGCCTTCGGGCACGATCATTTGGAGGTAAATGTGGACGTCAGACAAAGCATCCACAGCGCGCACGCTAAAACGCTGGATACTCAGCAGCTGCGCAATGAATTTTTGGTTGAGAAGGTGTTTGTTGCCGATGAGTACACCATGGTGTACAGCCACATTGATCGCATCATTGTTGGCGGCATCATGCCGGTGGCAAAAACGGTGTCAGTCGGTGGCGAAGTGGGCAAACAGCTCGGCGTCAGCTATTTCCTGGAACGCCGCGAACTCGGTGTGATCAATATTGGTGGCCCAGGCACGATTACGGTTGACGGTCAGTGCTTTGAGATTGGCCATCGCGATGCGCTGTACGTCGGCAAAGGCGCGCAGGAAGTGGTGTTTGCCAGCGTAGAGAGCAGCAAGCCTGCGAAGTTCTACTACAACTGTGCACCTGCTCACATGACTTATCCGACCAAAAAAGTGACCCCTGCAGACGTTGCGCCGGTCACGCTGGGCGACAACCTCACCAGCAACCGTCGCACCATCAACAAATATTTTGTTCCGGATGTGCTGGAAACCTGCCAGCTCAGTATGGGTCTGACAGAGCTGGATCCGGGCAACCTCTGGAACACCATGCCGTGCCATACCCATGAGCGCCGCATGGAAGTGTACTTCTATTTCAACATGGACGAAGACGCCTGCGTTTTCCACATGATGGGACAACCCCAGGAAACTCGCCACCTTGTGATGCACAACGAGCAAGCTGTGATTTCACCAAGCTGGTCGATTCACTCCGGCGTTGGAACCAAAGCCTATACCTTCATCTGGGGTATGGTCGGTGAAAACCAGGTCTTCGATGACATGGACCACGTCGCTGTTAAAGATCTGCGCTAGTCGCGGGCAGTTAAGCATAACCCTGCCTGTCCGTGACAGGCGCTGAAAGATTAAGGAATAAAAATGATTCTGGATGCATTTTCTCTGCAAGGTAAAGTCGCGGTTGTGACGGGCTGTGACACGGGTCTTGGCCAGGGTATGGCGTTAGGTCTGGCTGAAGCGGGCTGCGATATCGTCGGTATCAATATTGTTGAGCCGACGGAAACTATTGAGCGCGTGACTGCGCTGGGCCGTCGCTTCCTGAGCCTGACTGCCGACCTGCGTAAAATCGACGCGATCCCTGAGCTGCTGGAGCGCGCGGTGGCAGAGTTTGGTCATATCGATGTGCTGGTTAACAACGCGGGTCTGATTCGTCGTGAAGACGCAATCAACTTCAGCGAGCGTGACTGGGACGACGTCATGAACCTGAACATTAAGAGCGTGTTCTTTATGTCCCAGGCGGCAGCGAAGCACTTTATCGCTCAGGGTAATGGCGGCAAGATCATCAATATCGCGTCTATGCTCTCCTTCCAGGGTGGCATCCGCGTGCCGTCTTACACCGCTTCCAAAAGCGCAGTCATGGGCGTGACCCGTCTGCTGGCGAACGAGTGGGCGCAGCACAATATCAACGTCAACGCGATTGCACCGGGTTACATGGCAACAAACAACACCCAGCAGCTGCGTGCCGACGAAGAGCGTAGTGCGGCCATTCTTGAGCGTATCCCTGCGGGCCGTTGGGGTCTGCCAAGCGATCTGATGGGACCGATTGTGTTCCTGGCGTCTCCGGCATCCGACTATATCAACGGCTATACCGTTGCTGTCGATGGTGGCTGGCTGGCGCGTTAATCTTCGCTTTCATCGAGAAACCTCTGCCTGGCGCGGAGGTTTTTTTTGTCTCAATTTCGTCATTGTCCATATGGCGAAAATAAGAAAATCCATAGCAATATCCCTTGTGATGATAGCGATCACATTTATATTTCTTATAAATTAGAGATTTAATATTAAATGATGATTATTCATTAAAAGTTTAAATTGGAATATCCATCACAAAACGATGCCCTACAACCCAATAATCCATATCTTCGCGTTATAAGACCTGACACTTTATCGCGCTTTCTCGTAATTTCAGTAAACGTCTTACGCTGTTATGGCTGGAAATAATGACATCATTTAATGACTCACTCTTAATGCCCCGCGCGCTGCGCGATACCCGCAGAATGAACCAGTTCGTCTCGATCTCTGCTGCGGTAGCGGGTTTGCTGTTTGGCCTGGATATCGGCGTGATTGCCGGTGCGTTACCGTTTATTACCGATCACTTTACGCTCAGTAATCGCCTGCAGGAGTGGGTGGTGAGCAGTATGATGCTGGGCGCGGCGCTGGGTGCGCTGTTCAACGGCTGGCTCTCGTTCAAACTGGGCCGAAAATACAGCCTAATGGTGGGGGCGATTTTGTTTGTCGCCGGATCGTTAGGCTCGGCGTTTGCGACAGGTATTGAAGCCCTATTGCTGTCACGCGTGTTGCTTGGCGTCGCTGTTGGCATCGCGTCGTACACGGCACCGCTTTATCTCTCTGAGATGGCGAGTGAAAATGTGCGCGGCAAAATGATCAGCATGTACCAACTGATGGTCACGCTCGGGATTGTGCTGGCGTTCCTGTCGGACACGTATTTCAGCTATAGCGGCAACTGGCGCGCGATGCTTGGCGTACTGGCGCTCCCCGCTGTTCTGCTGATGGTGTTGGTGATTTTTTTACCGAACAGTCCGCGTTGGCTGGCGCAAAAAGGGCGTCACGTTGAGGCGGAGGAAGTGCTGCGTATGCTGCGTGACACCTCCGAAAAAGCACGCGAAGAGCTGAATGAAATTCGCGAAAGCCTGAAGCTAAAGCAGGGCGGTTTTGCACTGTTTAAGGCGAACCGAAACGTGCGCCGCGCCGTGTTTCTCGGCATGTTGTTGCAGGCGATGCAGCAGTTTACCGGTATGAATATCATCATGTATTACGCGCCGCGTATCTTCAAAATGGCCGGATTCACCACGACCGAGCAGCAGATGATCGCCACGCTGGTGGTGGGGCTGACCTTTATGTTCGCGACCTTTATTGCGGTCTTTACCGTGGATAAAGCCGGGCGTAAACCCGCGCTGAAAATTGGTTTCAGCGTCATGGCGATCGGCACGTTGATTCTCGGCTATTGCCTGATGCAGTTTGATAATGGCACGGCGTCGAGCAGTCTTTCCTGGCTGTCCGTTGGGATGACGATGATGTGTATTGCGGGTTATGCGATGAGCGCCGCGCCGGTGGTATGGATCTTGTGCTCTGAAATTCAGCCGCTGAAGTGCCGCGATTTTGGTATCACCTGTTCGACCACCACCAACTGGGTGTCGAATATGATTATCGGCGCGACTTTCCTGACCTTGCTCGATGCTATTGGCGCTGCGGGAACGTTTTGGCTCTATACCGCACTCAACGTGGTATTTATTGGGATCACGTTCTGGTTAATTCCTGAAACCAAAAACGTTACGCTGGAACATATCGAGCGCAGGCTGATGTCTGGAGAGAAGTTACGCAATATCGGCGTGTAATTTTCCGCTCCTTCGCCTAAGGCAAAAGCGAAACGGCAACGTCGGTTGCCGTTTTAATTTTTGCTCCGTCTCCCGTGGGAGAGGGCTGGGGTGATGGCATCAGACGGCGCAAAGATAAAGTGCCGGCATCCCTTCCTCATCCGACGTATACAGAACCCACTTATTGTCCGGTGAAAACGACGGGTGCGGATGCGTCACCTGCCGATCGCCATCCAACACTTTCCAGCTCGTGTTGTGCTGACAAATGGCTTTTTGCGTTCCGGCCGCAATATCAAACACCCAAATAAACGGATCGTTTAGACTGATATCGCCGGTATTGTGCGGCGCGCCGTCGCCGACAATCAGCGACCCGTCGAAATTGCTCATCAGATGTGAGCACGGCGGGATCGCCATGAGCTGGCGGTTGTCGAGAGAGTGAGGGTTCGCGCTAAACAGATAGCGCTGCGGATCGTTTTCTTTATGCGCCACGTAATACAGCGCGGAACCGTCCGGCACCCAGAATTCATGAGTAAAGCTTTCACCTGGCGCATGCTGGCGCACCTTACGCAGATTGCTACCGTCCTCGTTGATCAACCACATACGGGCATCAATCGCATCGCGCGGTCCTTCGTGACAAAACGCGACGGTATTGTCGTCGAACGGGCGATAAATGGGGTGCCCTAGCCAGCGTTTTTCCTGCAAAATCACGCGCGGTTCACCCGTGCATAAATCGATGTTAATGAGGCGGCATTCCGGCTGGGTGAAGTAAAACGCGCGGAATTTGCTCCAGTCTGTCAGCGGCTGCCAGTCGCTCTTTTTAATCTCGATTCCGACCAGTTTTGTGCAATCAGAATTCGCGACCCAGGTGCCGTACGCCACCCACTCATCATCCACTTCATACACCACATGCTCTTCGAAACTTTCGAGATCAACCCGGCGCAGCTCACGACTGTTTTTCACATACCACAGAGATTTATCGTCATCAGATAAAAACCCGCCAAAGGTATTATCGCCAGCGCCCTCGGTCAGTTGGGTTGCCTGTTGTTTTTCAATATCTAACAGGTAGTAATTCCAGTGGCCTTCGAATGCGCCACCAAAAATGATCTTGCTGCCGTCCTGCGTAAAACACTTTTGATAGAAATAATTACGGTGACAAATGATGTGCGGGGGCGTCATCCGTATCACCTCGTGTCCGGTTTCTGTATCCAGACGCGTGCGAAAATTCAGTGGGATGATTTTGCCTTTCATAGGGTTTCTCCAGATAAAAAAATACCCTGCCACCGAAGGGACAGGGTAGGGATCGGACGGAATGATTAGCGCATTGCGCGTTTCAGGATACGTTCAGCCTGACGCTGGAAGTCTGCCGCGGTCTCTTCTACGGTTTTCTGGCCATAGTCGATGTACTGCAGAGAGGTACCAAACTGCGCCACGATCTGCGGATCGTCAAAGTAAGGTGACACGGAGAGTTTAGCTGGCAGAGATTGCGCCATGCGCAGACCCGCAACAGACGGATCGCTCTCTTTGATGGTGCCATCTTCGGTCAGGTACTGTACCGCGACTTTGCTTAATGGTACGCCGCGCTCCAGGCCCAGAGTGTGCACGCCTTCTTTGCTGTTCAGCAGGAAGTTAATCACTTTTGCAGCGGCTTCTGGGTTTTTGGTCGTTTTACCGATAGAGAGCATCTGTGCAGGTTTAAAGAACAGGCCCGCATCGGTTGCACCCGGCAGCATTGGGTAGTTACCCAGCTCCAGTTTTGCTGGTGGCTTCAGGTTATCGGAATACTTATTAATGGTGGAGTTCCACATGTAAGTTCCGCCCCATTCACCCTGAATCCATGGCTTCATTTCATACATGTTGCTCTTACCAAATGACGCATAGTATTTGGTATCAGGCATCACGTGGCTATCTACCAGATTTTTATAGGTCTGGAAGAATTCAACCCACTGCTCTTTGGTGTAGGAGAACTTTTTGGCTTTCTCATCAACCGCAGGAATGTTGTATTTCTGAATCATGTAAGAGTTCAGCAGCGCCAGCGTATCCTGGTGTTCCAGAACCACAGGGTAATACTGTTTGCCCAGCTTGCTTTCGAAGGCTTTACCCGCTGCCATCAACGCGTCCCAGGTTTTCGGGTATTCAACGCCCGCTTTTTTCCAGGTCTCGTCATTGAAGTAGAACACGCGAGCCGTCACGGAGATTGGGATCCCGTTCAGCTTGCCGTTAACCGTGGTGGACTGCAGCTCTTTCGGATCAAACTGCGTTAAGTCGATCACGTCTTTCATTTTGTTCAGATCGTAGAAACCGTCGCCATTTTTCGAGAAAATTGGCAGCCAGTTCCAGTTGGTCTGCATCACGTCCGGCTCTGTGCCGCCCGCGATTTGCGTGGTCAGACGGGACAAGTGACCGTCCCAACCGGTGTATTCTGCTTTGACGTTAATGTCAGGGTTCTGTTTATGGAACTCTTCTAACGCTTTCAGCGTCACCTGATGACGGCCATTGCCCCCCCACCAGGACATACGTAAATCAACATCTTGCGCCATTGATGGTAGCGCGGTAAGGCCCAGGGTAGCGGAGATTGCTGCGCTTAAAAGCACTTTTTTCATTTTTATAACTCCATTTAGAGAGAGATGTTCTGTTCAGTTTTCGCGTCAAAGATATGACACTTATGCATGTCGAACTTAAAATACACCTTACGGTGAAGGCCCTTGTTGATCAGAGGCTTAGCTTCATCGGAAGGAATTCGGGCAGTCAGTTCGTACTCGCCAACTTTCAGGTAAACGAAGAATTCGTGTCCCATGTTTTCAGCGCGAACCATCTCGCCGCTGCAACTTCCCTCCGCGAATGGCTCATCGGAGATCGACACAAAGTCCGGGCGAATGCCGTAGAACATGTCTTTATCGGCGTAGCTGGCGACTTTCTCTTTCAGCTCTGCGCTTAACGGCATGGTCTGGTTGCCAATGGTCAGAGACAGCTGACCGTCCTGTTGCACCAGTTTGCTGGCACGGATGTTCATTTCTGGCGATCCAATAAAGCCGGCTACGAACATGTTTTTTGGTCTGTGGTACAGGTTATCCGGGGTATCCACCTGCATGATATGGCCGAGCTTCATCACGCAGATGCGGTCGCCCATGGTCATTGCTTCGGTCTGGTCGTGTGTGACGTACACCGTGGTAGCCGGCTTGCCGGAAGCCTTCAACTGCTTGTGCAGGTCAGAGATACGGATACGCATCGAGGCACGCAGCTTGGCATCCAGGTTAGACAGCGGTTCATCGAACAGGAACACGTCTGGCTTTTTCACAATCGCACGGCCTACGGCCACACGCTGCGCCTGACCACCGGAGAGCTGACGCGGCAGACGATCCAGCAGCTCATCGAGCTCAAGGATTTTTGCCGCTTCGTTAACCTGCGCTTCGATCTGCGCTTTTGGCAGCTTGCTCAGCTTCAGGCCAAAGGCCAGGTTTTCACGCACGGTCATGTGGGGATACAGCGCATAGTTCTGGAACACCATCGCAATCCCGCGTTCTTTTGGCGCGAGGTTGTTCACGATTTTCTCACCGATGCGCACTTCGCCACCGCTGATGGTTTCCAGCCCGGCCAGCATGCGCAGGGTCGTTGATTTGGCGCAGCCGGACGGACCGACAATCACCATGAATTCCCCTTCAGCGATTTTCAGGTCGATAGCATGTACCGCTTTGAAGCCGTTGGAGTAAACCTTTTCCAGTTTGTTGAAAATAACTTCAGCCATGATATTTCCCTCTTAACCTTTAATTCCGCTGCTGGTTACGCCCTGTACGAAGTAGCGCTGTGCCAGGAAGAAGACAATGATAGATGGCAGAATGGAGATGCTCGCCATTGCCAGAATTTCGTTCCACGGCGCACCTTCGGTGACGTCGATGGACATTTTCAGAGCCAGTGCAATCGGGTATTTATCCACGCTGTAGACATAAATCAGCGGCCCGATAAAGTCGTTCATTGACCACATGAACTGGAACAATGCGACGGAGATGATGGCCGGTTTCAGAATCGGCACCACCACGTACCAAAGCACTTGCAAGGAGTTACAGCCATCGATCTGTGCGGCTTCTTCCATATCACGCGGTACACCGCGCAGGAACTGAATCAGCATGAACACGAAGAACCCTTGGGTGGCAAACGCCAGCGGCAGGTACAGCGGCATATAGCTGTTCAGCATGCCCATTTCGCGGAACATCAGGTACTGAGGAATCAGCAGTACGGTGCTCGGCAGCAGCATGGTCGTGATGAGCGTGGCGAACCAGAATTTCTTCCACGGAATCTCGAAGCGCGCAAAGCCGTACGCCACGATAGTGGAAGAGATAATGGTCAGAATGACTTTCGGGATCACATACTTGAACGTATTCAGCATGTAGTGACCGAAGTTGTATTCTGTCCCGGTTTTCCAGCCGTTCACAAAGCCGTCCCAGGTCGCGTTTGCAGGCCACAGGCTTAAGGTGGTGAAGATCTCATGGTTCGGCTTAAACGACGCCGAGAACATCCAGACCAGCGGATAGAGCATCAACAAACCCACGAAAAGCAGGATCACGTAGCGAATGCTGGCGTTGATTTTCTCTTTGCGCATGGTCCGCGCGACTTCACGTTCCGCGATGCTTCTCGCCGTGGAAAGTTCTTGAATATCAGCCATTTTTGCCTCCCTTATCGGCGGAGTAGAACACCCAGTATTTCGAAGACTTAAAGGCGATAGCGGCAAAGACAGCGACTACCAGGAACAGGATCCAGGCCAGCGCAGCGCCGTAACCCATGTCAAAGTACTTGAATGCGGTGTCGTAGATGTACAGCGAGAACAGATACGTGGAGTAGGTTGGTCCGCCGCCCGTGATGACGTAGGGTCCAGTAAATTCCTGGAACGCCTGGGTGGTTTGCATGATGAAGTTGAAGAAAATAACCGGCGTAATCAGCGGCACGGTGACTTTCGTGAACATCTGCCATTTAGACGCACCGTCGATCATTGCCGCTTCATATTGAGATTGCGGAACGTTCTGTAGTGCTGCCAGGAAGATAACCATCGCCGAGCCAAACTGCCAGACGCGAAGCAGCGTGACGGACATCAGCGCCAGAGAAGGCTCACCGAGCCAGTTCACCGCGTCAAAACCAAATACGCCAATGAAGCTGTTCAGCAGGCCATCAATTGCAAACAGTGCGCGCCACAAAACGGCAATTGCGACAGAGCTGCCAAGGATTGACGGAATATAGTAAGCGGTACGGAAGAATCCTATGCCACGTAATTTAAAGTTCAGGACAAACGCAATTCCCAGTGCAAACGCGAGTTTCAGTGGGATGGTCAAAAATACATACGCAAAGGTGACGCCCATGGATTTCCAGAAGAGTGCATCTTCGGTAAACATGTAGCGATAGTTTTCGATGCCGTTAAATACCGGCGGACTCATCAAATCGTAATCAGTAAAACTGAGAAAGAAAGATGAAACGAAGGGGAATGCGGTAAAGAGTATCAACCCGATGATATAGGGTGATATCCACGCAAGCCCCAGCATTTTGTTTTCATTCATACATACCTACCTGGCAATCAATGGTTTAAAACGGAATCTGCTGGTGATGCAGCTGCCCGCGCATTTGTTACGAAACGGGGAAGCGAGTGTTCTGTGTTCGACGCAAGGTGATGGTTCCTTTTACCTCTGATTAATAAGAACTTTCATGCGTTTTTCTCGACGCGCCCTGTCTGAGTTTTAAAACACGTGAACTGCTGTTCTTGATTTGTAAAACGGCGTTTTAATTTATTCTATTGCTATTTATTTCTGCGTCATTCGGTAAATGATGGAAATGTGATCGCCGTCGAAACGCTGTTTCAATAAAGTGAAGT
>Ga0308165_1002126_pt1 | contig 24893 bp, 22 predicted proteins | sample PhyWR2_FD_201032 | JGI IMG/M metagenome (GOLD analysis project Ga0308165, IMG submission 201032) | Phyllosphere microbial communities from UC Gill Tract Community Farm, Albany, California, United States - DLSLW.R2 | ecosystem: Host-associated > Plants > Phyllosphere > Unclassified | place: USA... | reverse complement strand
TTTAAAAACATTAAATCCGGTGCCGTCATTGCCTGCTGAGAAAAACACGGGCACTCGACAGCCTGCCTTCGCTTACCGTAAAGATGTCTTCACCACGCACCTGATACGGATTGTCTTTCGGGCCATAGCCCCAGGTCACACGGGCAATACCGTGATTCCACTCGACAGGTGCGGGCGTAAAAATAAAACCAGGATGCTGTGACTGGACTTGACTGATAGCGGCATTCACGCGATCCGCCCCCTCATTGAGCCCCTTGTCGTCGGCAACGAAGAAGTTCGGCTGATATACAGCAGCAAAGGCTTTTGCCCGTTCAGTGGCATCGGTGTTATTCCAGAGAGCAAAGTGGCTGTCGATAAGCTGTTGCAGGCCGGAAGGAGCGACCGGAGTGGTGGTTATATTCATGGTTGTGTTCCCCGCCATTACGTTATTTGTACTTGCCAGTAGTGCAGTCAGTACCAGCATCCTGGTGAATACCGTCTTCATCTCTGTGCCCTCTCAGGGTGCGGGTTTTACTTTACCCACCAGCTCAATCTGCGACCCCCAGGGAGTCAGGAAGTAAAACCACTGGGTACCATCCGCGTTAGTCACAGGTTCATTCAACGTTTGTAACCCGGCCCGTTGGATAGCCCTGAAACTCGCTGGCACATCTCGCGTTTTCAATGCCATATGCGTTGCCGCATCGTCATCCTGATGAGGGCGGTCATGGCCGATTTCGGCTCCGCTGTACTGGAAGATCTCCACTCCCGTGCCATCCGGCAGTCGCATCATGACAAAACGTTTGAGGTCGCTCGAGGAATGCCAGTTAAAAGCCGTTTTCCACGCCGCCGGGATAGCGCCCGGCGTCATATCGGATTCCAGCACTGCGCCAAAAGTGCTCTGAAAGAATGAGATAGCTTTAGTCAAATCAGGAACGTTAATCCCCACGTGATCCAGTCCAGAAATAGCGACCAACGGCGTCCGGACAGCGCTGAAAGCGGGAGTAGCTATAGTGGCGGCGGCACCCAGAAATAGTGAAGAGGCCAGGAGCGTTGAAGTGATGCGGTACGTTTTCATGTCTGTGTTTCCGTGATGAATGAATGATCTGAGGCAGCACTCTGGATGACAGTGGCTGTCGTCATGATGAGAGAAGCATATCGACGTGGGATGGTTTTCAAAATAGAATGATTTGAAACTCATCATTGCAGATTTGAAATGACCAAATTTCCCGATTTTGAAGGACTCGCCATGTTTGCGAAGGTGGCAGAGGAAGGTTCTTTTGCGGCAGCAGCCAGGGTGATGGGCGTCTCTGTCCCTACCGTTTCACGTGCTGTAGCAAGGCTTGAAGAGCGACTGGGTGGTCGGCTGTTTAACCGCACGTCGCGCCAGCTTGCTTTAACAGAGTTCGGTCACAGCATGGTCGAGAGGGCTTCAGAGATGTATCGCCAGGCGGAGAAAATGGAAAGCGAAGCGCATGAACTGTCGGTACAGCCGCGGGGTCAGGTGCGTTTAGCGGTACCCATGTCTTTTGGTTTGCGCTGGGTTACCCCTCTACTGCCAGAACTGATCCGCCAGTTCCCGGAACTGAGTGTGGACTTGCATCTGTCAGATGCCCCGGTAGACCTGATTGCGGACGGCTTTGACGCTGCGTTACGTATTGCCGCGTTACCAGACTCATCACTGGTCGCACGCAAACTCTGCGCAGTGACACAGTATCTGGTAGCCTCACCTGCTTATATCGCCTACCAGGGGATGCTGCAACATCCGCGCGACCTGGCTGGCCGACAATGCTTCAGCTATGCCTATCGGGCACGAAGTCAGGTATGGCGTTTCACTCATGCTTCCGGTGCACAGGAGGATGTTGTGCCACAGGGCCCACTGCGGGTAACCAACTCGGATGCATTGCTCCCTCCTCTGCTGGCTGGCCTGGGAATAGCTGAACTACCGGAGTTTATTGCCGCAGAGTATCTTAAAGATGGGCGTCTGATACATCTACTCGATGAATGGTCGATGACTCAGGGCGGTCTTTATTTTGTCACTCCCACCTCACGCAGCCGCCCGCTAAAAGTCAAAGTGCTTTCAGACTTCTTTGCGAAATATCTTAGTGAACCAGAATGGCGTTGGTCGGACTAATCCTATTCTATTCCTCAGACACATAAATAATTACATATTTGAAATGATGATTTGTATTCTTTTGCTGTTTTGATGCCCGCTGAATGACATTATCAAAGTTTCACACCATTGATATGAGGCATAAAATGCCTGGCAGCTCACAAACAGATAATCCTTTGTTTTTGTGTGCGTTTATGACTCTGTAAACAGATATTTTTTTGAACGGATGCAATGCTTTTTGTTGACATAAAAAAATGACATCGACCTTACTTAATCAATATTAAAAGAAGATGTTTTTTAACCAGTTGATTTTAACGAATTAAAATATTGGTGAAATGATTGCATCAACTCAGCGTAACTAAATTATAATTCATTAACATCCAGTTGATAGACGAGGTCAGAATGCGATTAATTATCATGCTGTTAAGCTTTGCACTCTCCACACAGGCCTGGTCGGGTGAATTTCCGAAACCTACCGGTAAAGTCCTTTTAACGTTGTCTGGTAATATCGAAAATACCAATGAAGATGGAAAAGCCGTTTTTGATGTCGCCAGCCTTGAAAAATTAGGTTTGGTCAGCTTTCAGACCACTTCTCCCTGGTATGATGGCCGCACGACCTTTGAGGGCGTTCCTATGCAAAAACTCATGGACTTTGTCGGGGCGGAAGGTTCTGTTGTTAAGGTCACTGCGCTCAATGACTACACCACCGAAATTCCCCTCAGCGATTTTAAGGAATTCAACGTTATCCTCGCGTTAAAAATCAACGGAAAATATATGCGTATCCGTGATAAGGGTCCGTTGTTTGTTGTTTACCCCTATGACAGTATCCCAGAGCTGAACAACAAGATTTATTATTCAAGATCAGCCTGGCAGGTAAGTAGAATGAGTATTGAGTAAGGGGTCAGAAGAACATCATGAACAGAATTCTGGCTGGCATCATTTTTTTCCTTTTTATATCTACCGGGTATATCTCTTTTCTTGTGCATGAAAGGCAGCAAGAGTTACAGAAACTGACTCACTATGCTGCTTCATGGTCTGCTGCACAGATAGCATCAGAATATTACCGGTTTGAATCGTTGCTTGGTCTTTACAGTATCGACGAGACGATGACGCTGGATGATGTACGCATGCGTCTCGACATTATGCTCAGCCAGAGTGATTTAATGAAAGAAGGCGACCTGAGGGGTTACATAGAAAGTAATGAATCCAATCAGGCGCTAGCTCTACAGCTAGAAAAGACACTTGAGTATCTGGACCTCAATCTTGACGAAATGAACCGCTCAGAACTCCAGTCATACCTGAAAACAATGCACCAGCTTGATGCGCAACTGAGTCGTCTGTCATCCAGCGCTTTAGACAAAGATATCAACTCGATTAACGACGCCAACCTCAAAATTAAAACCCTGTACTACATTTACTCAGCGACGTCGGTATTGCTGCTAGTAATGAGTGCGATACTTGGTGTGCTGATATTTTTTCAGAACAGAAATATTCTGAAGGCACATCTTCAGGTAAAAAGTCTGGCTGAAGCCCTGCAAGAATCGAAAGAAAAACTGCAAGTCCAGAATGCGAAACTGGAGTATGACGTCTACCATGACTCTCTGACAGAGATGAATAACCGCCATTTCTTCTGGGAAAACTTAAATGAAACCATTGAGTTCGCAGTAAAAGGCAATGATCCTGTGGTTGTGATGCTGTTTGATTTAGACAGATTCAAGGAGGTCAATGATACCTATGGTCATGATGTCGGCGATAAATTATTACGTCAGATATCACACCGGCTGATCTCAATGGAACTGACTTCCGGAACGCTTTATCGTTTAGGCGGGGATGAGTTTGCTTATCTCGCAAGTGGCCTGACGGAAAGCAGCGCCGTTTCACGCGCCCAAAAAATTTGCGATGTGATCAACCAGACCTACACCATTTATAATACGATTATCAACATAACCACCAGTGTCGGCATTGTCATTTCAGACACTGAACGCCGCTCCGACTACCTCTATAAATTTGCCGATTTGGCTCTATATGAAGCCAAAAATGAAGGCGCGGGTAAGATAAAAGTCTTCCGTCAATGGATGTTAGACAAACTGCAAGAAAGCCGGATCCTTGAGCATGATATGACTCTGGCGTTAACCAATAAAGAATTCGTGGTTTACTATCAGCCTATTGTCGATTCTTTCAGCGGGGAAGTTTACAGCTATGAGGCCCTTATTCGCTGGATACATCCACTGAAAGGTCTCCTGTCTCCGGACAGTTTTATCCCTGTGGCTGAAAAAACAGGAATGATTAACGAGATGGGGAAATTGGTGCTTGAAATGGCCTGTCGGGAAGCGGCGTCCTGGGTAGTCCCGGCTAAAATCTCAGTCAATGTTTCTCCTGTCCAGTTAAGTAGCAAAGCTTTTGCCGGAATAGTACTGTCCATTCTGAACGAAACGGGCCTTCCCGCTGAACGTCTTGAACTGGAAGTGACTGAGTCATCCCTGTTTACTGATAACGATACGCCGATGAATACGCTTAACAGGCTGCGGGCTTTGGGAGTGAAAATCTCCATCGATGATTTTGGTACCGGTTATTCTTCTCTTTCGCGTCTCGGCAAGCTGGCCTTCGATAAAATCAAAATAGATAAGTCCTTTGTGAATTCGTTATCGACGCAAGAAGACGCTCTTAATATCGTCAGGCTCATCATCGGCATGGCAAAATCCCTCAATATGAAGGTCGTTGCGGAAGGTGTTGAAACGCAGGCTCAGCTGGAAAACCTTCAGGTGCTGGGCTGCGATTTAATACAAGGCTATTTGTTTGGTAAACCTCAGCCTTATATCGATGAGAAAATCAAAAACGGTTAAATTTTCTGACTGCCCGTATATCGGAATATCTACAGGAGTAGCAAACTCCTGTAGTCAGCTCTGTTTCTCAGCTTGCTGCCCATGCTTTATAAAAAGAGGTCTTCAAGACTTCTGGCTCATCAAGCATTGAACTCTTCCGAAAGATGCTGAATGCCATCACTCATCTCTTGTAACTCATTGAACAGTCTTGCCACATGGAAACCATCACATACAGAATGATGTATCTGGATGGCGAGAGGCAACAAGACTTTCCCGTCTTGCGTGTAGTATTTTCCCAAAGTGAACATCGGGGAAAAAAAGTTCTGCATGTTAGCAACGTTGATGTTAAAGCTGGTAAAACTGACCCAAGGAATAGCCGATACAAAAAAAATATTTTCCCGGGACTCTTCCTTAGGCCAGTAAGCAAGGTTATTACCATAGCGTGCCACGTCCTCGGAATAAACGTCTTGGAAATGATGAATATTCCCATCGTAGTGACTCCATAATGATGAAAAGGTCTCCGTTTCATTATGGAAAATGGTATAGCTTGGATGAACTTCATTCCATATAACCAGCTCATTGTTCTTTATAGCCATACGAAACTCAGCATGACTGTTTACGATTTTAGAAAGAAGGAAAATAATCGTAGGATAAAATTTCCAACCAGAATTTTTTATATGTTTTAGCAGTACGGTAATATCTATCAGGACAGTTTGATTAATGGTGCTTTGCGCAAATGACTGAAACACCTCAAAATGCTCCTTCCTTGCCCAACGAGATAAGTCAACAGCCGTATATTCCGGGGTTGTTTTTTCCACTCTTTAACCTTAGTTATAAATTATATCGGATCTTAGTCTACGTTTTTATAAATTAAGCAAACATACAGAACCCGTTGTGGCCACGAACGCATTTTTGTCATTATACAGGAGGGAAGGAAATTTAAAATATTGCCGATGATATGGATGAAAAAACGCCGTATTAGAAGTTGAGAGTAATGGATTTAACCTTATTTTCTGTAAGCCTGAGTTTATGTTTAACATCCGCTTCTCACGCATAACAGAGTCCGCTCCGTAACAGAAGCGGACTGACTAAGTCATAAATAACAACTGAATAAATTTGCAATCAACATTTCGCCATCATCACCAACGGATGAGGCTTTTTAATGGCCCTGTTTCATCCTATCCAATGTCAGCAATCTCAGGTCTTCACCTTGCTGAAAATGGCTACTCACGTTTCCCGCAATCCCTTTCTCCAGGGTAAGGCCATTCACCAGATCCAGTTTGGCCTGCGGAGATGAACTGGAGAAATCAAGCTCGTCAAAATTAACCCACACGATATTTGGCCGCGTTGTTGACTCAAAGACATAGCGACGATGAGTTAAATCCATCACTACCTGCCACAGTGTTTGCGAAGCATCAGGTTTGCCTGGATCCGGGATACGAAAAGGCTGAGCGGCATTGCGCATGACACTGAACATAGCGGCGATAGCTTCAACTTGAGATGCAGGCTGACTCAGGCGGCTGACATAATAGCTGGCTCTGGCAAAACGATCGCTGGCCAATGTAGAACCCGGCAGCGGCTGATCTCCCCCCAACCCACTGAAAGAACTTACCAGAGCCAGTTGCTTTTCATAGGTGGGTGAGTTCGTCATCACACGATATTCCGGGCTGTGATAGATAACTGGCTGACCCGCGCTGTATTCAATGATGCATGAATCACCTTTAGCATCATCCAATGCGAGATGTATCGTCGGAGGGGTTCCGCCGGTGGGGTCGTCCATTTGCACGACTTGCACCCCAGACGTCTCTATCCACTCAACTGCCTCAGCGACGGATGAAAAATTATCGAGAAAATACTGTAACCAGACCGCCTGGCTAAGTTGCGTACGGGAAGAGTCTGGCGCGCCGTAGTCAGATTCCGCAAGCCATAAGATATGACCTGCCAGCCCGGCTTCATTCATGCCATCCACAGAAATAAGATCAAACGCAGTAGCCACCACGCTTCCGTAACGGGAGGTCCACGTCAGGTCGCCATTTACCCCATCGTTTCGGGCAATTCCTCGTGGCTGCATCCACAGGTTGGTCATCAGATCCTTCTGGAAGTCCATGTTACGGCCTACAATAACTGCACCATTCGCATCCGGCCAAACAACGCGTGTACACATTATTATCCCCTTTTCTGTTGTCGATGAGAATATTCTCTGCCGAAAGTATAATGGGGGATCTCCTATTGTCATAGAACGAGAGCGTCATGTGTCCGTCTGATTGACCGTATCGTGCCAGAAACGGTAGTCAGATATCCGGAATCATGTCTTAGTTAATGGAAATAAAAGGAATGGTTGTGGATAAAAACAAGCTAAGTATCTGGTTAAATCGCTGGGATCTCATTGCGGACGGCAATGCGTTTAGCACTCACACATCCCAACTCCTTCCGGTTAAAACGGTGACAACGGGCCTTGAGGCTATGCTGAAAGTGACTGATGACACGGATGAACAGACAGGTCATTCATTGATGGAATGGTGGGAAGGCCATGGAGCTGCACCTGTACTTGCACATGAGAATGAAGCCATACTTCTCGCACGGGCTACAGGGCAAAGATCGTTAGCAGCAATGTCCAGAGAAGGTCAGGATACTGAAGCTTGCCGAATATTATGTTCCGTTGCGAACAGGCTTCATGGTGCACAAAAAAAACCTTGGCCACAGCTGACATCGCTAGATGAGTGGTTTTCTCCGCTAGTACATATCACGCCGAAGCATAGCGGCATGATGGCATTTTGCTCAGAGACTGCGAAAGAACTGCTCTCGTCGCCGCGAGATATGGTTGTATTACATGGTGATTTGCACCACGGCAACGCTCTTGATTTTGCATCGTCAGGCTGGCTGGCGATTGATCCTAAAGGACTGTCTGGGGAGCGCGGATTCGACTTCGCAAATATTTTTACTAATCCAGATCTTGATAATCCGGTCCCTCGTGTCGCTACTGTACCGGAGCGTTTTAAACGACGATTAAAGACCGTTACCGAGACGGCCGGTTTGGATAAAGAACGCCTGCTCAAATGGATAATCGCCTGGTGCGGACTCTCCGCGATGTGGTCTTTCGAAGACGGAATCCCCCATTCAACCCCATTAGAGGTTGCTAAGCTGGCAATAGATGAGCTGGAAAAATCATGAAAATTGTCGCCGCGTTTCGCTCAAAACTGCCTGAAGAACAGTTCTACTATCGAAAACGCTTGTCTGTTACCCCCCCCCTCTTTAACCACAATCCATCGGGGATAACTGGCTCAATCGCTGATGTATGAAGTCAATAAGTGCTCGTGTTTTCGCGGGCAAGTAACGTCGATTTGAATAAAGTGCGAACAGTTGCAATGGCGCGGCAGATTGTTCAAACTCAACCTCGATTAACTGCCCATCGTTAATATAGGGCTGGCAGCCTTGTTTCGATAAAATGGCAAAACCGACACCCGCTACCGCCGCTCGTCCTGCCATCTCTCCGCTGTTTACCCGATAATGTCCTTTGACCTTAATGGTCTCGAATCTCCCCTTTGCATCGACAAACTGCCAGGGAGCCCCCTTCAGAGCACTGACCGTTGTAATGCAGGGTAACTCTTCAAATTGCTGAATATGAGTCGGCGTGCCGTAACGCTGAATAACGGAGGGAGCGGCAACAATGGTGCAAGGAATAGTCATCAGATGACGGGCTATGTAGTCACTGTCATCCATCTGACCACGGGTAATAATGACAGCCAAATCCAGATCGTCCCGCAGGGATTCAAAACCTGACAAGTTGGTGACGCAGCTTATCTCCAGGTCCGGATGCTGACAGGCGAAATCGGCGACAACAGAACCCAGCAGTGCAGGACCTATTTCATTGGGAATACAGAGACGCAATGGGCCTTTGAGCTGCATTTGCCGCAACGTTAATTCTGTCTCAGTTTGTTCAAGCATCTCCAGTAATGGCTTCGCACGGGCATAGAGCAGGTGCCCCGCCTGGGTGAGTTTCATATGCCGGGTGCTGCGCTCAATGAGCTGAAGATTCAGTTTTTCTTCTAACTGAGAAATGCAGCGGCTCACATTCGATGTCGGCATTTCAAGGGCTTTCGCTGCGCCAACAAAGCTTTCTTTTTCGACCACAGCAACGAACACTTTCAGGGTAGTAAAATCAAGAGTCGGACGCATAGATTATCCCATAAATGATAATAATAAGTGTCACTTCTACCATATAATAAACACCATTGATAGCAGTTACACTGAGGGTATCTTTCATCCACAGGTTGCTTGCTATGTCACTGGTCACACCGACGTCTAATCATAAATCCCTGATGCGGATAGCCATTGTTATGGCTTTTATTCAGTTCACTAATGCGCTGGAATATATGGTGTTCAACCCTGTTTTCGCTTTTATGGCAGCAGATTTCTCCGTTCCCGTAACATTCTCAGGCTATGCGTCCGGCATGTACACATTCGCTGCTGTCCTTTCGGGAATTATCGCCTTTTACTGGATTAGTCATTTCAATAAGAAGCGTTTTTTAATCATCAATATGGCGCTATTAGGTCTGCTGACACTTTTGACAACATTTACCTCCAGTTTTAGTCTTCTGCTTACACTACGATTCTGTGCCGGGCTGGTTGGAGGCACAACAATGGGGGTGGGCATCAGTATATTGATTAACAACGCACCGACTGATTTACGCGGAAAAATGCTGGCGACGGTGATTGCGTCTTTTGCACTGGTCAGCATTGTAGGCATGCCTGCTATATTATTCTTGTGTACAACTTATGGCTGGCATGTCGCTTTGTGGCTCATCAGTGCGCTTTGTTTGCTGGCCTTGCCACTGATTGTCTCTGTCATCCCCCAGGACCCCGTCTCTTTCGATACGCCCAGCCCACTGCCTCTCGACGGGGATACTTTACTGTTCGCCTCCAGTAATGCGCTGGTACAGTTTAGTCCAATGCTGGTCATTCCTGTTCTGGTACCCTTGATGACCCAGCCGCTGGACGCCTCTCAAGACATGCTGCCCTGGCTGTTCTTCGCCGGGGGTGTTTCCGGTTATCTGTCGACAAAAATAACTGGCGTACTAACCTCCCGTGTTTCTGCTTTAGTGATGGCTACAGGTTCAACCCTGGTCTTTATATTGAGTCTGTTAATACCTGCGCAGGGTTATCAGTGTGCGGCGCTATTTATCACTTTATTTCTCGGAGCCTCTTACAGTCGTCTGGTTTCATCTTCGGTGGTGACGATTCAATTTCCTGATGACAGGCAGCGGGCAGGATTCTCTTCATTACAGACATCCATCATGTATCTGATGACAACCGTCGCATTTTTCCTCTCCGCCTTTCTATTACCAGAGACTGGCATGACATTACAAAACGTGAACCGGTTGCTGGCGGTATGCGCCATTTCCGCAGCTGTTTTTCCCATTATCGTGATTATTCTGCAAAAGAAACTGGCTAAACGCTTTCATCAGTCAGAAATACTCCCCTAATCAGCGCCGTGCTCTTCAGCATTGAACCGCATAAGGAGGGATCATTTCACGCAGGAAAAACATAATCACCGGTTGTTACGCCAAATCAAATATCATCTACTGGTTAAATGTTGTACTGCATACTCTTCTTAGCTGACAGGAGTAATAACAATGATTGACCATACCGGATTCAGCGTCACCCATTTTGAAGACAGCAAACTGTTTTACACCCGTGTTCTGGCAAGTCTGGGTCATATTATCCGGCTTGAAATTCCGGGTGAGGCGGTAGGTTTTGGCCCTGCACGGCCTGATGAAGGAGCCGATCCCGGCGGCGCGTTCTGGATAACGTCTGGCACGCCCTCCACGCCCCGAATGCATCTTGCCTTCAGTGCCAAAAATAAAGAAGAAGTGGATGCATTCCACAGAACCGCCCTGCTGGCGGGAGGAAAAGATAATGGTGTACCAGGATACCGGCCTCAGTACCATCCCGGATATTACGCCGCGTTTATCTTTGATCCTGACGGATACAATATTGAAGCCGTTTACCACGAGCCACGATGATGGCGAGTCGGTGAGTCACCTGACGACTGAGCCTTACTATTCTGTAAGGCTCAAAAAAATGACTTCTGAGTCTACCCGCTTTCGAATAGTTGAACTGTCATCTTGCCCGAAACATTAACCACCAGGCACCGTTGCTGGAATGGGCGCATTATGTTAGAACTAAAAAGTATGTTGTAACTAGTGTGAGGCAGTAATGGCAAGCTATGACGTAGTTGAACGAATGACCTCCACCTTTCGCACGCTTGAGCATGCTCTGCTGCAGTTTCGCGACGAGCTTGAGCAGCCACCGTTGCTGGCGGGGCGGGTATTTTCCTTACCCCAGACAGCCAAGGGCAAGGAGCATAACCCTATTTCATCTATCAAGGTGAGTCAGCATGTCGGTCAGACGGCTCATAAGATGAATCAGGCGCATTTGACTCATCTGTTTATTCAGCAGCAGTCAGAGAATATCAGCAGCAAAGCAGCGGTTCGCCTGCCGGGCGCTATTTGTTACAACGTCACTAAAAAACAGCATCAACAGTTGAGTCAGCAGATCGCTGAGATCAATGCACTGAAGAAAGCGTTAGAGGAAATCATTACTGTCGATTCCGGACTGAGTTCTGCGCAGCGTTTTGAATGGGTACACCGCTATATTCCGGGCCTGATCACGCTGAACGCTTACCGCACCATCACCCTGCTCGATACCCCCGATACCGTCCGTTTTGGCTGGGCAAATAAGCAGGTGATTAAAAACCTGACCCGTGAACAGGTGCTGGAGAATCTGCATCACAGCCTGAAAGCCTGTCGGGCAGTGCCTCCCTGGACCAAAGAGGAGTGGGCTGAGCGTTTAACCCAGGAGATTAACGATATTGCGCGGTTGCCTGAAAATACGGTATTGAAAATCAAACGACCGGTTAAAGTACAGCCAGTGGCACGCGTCTGGCACCAGAAAACACAGAAACAAGTGCAGCACGCCTGTCCTTCTCCCCTGCTCATTCTGTGTCAGCGCGAACAGGGGGAAAGTCTCCCCCAACTCGGTGAATTGATGAACTATGATGCCGACAATATCCAGTATCGCTATAAGCCTGATGCGCAGCCGCTGACGTTAATTATCCCGCGGCTGCACCTTTACTATCAGCCCTGAACTATGAAGACAGGCTGCCCACCATCTGCTCAGGACGAACCCAGGCATCAAATTCACTGGCGGTCAGATAACCCAGCTTTAGCGCGGCCTCTTTCAGCGTCAGGCCCTCTTTATGGGCCTTTTTAGCGATTTCAGCCGCCTTATCGTAACCAATATGGGTATTGAGTGCCGTTACCAGCATTAATGACTCATTGAGTAACTGACTGATACGTTCCCGATTTGGCTCAATACCAATAGCACAATGGTGATTAAAGCTGTCCATGCCATCAGCCAGCAGGCGGACTGACTGCAAGACATTATGAATAACCATCGGGCGGTAAACATTCAACTCAAAGTTACCGGATGCGCCGCCCATATTGACAGCTACATCATTTCCCATCACCTGACAGCACAGCATGGTCAGGGCTTCACACTGCGTGGGATTGACCTTACCCGGCATGATTGAGCTCCCCGGCTCATTTTCCGGAATCGAAATTTCACCGATCCCACAGCGCGGGCCGGAGGCCAGCCAGCGAACATCATTGGCAATTTTCATCAATGATGCCGCCAGCCCTTTCAGGGCACCATGGCTATGCACCAGCGCATCACAGGTGGCCAGCGCCTCAAATTTGTTCGGTGCGGTAATAAAAGATTGTTCAGTAATCTCAGCCAGCTCACGGGCAACGCGTACCGCGTACTCCGGATGGGTATTAAGCCCGGTTCCCACGGCGGTTCCGCCGAGTGCCAGTTCGCTGAGATGCGGCAAACTGTGCTCAATATGGCGTAGATTATGCTCAAGCATCGCCACCCAGCCAGAAATTTCCTGCCCTAAGGTGAGCGGCGTGGCGTCCTGTAAGTGGGTACGCCCAATTTTGACAATATCCTGGAACTGCTGCGCTTTCTCCGTCAGAGTGGCCGTTAGCTGACCCAGCTGCGGCAGCAGTTGTTCCCGAATCGCAATAATAGCCGCAACATGCATCGCGGTAGGAAAGACATCATTCGAACTCTGGCTCTTGTTCACGTCATCATTAGGGTGAACCAGACGCGCCATACCGCGCTCTCCCCCCAGTAATTCACTGGCCCGGTTCGCCAGTACCTCATTCATATTCATGTTGCTCTGCGTGCCGGATCCGGTCTGCCAGACCGCCAGTGGAAACTCGTCCGGATGCTGGCCCGCCAACACTTCATCTGCCGCCTGAATAATCACACTGGCTTTCTCTGTCGGCAGCAGGCCTAAATCCGCATTCACTTTAGCGGCTGCCCGTTTCGTCAGGGCCAGCGCCTGAATGAGCGCGGTCGGCATTTTTTCTGTTGAAATACGGAAATGTTCAAGGGAACGCTGAGTCTGTGCTCCCCATAATTTATCCGCCGGTACATCGATGGGGCCCATTGAGTCTTTTTCACTGCGACTGGATGTCATGTTTTCTCCTCACGCGATAAAAAAAACCGCCCACAAATTTGCCGGGCGGTTCGTAGATTACTTAACGCATTGAGCACACTGGGAGGACTGGATCTGCTGGAAGAAGTCGTTTCCTTTGTCATCCACAAGGATAAAGGCCGGGAAATCTTCAACTTCAATTTTCCAGATTGCTTCCATCCCTAATTCCGGGTACTCGATACATTCAAGACTTTTAATGCTGTTCTGTGCCAGCACGGCTGCCGGACCACCAATACTGCCGAGGTAGAAACCACCGTGTTTGTGGCAGGCATCGGTCACTTGCTGGCTGCGGTTTCCTTTGGCCAGCATAATTTTGCTGCCACCATGAGCCTGTAAGGCATCAACATAGGAGTCCATACGTCCGGCCGTTGTCGGACCAAGCGATCCAGAAGCATAACCTTCTGGGGTTTTCGCCGGGCCTGCATAGTAGATAGGGTGATCTTTGACATACTGCGGCAACCCTTCACCGTTATCGATACGCTCTTTCAGTTTCGCATGAGCAATATCTCGCGCCACAATAATGGTGCCGCTCAGTGAAAGACGGGTTGAGACAGGATAAGACGAGAGTTGTGCCAGGATTTCTGACATCGGACGGTTCAGGTTAACTTTAACCGCCTCCCCCTCGCCGGTCTGACGCAAGGACTCAGGAATATATTTCCCCGGATTATTTTCCAGTTTTTCCAGCCATACGCCCTGTTTGTTGATTTTGGCTTTAATATTACGGTCTGCTGAACAAGACACCCCCATCCCTACAGGACAGGATGCGCCGTGACGTGGCAGGCGAATTACACGAATATCATGGGCAAAATATTTACCACCGAACTGCGCGCCTAAGCCCAGGTTCTGCGCTTCTTTCAGCAGTTCTTGCTCAAGTTCAATATCGCGGAACGCCTGACCATGTTCGTTACCCACAGTCGGCAGTTCGTCGTAATACTTGGTAGACGCCAGTTTAACCGTCTTCAGGGTCGCTTCAGCAGAGGTCCCGCCAATCACAAAGGCCACGTGATACGGTGGGCAGGCTGCTGTGCCGAGGCTGCGCATTTTATCGACCAGATAATTTTTGAGTTTACCCGGTGATAGCAGCGCTTTCGTTTCCTGGTACAGATAGGTTTTATTCGCGGAACCGCCGCCTTTTGCGATGCAGAGGAACTTATACTCGTCCCCATCCACGCTGTAGAGGTCTATCTGTGCTGGCAAGTTGGTGCCGGTATTGACTTCCCGGTACATATCCAGCGCCGCGTTCTGGGAATAGCGCAGGTTGTCTTCGATAAAGGTGTTATACACCCCTAATGACAGAGCCGCTTCATCACCGCCGCCGGTCCAGACCTGCTGCCCTTTTTTACCCATGATGATGGCAGTGCCGGTATCCTGACAGGTTGGCAGGATACCTTTGGCCGCGATTTCAGAGTTACGCAGGAATTGCAGCGCGACATATTTGTCGTTTTCACTGGCTTGCGGGTCATTCAGAATATCGGCGACTTGCTGCTGATGCGCGGGGCGTAACATAAAGGAGGCGTCATGAAAGGCATGTTTAGCCAGTAATGTCAGGGCTTGAGGGTCAACTTTCAGGACTTCGTTGCCATCAAAATTAGCGACCGATACATAATCACTGGTGAGTAGGTAGTACTCAGTTTTCTCTTTCTGAAGCGGGAATGGGTCTTGGTAATGAAAGGCTTTATTCGACATTGTTCTCTCACTTACGACAACAGTAACGTTAATATTATTGTTCAGCACAGTCTCAGAAGCTGCGTTCAAAACAAGCCGTAATATGCTACACAATTTTTTAACAAAAACTGAGACTAATACGACTTTTTATTGCCTGGGTTACTTCTCGGCGATTTATTGCTTTAATAGAGGTATCTAGTCTAAATATTTCCATTTGCTTCCAGATTAGGGGAACATCTCCCAGGCATTTGAAATATGAAGAATACAGACTCTAAATCATTCGAGTTGCCTGTAGGCACAGTTGCCCCTTTGATTTGGCGAACTTCGTTAAAGCAACCGCCAGGCAACTCGAATTATAACGGGTATATCAACACATTATTCATGGAGCGATCATGCAAAAGCTGCGCAATTCGATTCAAAATTATGCCTGGGGAAGTCATACGGCCCTAACATCACTGTATGGTTACCCTAATCCTGACAATAAATCGATGGCAGAATTGTGGATGGGGGCGCATCCCAAAAGCAGTTCATCGGTAGTCGACCCGCAGGGAAACGTGCGCTCTTTGCGCGATGTGATTGATGAAAATAAAACGGCCCTTTTAGGTGAATCAGTTGCAGAGCGCTTTGGTGAGTTACCTTTTCTGTTTAAAGTGCTGTGTGCCGCGCAGCCGCTGTCTATTCAGGTACATCCGAACAAACAGTCTGCCGTTGAAGGTTTTGCTAAAGAGAATGCTGCCGGTATTCCCCTGGACGCAGCAGAGCGTAACTATAAAGATCCTAACCATAAGCCAGAGCTGGTCTATGCTCTGACGCCTTTCCTGGCCATGAACGGTTTCCGTGAGTTTTCGGAAATTGTCTCACTGTTACAGCCCGTTTCTGCTGCACACAGTTCGATTAATCGTTTCTTGCAACAGCCCGATGAAACCCAGCTCTCACAACTGTTTGCCAGTTTATTGGCGCTGGAAGACACGCAAAAAGCACGCGCACTGGCGGTGCTTAAATCAGCACTTAATCATCAGCGCGGTGAGCCCTGGGATACTCTGCGGGCAATTAGTGAGTTTTATCCTAATGACAGTGGGTTGTTCTCACCGCTATTGTTGAATGTAGTCAAACTCGCACCGGGTGAGGCGATGTTCCTGTTTGCAGAAACCCCACATGCTTATCTGGATGGTGTTGCGCTGGAGGTTATGGCAAACTCGGATAACGTATTGCGTGCTGGGCTGACGCCAAAATATATTGATATTCCTGAACTTATTGCTAATGTAAAGTTTGTCGCCAAGCCCGCAAGCCAGTTGCTGATGCAGCCTGAGCAGGCAGATAACAGGCTCGACTTCCCGATCCCTGTTGATGATTTTGCGTTCTCTATTCATACCTTACAGGAACAAGCTACGCCGTTAATCCAACAGAGTGCAGCCATTGTTTTTTGTATTGAAGGTGAAGCAACACTGACCGATGATAAAGAAACATTAGTCCTGAAGGCAGGCGAGTCGGCGTTTATTGCCGCTAACGATGCGACCGTCAGTGTCAGCGGGAGTGGTCGTCTGGCGCGGGTATACAATAAAATTTAGTGTGTTTTCGCTGGTTTGCTAAACTGATTGTCGGCTTATCATTCAAGTCACCTGCGAGGCTGGCAGTCAGAAGCAGACTCAGGGCTAAACCTGAAATAATGTTAATCACCCGGTCAGGAAAACCGTGATTTTCCGCCAGGTAAGTTGTCTGAGCGCCTGTCAGCAGGCGTGTTTATTCATCCGGTAGAGGCGATTACCGGTATTCTAAATATGGAACTCAATACAATGAAAAAATCTCTGGTTGCGGTAGGTGTTATTGTCGCATTGGGCGTGGTATGGACGGGGTCATCCTGGTATATCGGTAAACAACTTGAAGGCCGTATGGCCCAGTTGGTGCAACAGGCCAATAGCGAGTTAACCAAATCTCTCCCGGAGGCAGGGATTGTCATTAGCTACGAAAATTACCAGCGCGGTGTCTTTGATAGCCAGATGCAGTTAGTGCTAAAAAATGCGGATGAGACCAAAAACCCATTGTTGCCCGCGGGCGAAACTATCGTATTTAATGAAAACATTACCCACGGTCCACTGCCAGGTCTGAAACATTTTAGTTTCATGCCAGCCATGGCTTCTGTTCAGTCTGAGTTAGCGAAAAACAGCACCACTCAGCCGCTGTTTGATGTCACGAACGATAAATCACTGGTTAATGCAGTGACTCAGATAGCCTTTGATGGCGCGACTTCATCGGTTATCAACCTGATCCCTATTGACTACACCAAGGATAAAAACCACTTTGTCTTTAGTGGCAGCACAATAACGGCTGACGTTGATGCGAAAGGCGATAAGGTTAAATTTGAGTTGAATGCCGCTAACGGTAGCATCAATACCGTCAGTGAAATAGGACAACCTGTTCAGATCAACTTTAACGGTATCAGTCTTGCAAACGACTCACAGCTCACAATAGCTGATTTACGTGTAGGCACACAAAAAGTGGGCTTACAGAGTATGACGCTGAGCGTTGACGGGAAAGAAACGGCGGCATTAAACGGTCTGATGCTAACTGGCGTAACCGAATTGCAGGCAGATAAAAAGAACATTGCTCTACAGGCTGATTACACTCTGGACTCTGTGAAAGCGCAGGGTCAGGACTTTGGTAGCGGTAAGCTGAGCATGAAAGTCAACAACCTGGATGCTGAAGCGCTGGGCGCTGTGAGTAAGGTCTACGCGCAGGAGTCCCAGAGACTGCTTGCCGATCCTGAAATCATGCAGGACCCTGACCTGTATAGCCAGAAAATGGTTGAGGCCTTAGTCGCCACCTTCCCACAACTGCTAAAAGGCAATCCAACCCTGAGCATTGCTCCTTTGAGCTGGAAAAACGCCAAGGGCGAAGCAACCTTTAATCTGGCACTGGCACTGAAAGAGCCGCAACAAACGGATGTCGTTCCAGAGACTGCTGAAACCCTGTTAGGCAGATATTTGACCTCACTGGATACACGCCTGGTTGTTCCTATGGATATGGCAACTCAGCTGGTCAGTCAGGTTGCGCAACTGGAAGGTGCTACGCCTGAAGAGGCCGAGAAAGCCGCTGTTGAGCAAGTGAAAGGGCTGGCTGCGATGGGACAAATGTTCCATATCACCAAGGTTGAAGATAATAACATTACCGCAACGCTTACCTTCGCAGATGACAAAGCGGCGCTGAACGGTGAACCGGTTCCATTAAGTGACTTGTTTGGTGCGCTGCCTTTGGGCTTAAACATTGAAGAAGAAGAGGAAGAAGCGCCGATTCTTACTGAGCCACAAACGGAAGAAGAAGCACAAGCAGAAGCACAGGTGGAACAGGATGCTGAAGCCACTGCTCCAGCGATTATTGTTCCAAATATCGAACCTGAAGCCGCTCCACAACAATAAGGTTATCGCCTGTTGTAGATGTTGACGGTTTACAATAAACCACCCTGTTAGTGTCGTGCTTACAGGGTGGTTTTTTTATCTTTAAGCGTGAAACACCCCACTCATCGCACCAGAATAGCTCTCGATTAATGTCAAGCTGTTGACCGAAAGTTTATTGTTGCGCAACAGCATTTGTTTCGTAGCATTTTGTACGCATTTGTTTTTATACTATGTCGCACTTTCCTCAATAAATGAGTGCACTATGCTTGATACCAGTCTGCCGTTAACCGACCTTCATCGCCACCTTGATGGCAATATCCGGGCACAAACTATTCTTGAGCTTGGTCGCGAATTTAATCTTGCCTTACCCGCCACCACACTCGAAAGCTTGCGTCCACACGTACAAGTCGTGGAAACCGCGCCTGACCTGGTCAGTTTTCTGCAAAAACTCGACTGGGGAGTAAAGGTTCTCGGCTCACTGGAAGCCTGCCGCCGTGTGGCCTGGGAAAATATTGAAGATGCCGCGCGAAATGGCCTGCATTATGTCGAACTGCGTTTCTCACCCGGTTATATGGCGATGAACCATAATCTTCCGGTGGCAGGCGTTGTCGAGGCGATTATTGAAGGGGTAACCCAGGGCTGCCGCGATTTTGGTGTTGAAGCGCGCCTTATCGGAATTATGAGCCGTACCTTCGGGGAAGCGGCTTGTGAAGCTGAGCTGAATGCTCTGCTGGCACACCGGGAGAGCATTACCGCTCTGGATTTAGCCGGTGATGAACTCGGTTTCCCCGGCCATTTATTCCGCGAACATTTCACCCGCGCTCGCGATGCGGGCTGGCGTATCACAGTACATGCCGGCGAAGCCGCAGGCCCGGAAAGTATCTGGCAGGCGATTCGTGACCTGGGAGCCGAACGTATCGGTCATGGCGTAAAAGCGGTAGAAGATCCCGCATTAATGGATTACCTGGCCGAACACCGAATTGGTGTTGAGTCTTGCCTGACCTCAAATATTCAAACCAGTACCGTCGCCTCACTGGATAAACATCCGCTGGCAACGTTTTTAAACCACGGCATTCTGGCCACCATTAATACCGACGACCCTGCGGTACAGGGTATTGATATTATCCATGAATACCAGGTGGCAGCGCCCGCAGCCGGTCTCAGCGTCGCTCAAATTCGTACCGCACAGCAAAATGGACTGGAAATTGCCTTTTTAACACCAGCAGAAAAACAGGCGATCGTTCACTCAGTACGCGCCCGTTAATCTCACTGAGCAGGGTATCTCAACAAGAGATACCCTGTTTTCAACCATCCGCCTGTTATCCTGTGACAGGTTCTATTTCGCCAGCCGATAGCTGTCGCCTATTTTGCCAAATATCTCGTCGTCTTTTACCCGACCATCAAGGCAAATCGTGAACCAATGTTTTTTATTCATATGGTAGCCGGGGAAATAACGGTGATTATCGATAATCTGGTCTTTATCTTCCGGACGCATCTTTAAGTCCAGAACCTCTATTATTCCCTCTCCCGGCAAACCCAGTTTACTTTTTTCCACCGTCAACAGGGCCGCAAACCATTTGTTATTATCCTGACGTCGGGCAATAGCGTTACGGGGAAATTTAGGCCACAGATACTCCAGTTCAATATCATATTGCTGTTTAATAAATTGAATCACCTTCAGTGACTGTGCCGCCGTAAAGATAATGTGGGTGAAGCATCCCGTCAGTATATCATTCACTATTTCGCTGTATTCCTGGCGAATTTTGCCGACAAATTCCCCTTGCGTCGCCGCATTCAAATGCAGCATATAGGCCTCGTTAACATCCAGGTCCGTTATCAGGGTTTTTAATCTATTTTCGGGGGTGATCTCGAGTTGTAATTGAAATGATGGCACCTTTAGCATGCGACAACACAGGTAGCCCTGTTCTCTTTTTTTAAAGCCATACGCCTGAAGTTTTTTCACATCAAGCTGATAATGTTCCAGACTGATATCGTTAGTAAGCATATTGAAAACCAGACAATCCTGTTAAATAAAGTGACCCCGGGTGGAAAATTCCCCTAAAAATTGATCAGATTGTGCTTTTTTGGGTATTCCGCGTAATACAGTTTAGCCAGGATGGCTTTCTGACAGGTGTCACAGTAGCATTCAGAGCAAAAACACTTATAATCACCCGCTTAAATAATATCAGGTGGTCCGGGAATTTTCATGACAGTTAAATCTCCACGTATCGCAGGCTGGCTTCTTGTTCCACTCGCCTGGCTTTTAATGTCACTGCTCAGTAGCTCTCTTGCTGTGGCGATTTACGTGATGATGCTACTTGCGCCAAACACGCATCAGATGATGGCGGATCAAGGCTCGAACATGTTGTTTCTGTGGTATTTTTCCGTTGTCTGCGCGCTGGCCATGTGGTGCTATACCTTATGGTTAACCATTGCCTTTTTTAAACGCCGCCACAATGTCGTACGCCACTATATTCTGTGGTTAATGTTTTCTCTGATTCTGGCGATCAAGGCTTTTGCCTTATCTCCTGTCACGGATAGCGTTGCCTTGCGACAGCTGATGTTTCCGTTACTGGCCGCTGCGCTGGCAGTGCCCTATTTAAAACGGTCAAAACGGGTTAAAGATACCTTTATCAACCCGTAATAACCCTACAGTCATTCTGTTGCTGCCATGAGTTGATTAGTCAATAATGGGCAGCTTTTCTCGTTTTAGGTCGAATCATGTCAGACTACTTACTGCTTTTTGTGGGTACTATATTGGTCAATAACTTCGTTCTGGTGAAGTTTCTTGGCCTGTGCCCCTTTATGGGAGTTTCCAAAAAGCTGGAAAGTGCCATCGGTATGGGACTCGCGACCACTTTCGTGATGACCATGGCGTCCATCTTTTCCTGGATAATTAATGAACTAATCCTGATGCCGCTGGATGTGGGGTATTTGCGTACACTGTCATTTATTCTGGTTATCGCCGTTGTGGTGCAGTTTACGGAAATGGTAGTACGTAAAACCAGCCCGGCGCTGTATCGTTTATTAGGGATTTTCTTACCCTTAATCACCACCAACTGTGCGGTACTGGGTGTGGCATTGCTGAACGTCAACCTGAACCATAACTTTATACAGTCTGCCCTGTACGGCTTTTCCGCTGCGCTCGGTTTTTCATTTGTGATGGTGCTGTTTGCCGCTATGCGCGAACGTCTGGTGGTGGCTGATATTCCCGCGCCCTTCAAAGGTAATGCTATAGCATTGATTACCGCGGGCCTGATGTCTCTGGCATTCCTCGGTTTCAGCGGACTGGTGAAGTTCTGATGAGTACCCTGTGGATTGCGATTATCGCCCTCACCTTGCTGGCGTTAATCTTCGGGCTTATTCTCGGCTACGCTTCGCGTAAATTTGCCGTCACAGAAGACCCTATTGTCGAGCGCATTGAAGAGATCCTGCCGCAAAGTCAGTGTGCCCAGTGTGGTTACCCGGGCTGTCGTCCGTATGCTGAAGCCGTCGGTACTCAGGGTGCCAGAATTAATCTGTGCGCTCCCGGCGGCGAGGCAGTGATGCTTAAAATTGCCACCTTACTGAATGTCGACCCGCAGCCGATAGAAGGTGATAACCCGACCGAACCGGTGCGTATGCTGGCCATCATCGATGAAGCCAATTGCATCGGTTGTACCAAATGTATTCAGGCCTGCCCGGTCGATGCCATTATTGGCTCCACTCGCGCAGTGCATACCGTGATCAGTGATTTATGTACCGGATGCAATCTCTGCGTGGATCCCTGCCCGACTCGCTGTATCGATTTACGCCCTGTCGCCACCACGACGGCAACCTGGAAATGGGATTTAAACAGTATTCCGGTACGAAATATTCCGGTGGATCGCCATGTTTAGTTTTCTGAAGCGCTTTAATCAAAACAGAATCTGGGATTTTGACGGCGGTATTCATCCCCCGGAGATGAAAAGCCAGTCTAGCGGTACGCCGCTGCGTCAGGTTCCGTTACCCCAACAGTTAATCATCCCACTGAAGCAGCATATTGGCGATGAAGGCGAGCTGTGCGTAAAAGTAGGCGATCGTGTTCTTCGTGGTCAGCCGCTGACGCGAGGCTGGGGACGTATGCTCCCGGTCCATGCTCCCACGTCTGGCACCATTGCCGCGATTGAACCGCACATTACTGCACACCCTTCAGGGCTGACTGAGCCCAGTGTGATACTGATGGCCGACGGAGAGGATCGCTGGTGTGAACGCGATGGCTGGAGTGACTATGCCGAACGCCCTCGTGCCGATTTGATCGAGCGTATTCATCAGTTTGGTGTCGCGGGTCTTGGCGGCGCCGGTTTTCCGACAGCGACCAAACTTCGTGGCGGCGGCGATAGTATTAATACGTTGATCATTAATGCAGCGGAATGCGAACCCTATATCACTGCCGATGATCGGCTGATGCAGGATTGCGCTGCACAGATTATCGAAGGTATTCGTATTCTGGCCTGTATTCTCCAGCCACAAAAGACGCTGATAGGTATTGAAGATAATAAACCGCAGGCCATTTCAATGCTGCGTGCAGTGCTGGCTGACAGCCAGGATATACAACTGCGAGTGATCCCCACCAAGTACCCTTCTGGTGGCGCAAAGCAACTGACCCAAATTTTGACCGGTAAACAGGTTCCCCACGGCGGACGCTCTTCAGATATTGGTATCCTGATGCAAAACGTCGGAACCGCCTATGCCATCAAGAGGGCCATCATTGATGGCGAACCCTTAACTGAACGCGTCGTGACATTAACCGGGGAGTCAGTGCTGCAGCCGGGCAACGTCTGGGCGCGTTTGGGTACGCCGGTAGAGCATTTGATGAATTTTGTCGGCTTCCGTCCAAGTAGCGAACAAAAAGTGATTATGGGCGGTCCGTTGATGGGATTCACGCTTCCGTCCCTCGATGTTCCGGTAGTGAAAATTACCAACTGCTTACTGGCCCCTTCCGTTCAGGAAATGGCACCGGAGCAAGAAGAACAGGGCTGCATCCGCTGCAGTGCTTGCGCCGATGTCTGTCCGGCAGACTTATTACCCCAGCAGTTATACTGGTTTAGCAAGGGTCAGCAGCATGATAAAGCGACTAGCTATAATCTGTCAGACTGTATTGAGTGTGGTGCCTGTGCCTGGGTTTGTCCGAGTAATATTCCGCTGATTCAATACTTCCGCCAGGAAAAGGCAGAAATACGCGAAATAGAGCTGGAAGCTAAACGAACCGCAGAGGCTAAAGTGCGTTTTGAAGCACGCCAGCTGCGCCTTGAGCGTGAGAAAGCCGCGCGTCAGGATCGCCATAAATCTGCTGCAGTACAGCCCACCAGTCAGGATAACTCCGCGATTAAAGCGGCTCTGGCGCGGGTGCAGAGTAAAAAATCACCATCGAGTGAAGAAGCCATTGTTATCATTCCCGGTAGGGTTCCCGATAACAGTGACGTTATTGCCAGCCGTGAGGCGCGTAAAGCACAAGCGCGTGCCCGTCAGGCAGAGAAAAATCGTCTCGCCGAAGCTGCGCCTGCAACGACCAGTGATACGAACCTCGCAAGCGATACAGATCCACGGAAATCTGCAGTCGAAGCGGCTATCGCTCGCGCCAAAGCGCGTAAACAGCAGTCTTCCGAACCCGATGCCGTAGAGCCTTCTGTTGAAGCCGTCGACCCGCGTAAAGCGGCAGTTGAGGCGGCTATCGCACGCGCTAAAGCCCGTAAACAACAGTCTGCCGAACCGGTTGTCGAAGAGCCCGCTGTTGAAGCCGTCGACCCGCGTAAAGCGGCAGTTGAGGCGGCTATCGCACGCGCTAAAGCCCGTAAACAGCAGTCTGCCGAACCCGATGCCGTAGAGCCTCCTGCTGAAGCCGTCGACCCGCGTAAAGCGGCGGTTGAGGCGGCCATCGCACGGGCCAAAGCCCGTAAACAACAGTCTGCTGAACCGGTTGTCGAAGAGCCCGCTGTTGAAGCCGTCGACCCGCGTAAAGCGGCGGTTGAGGCGGCTATCGCACGGGCTAAAGCCCGTAAACAGCAGTCTGCCGAACCGGTTGTCGTAGAGCCCGCCGCAGAAGCAATCGACCCGCGTAAAGCAGCGGTTGAAGCCGCCATCGCACGCGCTAAAGCCCGTAAGCAGCAGTCTGCCGAACCCGATGCCGTAGAGGCCCCCGCTGAAGCCGTCGACCCGCGTAAAGCGGCAGTTGAAGCCGCCATCGCACGCGCCAAAGCCCGTAAACAGCAGTCTACCGAACCGGCTGTCGTAGAGCCCGCCGCAGAAGCAATCGACCCGCGTAAAGCGGCGGTTGAAGCCGCTATCGCACGCGCTAAAGCCCGTAAACAACAGTCTGCCGAACCGGTTGTCCTGGAGCCGTC
>Ga0308165_1002123_pt1 | contig 24911 bp, 19 predicted proteins | sample PhyWR2_FD_201032 | JGI IMG/M metagenome (GOLD analysis project Ga0308165, IMG submission 201032) | Phyllosphere microbial communities from UC Gill Tract Community Farm, Albany, California, United States - DLSLW.R2 | ecosystem: Host-associated > Plants > Phyllosphere > Unclassified | place: USA... | reverse complement strand
AACCTTAAACGTTTCCCGGAAACGGACGACGTTAACCCGCTGCAGGCGTGGGAAGCGGCGGATGAATATTTGCTGCAACAGTTGGATGACACCGAAATCAGCGGCCCGGTTCTGGTCCTGAATGATAGCTTCGGTGCGCTGGCCTGCGTATTGGCCGAGCATACGCCTTACAGCATCGGCGACTCCTATCTCAGTGAACTCGCCATCCGCGAGAACCTGCGCCATAACGACATTGCGGAATCCAGCGTCAAGTTCTTAGACAGCACCGCGGAATATCCGCAGGCGCCGGGCGTCGTGCTGATTAAAATCCCTAAAACGCTGGCTCTGCTGGAACAACAGCTGCGCGCGCTGCGTCGGGTCGTGACGCCGCAAACGCGCATTATCGCGGGCGCCAAGGCGCGTGATATTCACAACTCCACGCTGGAGCTGTTCGAAAAAATTCTGGGTACCACCACCACCACGCTTGCCTGGAAAAAGGCGCGTCTGATCAACTGTACCTTCACGGAGCCCGCGCTGGTTGACGCACAGCAGATGTTAAGCTGGAAGCTGGAAGGCACCGACTGGACCATCCACAACCACGCGAACGTCTTCTCCCGTACCGGGCTGGACATTGGCGCGCGCTTCTTCCTGGAAAATCTGCCGTCTAACCTGGAAGGCGAAATCGTCGATCTCGGCTGCGGTAATGGCGTGGTTGGCCTGACGCTGCTGGAGAAAAACCCGGAGGCGAGCGTCATCTTTACTGATGAATCGCCGATGGCCGTTGCCTCAAGCCGCCTCAACGTTGAAACCAACATGCCTGAGGCGCTGGATCGCTGCGAGTTTATGATCAACAACGCGCTGTCTGGCGTTGAGCCGTTCCGCTTTAACGCCGTGCTGTGCAACCCTCCGTTCCATCAGCAGCATGCGCTGACGGATAACGTCGCGTGGGAGATGTTCCACCACGCCAGGCGCTGCCTGAAAATCAACGGCGAGCTGTACATCGTGGCGAACCGTCACCTGGACTACTTCCATAAGCTGAAGAAGATCTTCGGTAACTGCACCACGGTTGCGACCAACAATAAATTCGTGGTGCTCAAAGCCGTCAAGCTAGGCCGTACCCGCTAAATCTCTAGCGCCAGACGGGTGCCCTGCGCAATCGCGCGCCGGGCATCCAGCTCCATCGCCACGTCGCACCCGCCAATCAAATGCACCGTTTTGCCCGCCTCACGCAGCGGATCCGCCAGCTCACGACGCGGCTCCTGTCCGGCACATAAAATCACCTGATCCACGCGTAATAGCTGCGGCTCTCCACCGATCACCACATGCAGTCCATCGTCATCGATCTTCTGATAACTCACCGCCGGGATCATCTTCACGCCGCGTGAAAGCAGAGTGGTGCGATGGATCCAGCCGGTGGTTTTGCCCAGGCCTTCGCCCGGTTTGCTGGCTTTGCGCTGCAGCATGACAATCTGGCGCGGGCTTTTCGGCAACTGCGGGCCTTCCGGACGCAGACCGCCGGACTGATTCAGGCTGGTGTCGATCCCCCATTCCACGCAAAACTCGGCAATATTCTGACTGGTGGCCTCGCCCGGTTGGCTTAAATACATCGCGGTATCAAAGCCGATCCCGCCGCAGCCAATAATTGCCACCTTTTCGCCGACAGGCACTTTGTCGCGCAAGACGTCGAGATAACTCAACACGTTAGGGCGATCAATTCCCGGGATCTCTGGCATGCGCGGGGCGATCCCGCTGGCGAGGATCACTTCGTCAAACTCCGCCAGATCCTGAGCGGACACGAAGTGATTGAGGCGCAGATCCACGCCCGTCAGCGCGATCATTTTGCGGTAATAGCGCAGCGTTTCGTAAAACTCCTCTTTGCCGGGGATCTGTTTGGCGATATTAAACTGCCCGCCGATCTCCGCGGCGGCGTCAAACAGCGTGACCGCGTGCCCACGCGACGCGGCATTCACCGCAAAGGCCAGACCTGCCGGGCCTGCACCCACTACAGCCAGACGCTTGATTTTTACCGCCGGTACGATCGGCATTTTGGTTTCGTGACAGGCACGCGGGTTGACCAGACAAGAGGTGACTTTGCCGACGAAAATCTGATCCAGACAGGCCTGGTTGCAGCCGATGCAGGTATTAATCTCATCGGCGCGATCGCTTTGCGCTTTGGACAGCAGTTCGGCATCGGCGAGGAACGGACGCGCCATCGACACCATATCCGCATCGCCCTTCGCCAGCACATCGTCTGCGACCTGCGGATCGTTAATGCGGTTGGTGGTCACTAGCGGAATCGACACTTTGCCTTTCAGCTTGCGCGTCACCCAGCTAAACGCCGCGCGAGGTACGGCGGTGGCGATCGTGGGAATGCGCGCTTCGTGCCAGCCGATACCGGTATTAATGATCGTTGCCCCCGCGGCTTCGATCGCCTGTGCCAGCCGCACGGTTTCGTCAAACGTGCCGCCGCCTTCCACCAGATCGATCATCGACAGGCGGAACACGATAATAAAATCGGTGCCGACACGCTCGCGCACGGCGCGCACCACTTCGACGGCAAAACGCATTCGCCGCGCATAATCGCCACCCCATTCGTCGTCGCGCTGGTTAGTGCGTGCCGCCAGGAATTCGTTAATCAAATAGCCTTCGGAACCCATGATTTCGACGCCGTCGTAGCCTGCTTCACGCGCCAGCGCAGCACAGCGGGCAAAATCATCAATCAGTACGAGAATTTCGTCATGCGTCAGGGCGTGGGGTTTGAAACGGTTGATCGGCGCCTGAATGGCTGACGGTGCCACCAGATGCGGTTGATAGCTGTAACGCCCGGTATGCAGGATTTGCAGGGCGATTTTGCCGCCCTCTTTGTGCACCGCGTCCGTCACTACGCGATGATGCGGCAACTGGCTGACATCGTTCAGCACCGCGCCGCCTTCCATTCCCACGCCCGACAGCGCAGGCGCGACGCCACCGGTCACAATCAGCGCCACGCCGTGTCGGGCGCGTTCAGCGTAGAACGCCGCCAGCCGTTCAGCGCCGTCCGGATGTTCTTCCAGGCCGGTATGCATCGAGCCCATTAACACGCGGTTTTTGAGCGTAGTAAACCCCAGATCGAGCGGGGCGAATAACGACGGGTAGCGGCTCATAATCTCTTCCAATGTAAAATTATTGTTATGTGGTCGGATGAGTTACTAATTTAGCCAGTCGCCGGGAAAAGGGAAAAGGGGAGTGTGGTGAATGTGATGGGATTCAAAGATTGCTTTCCCCTCACCCCGGCCCTCTCCCCATAGGGGCGAGGGAGAAAGGCCGCACGGAGCAGTCCCCTCTCCCCTATGGGGAGAGGGTTAGGGTGAGGGGCGAGTGTCACGCACCAGGCCCGGAGCTTGCCACATCGACGTAGTCAGGCCGCTATCGACCAGGCCAAGCTGGTCGGCATACACCGCCTGCCATTTCTGCATCATCTCGTCGTACAGCTCGCGGTGTTCCGGATTTGGCGTAAATTCCCGGCTCCATTTCACCAGCTTTTCACCGGTCGCGGCCATATCGTCATACAGCCCAGCGCCTGTACCCGCCGCAATCGCGCAGCCGAGCGCCGTCGCTTCTTTCACTACCGGCACGCGCACCGGCAGTCCGGTGACGTCGCTTAAAATTTGGCTCCACAGCGCGCCTTTCGCACCGCCACCGGCGAACACCAGGCTTTCAAACGTCACGCCGGAAAAGCGTGAAATCTGCGCCAGATTGCAGGCAGAGACAATCGCCGCGTTCTCTTCTAACGCGCGGAACAGCGTCGCTTTGTTGCACTTTTCCGGGTCGATGGAGAGGTTAATAAACGACGGCGCAGCGTGATACCACTGCTTAAAATGCATCGCATCAGAAAAGATTGGCATCACGCCGTGGGAACCTGCCGGAACGCGCGCCGCCATCTCTTCGAGCAGAGCATAAGCGTCCATCCCCATCCGTTCGGCAATCAGTTTTTCTTCCGCGCAAAAGGCGTCGCGGAACCAGCGCATCGTCAGCCCGGTAAAGAAACTGATCGACTCCGCCTGCGCCATACCGGGAATGACGTGGGGATTTACGCGAATGTTCATGTCGGGATCGGTACGCACCTGCGGCAGATTCACCACCTGCTGCCAGAACGTTCCGCCAAGCACCGCCGTTTGCCCAGCACGCACCACGCCCAGCCCCAGACAGCCCAACTGCACGTCGCCGCCGCCCATCACCACGGGCGTGCCTTCGCGCAGGCCACTTTGTGATGCGGCGGTTTTTGTGACCGCGCCCAAAACGGTGCCCGTCTCTTTAACCGGAGAGAGAATATCGGCGCGCAGCCCGGCCATATCCAGCAGGGCTGGACGCCAGTCGCGGCTGAACAGATCAAGCATGCCGGTGGTGCCCGCATTTGACGGGTCAACCGCCAGTTCGCCGGACAGCTTCGCCGCCAGCCAGTCGCTGATCATGGTGATGGTCGCAGCGTTGCGATAAATATCGGGGCGATGATGCGCCAGCCACAGCAGACGCGGCATCGCGCTCAGCGCCAGCGTCTGGCCGGAGACGTCATACACTTCGGATTCAAAACGATAGTCGTGAATTTCTTTGAGCTCTGCCACCTCGCGGCTGGCGCGGGCGTCAACGTTGGCGCAGGCCCAGATGGCATCGCCGTTGCGATCGTATATCACGATCCCTTCGCGCATGGAGCAGCAGGCGACGGACTGAATATCGGCGGCATTGAGATGCGCACGCTCCAGCGCCTGGTGAATACACTGACAGGCCAGCCGCCAGTTGGTGTCGAGATCGAACTCCATTGAGCCAGGCACGTTTTCTACGCTCAGGTGTTTCCACTCCGCCTGGCCCACGGCAATCTGGCTGCCGTGCAAATCAAAAATCACGGCGCGAACGCTGCCCGTCCCTGCATCTAACGCTAAAAGGTAACTCATGAGCTTGCCTCGTGTCAGGCGCAGGGCGACTCTTATCCGGCCAGAGCTAGCACCGCGCGGGCTGTCGTCTCTTCCGTCACCAGGCCATTGATACGGCGACCTTTCAGTGCGGCATAAATCGCATCTGCTTTTTCTTCCCCTCCGGCCACGCCGACGATGGTAGGCAGTTGCGCCAGTTCATCGAGCGTCACGCCGAGTAATTCGCGGTGGATTTCGAGATCGGATACCCGTTCGCCGGCGGCATTCAGGAAATAGCCGAGGATATCGCCCACCGCGCCTTTGCGTGCATACATCAGCTGTTCGCCTTCGCTGATATACCCGGCGCGTAAAATGGTGGCGTCACGTCGCTGATTGACCGAACCAATCCCGACGACGGCCGCGTCGGCAGCGGTTGCCGCCAGGATAACGTCCCGCACGCTGGCTTCGCGTTTTAAAATTCCGGCCACTTCTGCGGAGGAAACGCGCAGCGGGGCAGGGATCATGCTGACGCTACAGGCGGCATCAAGCTGGCCGATGCCGGTCATGTACGGCCCTACGCCGCCGGAGAGCGTAACCAGCCGCACCTGCTGTGAGCTAATAAATCCGCTTAAGTGCTGAATACAGCTCATGGTGGTTTCACCAAATCCCACGGCCAGCAGTTGCCCTGGTTCCAGCACGCCCATTAATGATTGCGCAGCGCCGATCCCCAGGCGCACGTTCATGGGGACGGTGTTCAATGCTGGCAGCACGCGAACCAGCTTCAGTCCAAAGCGCTGTTGTAATTCGGTTTCCAGCGCCAGACAGCCCTCGTAACGAGAATTTATCTGCACGCGGATAACGCCCGACTGGCGCCCCTTTTCCAGCAAGCGCGAGATTTTGAGGCGCGGCAGGCCCAGGCGCTCGCCAATATCGTTTTGCGTCAAACCGTCGTGGTAGTAACACCACGCCACCCGCGCCACCAGTTCTTCTTCTGTCAGCGCCAGCCCGGCAAATCGATTCTCTTCGGCAATGCGTTTATCGCTCATATTTGAACTCTTATAAAAATTTAGATCATATGTTCGTGATGGCGTGGGTTGAAACTGTGAGCCACGCGGCAAAACGGATCTTTTAAAATGTTTTCGCCTGAACTGGATCCTAATCAATAAAACTGTGATCCCTGCACGGTTGTAAATATAGTTCACCGTCTACGCTTTTGAACATTATTAAATCAAAAAATCATTTGTTCAATAGCGGAGCGATGATGACGGTACTAATCGAAGCGCGCGGTATTCACAAGCAGTTCTCCGGTGTTGTGGTGCTAAAGGGCATTGATTTCACGCTGCTTTCCGGCCAGGTGCATGCTCTGATGGGCGGTAACGGTGCCGGAAAATCAACGCTGATGAAGATTATCGCGGGGGTGGAGACGCCCGACAGCGGTGAACTTAACGTCGAAGGCAAACCCTTTGCGCGCCTCAAACCCGGCCAGGCGCATCAGTTAGGCATTTATCTTGTTCCGCAGGAACCGATGCTGTTCCCCAATCTCACCGTGCGCGAAAACATACTCTTTCGCCTGCCGCGCGGCAGCGATCCTGAAAAACGTCTGGCCGATAAGCTCCAGCAGTTGCAGTGCCAGCTCAATCTCGATGCCGCCGCCAGCACGCTGGAAGTGGCGGATCAGCAGATGGTGGAGATTTTGCGCGGGCTGATGCGTGACGCGAAGATCCTGATCCTCGACGAACCGACGGCGTCGCTTACGCCGGGCGAAACCGAACGCCTTTTCCGCCAGATCCGCGCCTTGCAGGAACTGGGCGTCGGCATTGTTTTTATCTCGCATAAATTGCCGGAAATTCGCCAGCTTGCCAGCCACGTTTCGGTGATGCGCGACGGCGCGGTGGTCCTCAGCGGGGAAACCACGCAGTTTGACGACAACGCGCTGATTACCGCCATGACCCCCGTGAGCCGCGATCAAGGCTTGAGCGACACGCAAAAACTGTGGCTGGCGCTGCCGGGGAATCGCCGCACGCAGGCGCAGGATTTCCCGGTATTACGCGTGGAAGATCTGACGGGCGAAGGGTTTATCGATCTCAGCCTTGAGATCTACGCGGGCGAGATCGTCGGCCTCGCCGGGCTGGTGGGATCCGGACGGACCGAATTTGCCGAAACGCTGTACGGGCTGCGACCGACGCGTGGTGGAAAGATCTGGCTGGAGAATCAGGAGATCGGCGGCGATTCCGTGCAGTTGCGCCTCGAAAAAGGGCTGGTGTATCTGCCGGAGGATCGGCAGGTTTCCGGCTTGTTCCTGGATGCGCCCATTCGCTGGAATACCGTGGCGCTGAACGAACCGTCCCTATGGCAGCAACGCAAGCGCGAAGCGGCGGTAGTCGAGCGCTATCACCGGGCGCTTGGGATCAAACTTAATCATGCGGATCAAATCGTGCGCACGCTCTCCGGCGGCAATCAGCAAAAAGTGCTGCTGGCGCGCTGTCTGGAGGCAAATCCTCTGCTGCTGATCGTCGATGAACCGACGCGCGGCGTGGACGTTTCAGCGCGTGCCGACATTTATCAGCTGATCAAAAGCGTGGCGGCACAAAACGTGGCGGTCCTGATGATCTCCAGCGATCTCGATGAATTCCCCGGCCTTGCGGACCGCGTGCTGGTGATGCATCAGGGCGTGCTCAGCGGCGAATTGCCGCGTCACGCCGTCAGTCTCGACCGGATGATGGCGCTAGCCTTTGGAGGGCAAGCATGAAGACGTTGCTGAAAAACCGCGAGCTGAGCGCTTTCCTGGCCATTCTGGCGCTGTTTGGCGTGCTGGTGGCACTCAATCCGGCGTATTTGAGCTTTCAAACGTTGGGGATGATTTTTGCCAGTTCGCAGATTTTGATCCTGCTGGCGCTGGGCGCGGCGCTGGTGATGCTTACGCGCAACATCGACGTATCGGTAGGGTCCACCGTGGGGCTGTGCGCGATTGCTGTCGGGGTGGCGCTGAATAACGGCTACAGCCTGCCGGTGTCGATGCTGTTTGCGCTGGCAATTGGGGCATTGGCGGGGGCGTTTAACGGTCTGCTGGTGGTGGGACTACGCATTCCGGCGATTGTCGCCACGCTCGGCACGCTGGGGTTGTATCGCGGCGCAATGCTGCTCTGGACGGGCGGGAAGTGGATCGAGGGGCTGCCGTCGAGCCTGAAATCCCTTTCGGAACCCATCGCGCTCGGCGTTTCGCCGCTCGGGATGGCGGTGCTGTTTCTCGTGCTCATCGGCGCGTGGACGCTGTCGCGCACGGTTTCTGGCCGCGATTTCTACGCCGTGGGCGACAATCTTGCCGCAGCCAGGCAGCTCGGCGTTGCGGTGAACCGCACGCGAATGCTCGCCTTCACGATCAACGGCATGCTGGCCGCCTGCGCCGGGATTGTCTTTGCCTCGCAAATTGGGTTTGTGCCGAATCAAACCGGCAGCGGGCTGGAGATGAAAGCTATCGCCGCCTGCGTGCTGGGCGGGATCTCGCTGCTCGGCGGAACGGGTACGCTGATCGGCGCATTGCTCGGGGCGTTCTTCCTGACGCAAATCGACACCGTACTGGTGCTGTTCAGGCTTCCGGCCTGGTGGAATGATTTTATTGCCGGACTGGTTCTGCTGGGCGTGCTGGTGCTTGACGGGCGATTACGCCAGGCGCTGACGCGACATCAACGCGCGCTGAAATACAGTCGTTTCCAGCCGGGCAACAAAGGGGGAAAGCACGTCACCCCGTTTCCTAAACGCAAAAAAGAGGTGGCGTAAATGAAGCTTAACTGGGAAGCCACGCTGCTGATTTTGCTGGTGCTCGAAATCCTGCTCTTTGGCGCGATTAACCCGCGCATGCTGGATATCAATATGCTGCTGTTCAGCACTAGCGACTTTATCTGCATCGGTATTGTCGCGCTGCCGCTGACGCTGGTGATTATCAGCGGCGGGATCGACATTTCGCTGGGCTCGACCATCGGCCTGTGCGCGATCGCGCTGGGCGTCATGATGCAGTTTGGCCTGCCGATGTATCTGGCGGTTCCGCTGACGCTGCTGCTCGGCCTGCTGTGCGGTTTGTTCAACGCCGCGCTGATCCACTACACCGGCATCAGCCCTTTGGTTATCACCCTTGGCACGCTGTATCTGTACGGCGGCGGGGCGCTGCTGCTCTCCGGTTTCGCGGGCGCGACCGGTTATGAAGGCATCGGCGGCTTCCCCGACAGTTTTACCGCTTTCGCCAATCTGACCCTGTTGGGCCTGCCGATCCCGCTGGTGCTGTTCGCGGTGATTACTTTCTTTTTCTGGCTGATCACCCATCGCGGGCGTTTTGGTCGACATCTTTTCCTGATCGGGCAAAACCCGCGCGCGGCACGCTATGCGGCGCTGTCGGTCAACGGCATGCCGTACGCGCTGTATGGTCTGGTGGGCGTGGCATCGGCCATTGCTGCGCTGGTGATGGTTTCTTATTTCGGCTCGGCGCGTTCCGATTTAGGGCGCGACCTGCTGATGCCTGCGCTCACCGCTGCGGTACTCGGTGGGGCGAATATTTATGGGGGTTCAGGTTCGGTAATCGGTACTGCGCTGGCGGCGTTGCTGGTGGGGTATCTGCAGCAAGGTTTACAGATGGTCGGCATCCCGAACCAGGTGTCGAGCGCGCTTTCAGGGGCGCTGTTGGTGGTGGTGGTCATGGGACGTTCGCTGAGCTTGCACCGTGAATGGGTGCGTCATTTCTTCACAAAACATACCCGGAGCTTGAGATGAAAACAAAACTGTTAGTCCTGGCGGTGGCGCTCAGCGTGGCGTCGGCACAGGCCGCCGATCGCATCGCCTTTATCCCAAAACTGGTGGGCGTCGGTTTCTTTACCAGCGGCGGAAACGGCGCGAAAGAGGCCGGTAAAGAATTGGGCGTGGATGTCACTTACGATGGCCCGACCGAGCCGAGCGTTTCCGGGCAGGTGCAGCTCATCAATAACTTCGTCAACCAGGGCTTTAACGCGATTATTGTGTCCGCCGTGTCGCCAGACGGGCTGTGTCCTGCGCTGAAGCGCGCGATGCAGCGCGGCGTCAAAGTGCTGACCTGGGATTCTGATACTAAACCTGAATGCCGCAGCATTTACATCAACCAGGGTACGCCGGAACAGCTCGGCGGTTTGCTGGTCGATATGGCGTCAAAACAGGTGACGAAGCCCACTGCCAAAGTCGCGTTTTTCTACTCCAGCCCGACCGTAACCGACCAGAACCAGTGGGTGAAAGAGGCGAAGGCCAAAATCGAGAAAGACCATCCGCAATGGCAAGTCGTGACCACGCAGTTTGGCTATAACGACGCCACCAAATCCCTGCAAACCGCCGAAGGGATTTTAAAAGCTTACCCAGATTTAGATGCGATTATCGCCCCGGACGCCAACGCCCTGCCAGCCGCAGCGCAGGCGGCGGAAAATCTCAAGCGCGAAGGCGTGGCGATTGTCGGATTCAGTACGCCGAACGTGATGCGTCCTTATGTGGAGCGCGGCACGGTAAAAGCCTTTGGTCTGTGGGACGTGGTGCAACAGGGCAAAATTGCGGTCAATGTCGCCGATCGCTTGCTGAAAAAGGGCGATCTTAACGTAGGCGATAGCGTGGACGTCAAAGGCATTGGCGTGCTGAAGGTCGAGCCGAACAGCGTGCAGGGCTATCAGTATGAAGCGAAAGGTAACGGCATCGTGCTGCTGCCGGAGCGCGTGGTGTTTACCAAAGAAAACATCGACAAATACGACTTCTGACGGGGGAAAAAATGGCTGATTTAGATGACATCAAAGACGGCAAAGATTTTGGACTCGGCACGCCACAGCAGAACGTGCCGTTCACCCTGAAGGGCTGCGGTGCGCTGGACTGGGGTATGCAGTCCAGGCTTGCGCGCATCTTTAACCCGAAAAGCAACCGTACGGTGATGCTGGCCTTTGATCACGGCTATTTTCAGGGACCGACTACCGGGCTTGAGCGTATCGATCTGTCGATAGCGCCGCTGTTCGCCGAAACCGATGTGCTGATGTGTACGCGTGGCATTTTGCGAAGCACCGTGCCGCCTGCCACCAATAAACCGGTGGTGCTGCGTGCCTCTGGCGGTAACTCGATTTTGGGCGAGCTGTCGAATGAATGCGTGGCGGTGGCGATGGAAGATGCGCTGCGCCTGAACGTTTGCGCGGTGGCGGCGCAGGTGTATATCGGCAGTGAATTTGAGCACCAGTCGATCAATAACATTATCAAGCTGGTGGATGCGGGCAATCGCTACGGCATCCCGACGCTGGCCGTTACCGGTGTGGGCAAAGAGATGACGCGTGACGCGCGCTATTTCTCGCTCGCCAGCCGTATCGCCGCCGAGATGGGCGCCCAGTTCGTCAAAACCTATTTCGTGGAAGAGGGGTTTGAAAAGGTCACTGCCAGCTGTCCGGTGCCGATTGTCATCGCCGGAGGAAAAAAGCTGCCGGAACACGAAGCGCTGGAAATGTGCTTCCGTGCCATCGATCAGGGCGCATCCGGCGTCGATATGGGACGCAATATTTTCCAGTCCAGCGCGCCGCTGGCGATGCTGAAAGCGGTCAAAAAAGTGGTTCACGAGAACATGAGCGCCCGCGAGGCGTTCCAGTTCTGGCAGGAAGAAAAACAGGGAGAAGGGCAATGAACGTGACGCTAGTGGAGATCAACATTAAGCCGGAGCGCGTGGACGAGTTTCTGGAGGTGTTCCGCGCCAATCACGAAGGCGCGATTCAGGAGCCGGGGAATCTGCGCTTTGATGTTTTGCAGGACCCGCGCGTGAAAACGCGATTCTTTATCTACGAAGCCTACAAGGATGAAGAGGCGGTCATGGCGCACAAGAAAACGCCGCACTATCTGGCGTGCGTGGATAAGCTCGAAGCATTGATGTCTGAACCGCGCAAGAAACGCAGTTTTGTAGGATTAATGCCGGAATAAAAATAGCCGGGCAAGCCCTATGCTGCCCGGCCCATTTTCATGCCTCTTCAACGGAAACACGCAGTGCCGCCAGCGCTGTACGCGTCGCTTTCAGCACTTGCTCACACTGCTCAATCGTCAGCGTTAACGGCGGTTCGATACGAATGGTTTTCGAGTTGTTGAGCGTTCCGGCCACTAACACCCGCTGGCGGAACATCTCGCTCGCAAAGTTATAGCCGATTTCGTTATCCACAAATTCAATCGCCATCAGCATCCCTTTGCCGCGTGCGTCCTGCACCAGATCCGGGTATTCACGGCCTAACTGCAAGAAACCATCCAGCAGCATGTCACCTTTCTGTTCCGCCTGAGCCGGCAAGTTCTGCTCAAGTAAAACGTTGATGGTGGCTAGCGCCGCCGCACAGGACAGCGGGTTGCCGCCAAAGGTGGTGGTGTGCAGGAACGGGTTATCGAACAGCACCGAGAACACCTCTTCGGTCGCCACCGTCGCACCAATCGGCATCACGCCGCCGCCGAGCGCCTTCGCCAGACACAGAATGTCGGGCTGGACGTTTTCGTGTTCGCAGGCAAACATTTTGCCGGTACGGCCCATTCCGGTTTGCACCTCATCCAGAATCAGCAGCGCGTCGAACTCGTCGCACAGCTTACGGACCGCTGGCAGATAGCCTAACGGTGGCAGGATCACGCCGCCTTCACCCTGGATAGGCTCCAGGATCACCGCCGCCACGTCATCACCGGTTTTACGGCATTCGGTCAGCATGGTGCGCATCGCGTTGATATCCCCGAACGGCACATGGCGAAAGCCCGGCAGCAGCGGCATAAACGGTTTGCGGAAAGTGGATTTTGCGGTCGCCGACAACGCACCCAACGATTTACCGTGGAACGCGCCGCTGGTGGCGATAAAGGTGAATTTACCGCGCGGAGACTGGTACGCTTTGGCGAGTTTGAGCGCCGCTTCGACCGATTCCGTGCCGCTGTTGCTAAAGAAGCTGTATTTCAGTTTGCCAGGCGTGAGCGCCGCCAGCGTTTTCGCGAGCATCGCGCGCAGCGGGTCGAGCAATTCCTGGCTGTGAAGGGGTTGTTTGGCGAGCTGATTCTGTACGGCGGAAACCACAACTGGATTACGGTGCCCCACGTTGAAAATTCCAAAACCACCCAGGCAATCGATAAATTCCTGTCCTTGGGTGTCAACAAGCGTATTCAGACTTCCCGCTTGCCACTCTACGGCTCCGTAATCCCCGCCAGCGGTAACAGATTTTCGGTACTCTAAAAACCCCGGATTCACATGTTCTTTGAAGTAATCAATCACCTCTCGGTTAAGTTGTTTCATCTCCTCATGATCAAGCGTTCGCTTTTCAATGAGATTCAATGCGTGCGCGGTGCAGGCAAGAGCCGAGGCGCTGGAAGGTAACCTGTTCAAAATAAGCTCCGGGGTATCGCGTATCACATGATACTGACTTAATTATTGCAGGGTTTACGCCACATCTGGTCGCACGCTGAAAATCGGGATAAACGCCAGGTTAAAATAATGTTGCGCAAAATTTAATCGCGCGGGGCGGTGAATTCGAGGTTTGCCGGTGGGTTTTTTACGCCAGCTTTTGCTCCGAAAAAGGTCAGTTGCACTGTGGGAGTGCATAGTCAGCCTATTAAGCAACCCTTAACAGATAAGGGTTTGTGGGTAATTTCTCCATGAAAGTATTACAAATCAATTAATTAAAAAAACGTACAAAAAGTGAGGTTTAAACGCAAATTGCGATCTAGATCAATTTTAACAACTAAAGATAAATTGGTTACCGCCGAAAAAGGATCAAGTCGCAAAATTAACATTCAAATAACCTGCAAGGTATAGCCATAATGTCCTCTCAAACGTATGTCACTCAGAATGAATATCCTCTGAACGACGATACCACCTTGATGTCCACCACCGATCTCAACAGTTATATGACCCACACCAACGATACGTTCGTAAAAGTGAGCGGTTACCAACTGGAAGAGCTGCTGGGACAACCGCACAACATGGTGCGCCATCCGGATATGCCAAAAGCGGCCTTTGCTGACATGTGGTACACCCTGCAACAGGGCGAGCCGTGGAGCGGGATTGTCAAAAACCGTCGCAAAAATGGCGATCATTATTGGGTACGCGCTAACGCCGTACCGATGGTGCGTGGCGGGCAGGTGACAGGCTATATGTCGATTCGTACCCGAGCCAAAGCGGAGGAGATCGCTGCGGTCGAGCCGCTGTACAAAGCCCTGAACGAAGGGCGCTGCAATAAGCGTGTTCATAAAGGGCTGGTGGTGAGCAAGGGCTGGCGAGGGAAATTACCGGCAATGCCGCTGCGCTGGCGCGTGCGTGCCGTGATGACAGCGTTATTCGCAGCGCTGGCGGTCTCGCTGGTTACGACGAATGCCAGCTGGATTGCTGTGGGCGTCAGCGCAGCGGTGATGCTGATCGGCACGATGCTCTTTGAGCAGCAAATTGTGCGTCCGGTCGAAAACGTTGCGCGTCAGGCGCTGAGAGTCGCCACGGGCGAGCGCAACAGCGTGGAGCATCTTAATCGCAGCGATGAACTGGGACTCACTCTGCGCTCAATCGGCCAGTTAGGCCTGATGTGCCGCTGGTTGATCAATGATGTGTCAAACCAGGTGGTCAGCGTGCGTGACGGCAGCGACCGCCTGGCAAAGGGCAATGAAGATCTTAACGACCGCACCCGTCAGACGGTAGAAAATGTGCAGCAGACGGTAACTACCATGAATCAGATGGCCGCCTCGGTACAGCGCAATTCTGAAACCGCCGCCGCCGCCGACAAACTCTCAATGGTGGCCAGCGGTGCCGCGTCTGAAGGCGGAAATGCGATGCAGACCGTGGTGAAAACAATGGATGAAATCGCCGACAGCACCCAGCGCATTGGTTCGATTACCAAATTGATTAATGATATCGCTTTCCAGACCAATATTCTGGCGCTGAATGCGGCGGTCGAGGCTGCACGCGCGGGGGAGCAGGGCAAAGGTTTTGCGGTAGTCGCGGGCGAAGTGCGTCATCTGGCGAGCCGCAGCGCCAATGCCGCCAATGATATTCGCAAGCTGATCGACGCCAGTGCCAGCAAGGTGCAGTCGGGTTCCGATCAGGTTCATGCTGCCGGGCGCACGATGGATGACATCGTGGAGCAAGTGCAGAACGTCACGCGTCTGATCGCGCAAATCAGCAGCTCGACGTCTGAACAGGCGACGGGTCTTTCGGACCTGACCCGCGCGGTGGCAGAACTGAACAGCATCACGCAGAAAAACGCCGATCTGGTGGAAGAAAGCGCTCGCGTTTCGGCAATGGTGAAGCAGCGCGCAGGCCGTCTTCAGGATGCCGTTACTGTGCTCCATTAAGCGAGAGTACGTTCCAGTAAAGCCGTTTATTTCGTAAGGAATAAACGGCTTTTGTCTTTCTGGATGTTGTGATGATATTTACTGTTTATTGTTGGGTTTATATTAAATAACTAAAAAAACTTCGTTAGTTTTATATCGCAACCTAAGCCAACTTATCCAAATGCTATTTCAAAAACGCCTGTTCTTGTGGTTACGTAACGATCAATGGGCGATTATTAATAGATTGCGCCTATCCATTGCAATGGTTATGAAATATAAAAACGATCAAAGTCATAAAGTTAGCGCGTAAGTTACCGATAACGCAGATCGTCTGAGAAATAATCACATTGATGGAGTATATATGTTTTTACATGGCGTAAAGATCGGCACGAAATTATTTCTGGCTTTTGGATTCTTAATTTTACTCATGGTGGTAAGTGCCAGCCTGTCGCTGATGAGCCAGAATCGAGCAAATAACGGGATGCAGTCCATTATTAACAACGATTACCCGACAACGGTGAAAGCCAATCAGTTAATCGAAAACTTCCAGGAATTTGTTAGCACTCAGCAAATCATGCTGCTGGACGATCAAGGCCGCTATACGGAACAGTCTCAGCAGCACCTGAAAGCGCTGAGCGAACGTATCACCGTAATCCTCACCGACCTCAATAATTCCCTGCATGATAAAAAATCCCAGCAGGTCCTGGCGGACATCGCTGCTGTGCGTCAGGAATATCTGGATTCGCGTTACCGAATTTTGCAGGCCGTGCAAAACAACGACCGTGCGGGCGCCATCCAGGAAATGATGACTAAAACGGTGGATCTGCAGCAAGCCTACAAGGCCAAAGTGCAGGAGCTGATCGCGGTGCAAAACGGCGAGATGCAAAATGCGGGTCAGCAGGTAGACAGTGATTTTAAAGCCAACCGCCTGCTGCTGGTGTTATTGACGGTGCTCAGCGTGGTGATTGGCAGCACGATTGGCTGGTTTATTGTGCGCTCCATTACTCGTCCGCTGGGCGAGGCGGTGTCATTTGCAGAGGCTATCGCAGAAGGCGATTTGACGCGCAACATCACCACGCGCTCCAAAGACGAAACGGGTCTGTTGCTCCACGCTCTGATGGAGATGAAAACGCGTCTGCTGGAAATTGTGCAGCAGGTACAAACCGGCTCGGAGAATATTTCCAGCGCGGCGGCACAGATTGTGGCGGGTAATCAGGATCTGGCGGCGCGTACCGAAGAGCAGGCCAGTTCTGTTGAACAGACTGCTGCATCGATGGAGCAAATTACCGCGACGGTGAAAAACACGGCGGCACATACTGGCGAAGCCACGAACTTGTCGGCAGATGCTGCAACCGTCGTGAAAAACAACGGCGAGATGATGAAGCAGGTCACGCAGAAAATGCGCCTGATTAACGAAACCTCCAACCGCATGTCCGACATCATCAACCTTATCGACGCGATTGCTTTCCAGACCAATATTCTGGCGCTGAATGCGGCGGTGGAAGCCGCGCGTGCGGGTGAACACGGTCGAGGTTTTGCGGTGGTGGCGGGTGAAGTTCGCCAGCTTGCGCAGAAGAGCGCCTCATCAGCCAGCGAAATCCGCCAGTTGATTGAAAGCTCAAGCAGCCAGACCCAGGACGGCATGAGCCTGGTCGAAAAAGCCAGCGAGCTGATTAACGGTATGGTTGGGAACGTGGAAGGGATGGATATGATCCTGCGTGAAATTCGCCAGGCCAGCCACGAACAGACCGAAGGCATTTCGCAGATTAACAGCGCGATTGGTCTGATCGACTCGACCACCCAACAGAACTCCGCGCTGGTGGAGGAGTCTGTGGCTGCGGCGGCATCCCTGAACGATCAGGCCATGCACCTGAAAGAGCTGGTTAAAGTGTTCCGCGTGCGCGAGGACGCGTTAGCTTAATCCAACTGGGAGATTTCCAGCGCCGCACGGTCGATTACGCCGATAATCTGCTTGATCTGTGCGTCGCTGATTTCTCCCTGATTGACTCTGAGATCCAGCACCGCTTTAAAGTTGTCCAACGCCCGTTTCATCTGCGGATTTTTACGCAACTGGAATCCGACGCAGCGCGCTTTGATACGCGTCTGAATGTGCTCCAGATGTTCCTGATTTTCATCCAGCCAGTGCTGCCCGGCGACGGTGATGGCGATTTTTTTGCGTCCGCTCTCTTCTTCCGAAATGGTGATAAACGCCTGATCCTGCAAAAAATCGAGGGTAGGGTAAATCACGCCAGGACTGGGGGTGTAATTCCCCTGCGTCATGCTCTCGATCTCTTTGATCAGCTCATAGCCGTGGCTGGCGTTACGCGTCAGGATGTCCAGAATCACCAGCCTTAACTCTCCGTGACCAAAGAACCGCTGACGGCGTCCGCCGCCGCCGTGATGTTCGCCGCCGCGCCCGTGGTGGTGACTTCTGTCGAGATTGTCGTGTGAGTGTCTCATGGTTTTCCTCCTAAATTTGATATATCTAATTTATATCTAAAGTTATCAGGTTAGCAATTATCTTTGCGGGTAAATTTATAACTCATTGAAAGTTAACTTTTAGTGTTCGTTAAAATAACAAAAGTGGGTACAGGGTTGAGTGTATCAAAAAAAGACTTGCAATCTGATTTGTTAGCAATCATTATCATTTAAAGTTAATTTAGATATATCGTATTCACATTCGAAGGCAGAGAAATGACATCAACCCGCTACCCACAACGTGTCCGTAATGAACTGCGTTTTCGCGAGCTGACCGTGCTGCGCGTAGAGCGTGTCAGTCCTGGTTTTCAGCGCATTGTCTTAGGCGGCGAGGCGCTGGCTGGCTTTAGCTCCCAGGGTTTTGACGACCACACAAAAGTCTTTTTCCCGGCCCCAGGCACGACGTTTTCGCCACCGGTGGTGACTGACGAAGGCATAGACTGGGGTGAAGGCGTACGCCCGCAGGCGCGAGATTACACGCCGCTCTACGATGACGCGCGTCACGAGCTGGTGCTGGATTTCTTCGTTCACGATGAGGGTCTGGCGAGCAACTGGGCTGTGCAGGCAAAAGAGGGCGATACGCTCACCATCGGCGGCCCGCGTGGCTCTCTGGTGGTACCGGAAGATTACGCATGGCAATTGTACGTGTGTGATGAATCCGGAATGCCCGCTTTGCGTCGCCGTCTCGAAGCGATTGCCCGGCTACCGGTGCGCCCGGAAATACACGCCGTTGTGACGGTGGGCGATGCGTCTTATAAGGACTATCTGGCGCATCTGAGTGCGTTCAATATCACCTGGATTGTGGGGCACAGCGAACAGGCCGTCGCCGATAATTTGGCTGCGCTGAGCGTGCCATCAGAGGATTACTTTATCTGGCTGACCGGGGAAGGGAAGGTGGTGAAAAACCTGAGCCGCCAGTTTGCAACCGACGCGATTGATCAGCAACTGGTGCGTGCCAGTGCGTACTGGCACGCTAAATAGCTAAGCGGCGGAATCCAGCTGCGCTTCGTTGACCTGATGTTCGAGCGCTGTGCGGACCTCGCGTAGCGCCTTTTCCTGCTGGTTGAAGTAGGATTCCATATTGTTCAGCGTGGAGACCAGCAGCCAGGATTCTTCTTTTTCCAGCTCGCTCAGCTCGCTCACCAGCGTGTCGATTTGCTCGCGAACCTGCACCATCTTTTTGCGAATACGCTCCAGATCGTTCAACCTGTCGCTGGCCATGATCGGCTCAAAGCCCTGCTGCAGGCGGGCGACCAGCGAGCGGATCGCTTTCACATCTCCGCGCTGTTTGGCCTGATTGAGCTGCACCATCATGGTATTGGCTTCGTCTTTCAGATCGTCCGCGACCAGATCCGGGTGGCAGAGTTTACTCGCCTGACGCCAGAGCCGTTTTAGCTCGTTCTGATCCTCTTCCGACAGCTCTTTGCCTTTGCGCAGTCGCACTTCTGCATCGTGGTGCTGCTCGCGGTATTTTTCGTACTCTTCGTTAGCTTCGTCGCGCGCCTGACGCGCTGGCTCCTCTTCACGCGTTAAGCCCATCTCCAGCTCTTGCGCCTCAGCCAGCAGATTGGCAATCAGGTCACTTTGTTGCTGCAGAAGTTTACGCGCCTCGGCCGCCTGAACGGAATCGGCTGGCAATTCACGCCAGCGTTGTGTCAGCGACGCCAGCACCTCGACCGCCTGCGACATATATTGCTGGCAGCGACGATAATCCTCTTCGCGACGGCGCGTTTCCTCTTGCTGACGGCGAAGATTCAGCTCTGCAAGGGTTTTACGCAACTGAAGGATTTGCGACATCAGCGGGCCGAGGCGTGAGAAATAAAGATCGTTGAACTCATCCAACTGCTGAACGCGCGCATTGCGACGATCAATCAGATCGCGCAGACGCTCTTCCAGCGCTTTTAGCTCAAGCTTGCTTGCAGCAACCTGCGGATCGCGCCATTGCGTTATCGCCCGCTGGCTTTGCAACCAGGCGGTGATTGCCGCCATTGCCGCGGTATAGTTTTGATTCTCAAGCGCCGTGACGATCGCCAGCAGCTCGTCGTCAAACGCTTCGCTTCTCAGTCGTGCCAGTTGGCTCAGGATGATGTCGTCATCTTCCAGTTCAATGGCATTTTTAATGATTTCTAGCCGTTTGATCGGTGTGCTCATGATGCCTTTCGCTTTGGCGCTTAAGTATTTGAGTTAAGGTTAGTTGTGGTCACAGCTACAGGAAATAATACACACGGATGATGATCGGCGCGATGGGGGATTTCTTTAGTTTTTAAGCGGGTTTTGTCTTTGAGGATGTATTTGCCACAGCGCAGGTCGATTGCCCGGTTTGGCAGATGTCGTCCAGTGGCTTGCCATCAAGGTAAAAATATCACTCTTTGTGTCCATAAATGTAAAAGTGTTAGCGATCTCCTGGTAATGAAATCCAATTTGGGCCATATAAGAAGCTTATTCGTTACGTGGTTAATTTTAAGGATAAGACTATGCCTGCAGTAATTGATAAAGCATTGGATTTCATTGGTGGGATGGATACCACCGCCTCAGCGCCACAGTCAATGGATGAGAGCACCGCGAAGGGGATGTTTAAATACCTGAAAGAGATAGGTGTTCCCGCGAGCGCGGACGATGTGACAGCACGCGGCGTCCAGGAGGGATGGGATGTCGGTTTTACCAACAAGGTGGCGGGATGGGCTGAAAAAATCGGGTCCGGTAGCCACATCGTGATCAAAAATCCAGAATACTTTTCTGCTTATATGCGTGAGCAACTCCGCGCGCTAGTGTGAGTGAACATCACAAATCGTCATCAATCTGGACGCTTGTATAGCGTCCATTATCCCTTCTGAATAAAAATACCGCGTGTGATTGAAGGACAATGCGAAACTGTGCGCGGCAACTTTGCAGGGCTGCGGTTTTGTCTTATTCGGTCGTAAGAAAATCCAACCACTCATTATCTGAAAGCACGCGGTAAAACGGCGCTGTGTGGCTTTTGATATAAGCCAGCAGCTTTGAATCAGTCATTTCTGAGGCTAACGTTTGATATTCTCCGCCGAGATCGTCATAGAGATGGTAATAAAACTTGTCGAAGTAGCGGCATGTTCTGGTGAAAAATGGTGGCGGAAAATCCAGAAAGGCGACGGCGAATTCATACAAAAGACCCTCTGCGGTATGCGTATTTTCACAGTGGATAAGGTTCCAGAGCTGGATTTTCAGCCATATTAAGGCACTGAGTTTTTTATCAGGAAAATGCTGTCCAGATTCCCGCAGATAACGATCGAGATATCTTTTTACGTCATCTTCATCCAGCGCTTTATCCAGATCTAACGACGCAAGAATCAACAACGCTTCCGACTTATCGCCATTCATGATCTGCGTCTCTGCCCACTCGACAATTTTTTTGTATCCGTTTGCTTTACTCAAAGGGTAAAGCGCCTCGTTGAATTGAATGAGGCACAGCAGGTCAAGGAATGTGTTGGGATATGAAGGGGTTGTCATCCTGAACTCATGAAGGTGATTGCCACTTTCGAAGGGGTAAGAGGGGATAATAGCAGTATTCCGGCAATAAAAAAAACGGCTCGGAAGTGTCTAGATTATCCGTGGCGATTCACAGTGCCACCAATGACACAAATATCAGATAGTAAGAATCCCAATCCTCAATATCAATGAAGCCGTATTATTTCGTCAAAAATGAAAACACTTTTAACTCAGGAAAGGCGGCCATCAGCAGCACGAAAATCACAAGGTAGGTGAACGCAAGACGTGCCATAAAATCAGGAATTTTTTTATACTCATCAATACACCTGTACCGTTCCGTATGCTTTCAGTTGCCCGGGTATCTTAAAGGTTGGCGTTCTTAGCTTCGCTTTGATGAAAATATTAAGGTCATGATGGTTATGATTATCGAGCACACCGCAGCGAACATTACACATAAAAGCGCCGCAAAATCATAAATATCCTCATCACCAAAAATCCCGAAACAGTGAGCCAGCCAGTAAACCCATTCAAGAGGGAACAGGCGACTCCAAAGTAAGCCGCAGACGCAGAACCAAAATACCAGAAGCAGCACAGTTGCAATAATCCGCAAAAATATCTTCATCACGTTACCGTTATTGTGCCGTATGCCATGAAGCTGCTACAGGGTACCTGGATCATCGTTGTTTTCAGCAATGCATCCCGCAGGTAATCAAAGTCACTCAGTTGCGTCAGTGTAATACAACCTTCACTCAGTCCTTTTGGCCCAATAGGGTGTAATCGGAATTTCCCCCGCTTCACACCTTCTATAAAAACCGTGTCATCGATCTGCCAGTCTTCCCGATACAGCGCAAACCATGTGGTTCTATCCGTTCCGTAGAACTCACGAAGCCCGAACTCATAAACAGCACCCAGCCTGCCGCCGCTATGTCGCCCAACAACAAAATATCTTCCCGGTGGGATAGGGCCGATATCAGGAACACTACTCAATGAAGAATTGTTCCGGCCAGCTTTTTGGCCTGAAAACGCCGGGAAGTTGCCAACGCCAGGCACAGATAACACAGACGCCGGCAAACCGTTAAGAGGGAACCTGGCAATTATCATGCTGTAACTCGCATATTCCAGCCATCAGTGTACTGGACATTGCCATCACAGTATTTCCAGGTGATTTTTTCGTAACGGAGTTCAACGGATTCGTTATGGTTATGTTTTTCCATGGATGGATTTTTAACGTTATGCATCACCGGCGTCACGCCGACAACCTTCACACCCTCCAGGAGCATATTGAAATATTCAACCTCTTGCCCGGCATCGTTGATCCGATACCATTTTATTTCTGCGCTTTTAAGTGTCTGACCGGTCGCCACGGCCTTATAAAGATATGGGCTGGATGAGTCGAACTCTTTTTCTATCATTAAAGGGGAGTGGATGCGGGTTCCCGTCAGTCGCCCGGTATTGCCGTCCGTAGGGATATGTAGACCGTGACCAAACGAAAGAACCTCAATACTTCCTTCGCGATCCCTCACGTCAGATGAACCCCTAATTACTGCGCCGCCGTCATCAGTCAAAAACAAATGTGCTGGAATTGCCATTGTGAATAACTCCATTTAGTTGAGAAATTAACCTGACATTACTCCTTCATGATTTTTCTATTTGTAACTTTTTAACTCACTATTGTTACCTATATTTACTTATTCAATTAATCAACTGAAGAAATTATTTTTCTCGTATGAGTTACTCTTATATTTTGCGGAGGTCATCAGGTTAATTAAAACCGTTACGCTATTGCGCTAAATGCAATGAATTAAGTAGATGTTGCGATAATTGGGATTATGCTCGCAACTGTGTTTTTAATCAGTAAAGGGCATGAAACGAAAAACTAATACACGCGTTGTTCTCATCACTAATGAGCAGTACGCCAATATTGAAAAATTACAGCAGCAAGAGCAGGAGGGAAGCACAACTGGGGCCGCACCAACAGTAAATGCCATTATTCGCGCTTTGCTGGATTCCGCCTTATCCACCCCCCAAGAAAAATAGCATGACTACCGCTACAGAAATTAGCGCCACCAGTAGCAACTCATTTTTTAAAACAAGGTAACGTGTTTGCCTGCTATTGTTTTGAACACGTTTAAATTTAATCGACGTTCGTGTGGTGCTTTTTTTTTTCAAATGGCTCAAATAGTTCGCAAAGTTATTTGATTTGCCCATTGATATGTCAGGCGTGATGGTACTTACGAGCAAAGATTTGCCTTAAGGCGCAAATCTCATTTTTTCTGGCTTTAGACTTACGTCGCGAATCCAACCACCCCCTTATGATGAAAAGGCAAATCGGAACAGAGGCTGATGCTGGGATGAGGGTTCCGCTAGCCAAAAGTCCAATCCAATCGTAATGTGCAGCCGTTTCCATCGCCACTCTAAATTTAATGAATAAAAAAGCCACTCATTTGAGTGGCTTAATTACATGATTTTAAAGCTAAAATTTGGTGGCCCCTGCTGGACTTGAACCAGCGACCAAGCGATTATGAGTCGCCTGCTCTAACCACTGAGCTAAGGGGCCGTGGCGGTGAATTATAAAGTAACTCAGCCGCGCAATCCAGCCATTCACGCCTGCCTGCTGTTTTTATAAACAATGTATAATCAATCCTTTATACTGACTACCTGATGTATTGATCGGAGTATGGGATGATCAACGATATTCTTGCGCCCGGACTGCGGGTGGTGTTCTGCGGGATTAACCCCGGGAAGTCATCGGCGCATACGGGTTTTCACTTTGCCCATCCTGGAAATCGCTTCTGGAAGGTGATTCATCAGGCCGGATTCACCGACAGGTTACTGAAGCCTGAAGAGGAGCAGCACCTGCTGGATACTCGCTGCGGTATTACCATGCTGGTCGAGCGGCCCACGGTGCAAGCCAGTGAGGTCAATCTGCATGAGTTGCGCAGTGGTGGTAGGGAACTGATCGTGAAGATCGAGGACTATCAGCCTTCGGCGCTGGCGATCCTCGGCAAGCAGGCGTACGAGCAGGCATTTAGCCAGCGCGGGGCCCAGTGGGGCAAGCAAAATATCACGATCGGCATGACGCAGGTGTGGGTGCTGCCCAATCCAAGCGGACTCAACAGAGCGACGCTGGATAAACTGGTAGAAGCCTATCGGGAGCTGGATGAAGCGCTGGTGGTGCGGGGGCGATAATGACGTCTTCTCCTGATCCTCTTTCAGGACGGGAAATTCAGCCATAGAATTGGCTCTATACAGATATAAAAAAAGCTCCCCATAGGGAGCTTTTTTAGTTCCGGGACCGATTAATCGTCCAGGAAGCTACGCAGGACTTCAGAGCGGCTCGGGTGGCGCAGTTTGCGCAGTGCCTTCGCTTCGATCTGACGAATACGTTCGCGGGTTACATCGAACTGTTTACCCACTTCTTCCAGCGTGTGGTCGGTATTCATGTCGATACCGAAACGCATACGCAGGACTTTCGCTTCGCGGGCGGTCAGGCCAGCCAGAACGTCGTGAGTGGCGGCACGCAGGCTCTCGGTGGTCGCAGAGTCCAGCGGCAGCTCGAGGGTGGTATCCTCGATGAAATCACCCAGATGCGAATCTTCATCGTCGCCGATTGGCGTTTCCATGGAGATTGGCTCTTTGGCGATTTTCAGCACCTTACGAATCTTGTCTTCCGGCATCAGCATGCGTTCAGCCAGTTCTTCCGGCGTTGGCTCGCGGCCCATCTCTTGCAGCATCTGGCGAGAAATACGGTTGAGCTTGTTAATCGTCTCAATCATATGCACCGGAATACGGATGGTGCGCGCCTGA
>Ga0308165_1002121_pt1 | contig 24933 bp, 24 predicted proteins | sample PhyWR2_FD_201032 | JGI IMG/M metagenome (GOLD analysis project Ga0308165, IMG submission 201032) | Phyllosphere microbial communities from UC Gill Tract Community Farm, Albany, California, United States - DLSLW.R2 | ecosystem: Host-associated > Plants > Phyllosphere > Unclassified | place: USA... | reverse complement strand
TCTGGTACAGGCTGGCGAAACACCAGATGCAGAGGCCTTTGTACGTAAACTGGCACAACGAGTGCCACAACATGAGGACGAACTGATGACCATCGCGCAACAGCTTGAACAGAAGGGAATCGAAAAAGGAATTCAGCTCGGTGAACAGCGTGGGATCGAGAAAGGCAAACTCGAAGTTGCCCAAACTATGCTGGAGAACGGTCTTGATCACAGCACCATCATAAAACTGACCGGCCTGACCGCAGGGCATCTTGCACAAATTCGCCACTGATTATCATGTATTCTACTCTCTGCCTGGGTCATCATCAGCCTGTTCAGGTAAGACAGGGAGCATTTTTCTCAGTCTGTCATCCATAACGATAGAATAACATCACCATTCCAGCGCAATTCCGTCCACATCCATACCTCCAAACCTTTTCTCCCGGTTGTAAATGTCGCGTCCGAAATTTCCATCGGTCTGCAGACTTTCTCGGCTCAAGTGTTGGATCGAAAAAGCGGCTTTACCGCGGTACTGAACGAAAGGAAGAGATCAAAGGTCTGTTTCAGATAACGAGAGTGGACACGTAACCTTAATGTTACGGGATAAAATGCCAATCTTTACATATTCTTTTCATTTCACCAGGTTTTTAAGATGCCAGCATGACAGATAATTGACGTTTTAGCGTTTACTATAATATCCAGAACAATTCGAGTTTCTTCCAGTGCAGTGCGCGATTTAACTCGCCTCACTATAACAACACCCAGGCAACTTGAAGTATGACGGGTAAATCAGGGTAGCAACTATGTCTTTATCGCGATTTTTTCCTTACACCAAGAAGCTAGCCGCACTTGCTGTACTTATCGGTACCACCAGTATTATCACGCCAGCTTTTGCGCGTGACTATTCTCTTCCCGCGGCAAACAGTCAGCTGATTGGCAAAAACCAGTTTCATGTCGTTGAAGATGATGGCGGTTCACTGGAAGCCATTGCTAAAAAGTACAATGTCGGTTTTCTGGCGCTGTTACAAGCGAACCCAGGCGTAGACCCTTATGTCCCGCGTGCAGGTAACGTACTGACTATTCCTACTGAAATGCTGCTGCCTGATGTACCGCGTGAAGGTATTGTGCTTAATCTGGCAGAATTGCGGTTGTACTACTTCCCTGCCGGAGAAAATAAAGTCACCGTTTATCCTATCGGTATTGGCCAGTTAGGTGGCGATACCCTGACGCCAACCATGGTCACCAAAATTTCGGATAAACGCGCCAACCCGACCTGGACTCCGACGGCCAATATCCGCGCCCGTTACCTTGCCCAGGGCATTAAATTGCCCGCAGTCGTGCCAGCGGGTAATGATAATCCAATGGGGCATCATGCTATTCGTCTGGCGGCCTACGGTGGTGTCTATCTTATTCATGGAACGAATGCCGACTTCGGTATTGGCATGCGTGTAAGCTCGGGCTGTATTCGTCTGCGTGATGGCGATATTAAAGAGCTATTTGAAAACGTTCCGGTCGGTACGCCGGTAAGGATTATTAACGATCCTATCAAAACCTCGGTTGAGCCGAATGGTCGTCGTCTGGTTGAAGTTCACCAGCCACTGTCCGAGTCAATCAATGATGACCCACAGTTACTCCCAATTCAGCTTAATGAGCAGATGAAGCAATTCCGTAGTGCTCAGAAAACGGATGCCGAAGTGATGGAGCAAGTGATGAAACATCGCTCCGGTATGCCAGTAGATGTTAACGACCATTCATCAGCGATGGAAAAGATCTGATCCATTCTTGATAATCGAGTAGGAGGCTGGATCACTCCAGCCGTCCTCTCACACCACCGTACGTACGGTTCCGTATACGGCGGTTCATGTTAACGCTGGAACTGCCTGTGCTGTTCGAGTAGTGACAGTAAGCCCGCATTCCTCAGTAACGATACTTTTATCGCCTGATTCATATGGCTGGCTCCCGAGTTCCACCATGCTCCTCTTTGGTTGCCCGCTGAACGCCATGCCCTTTCTTCCGTTAATCCCGCGCGCATTAATTTCTTCGCTCGCGTTCGGGCACGCTTCCATTGTCTCCATAACAGGCAACGTAACTTCCTGTTTATCCAGCTATCGAGTGCTTCCAGTACACCTTTCACTTCTGTGTAACGGAAGTAACTTATCCAGCCTCTGAGGAGAGGGCTTAGCTTATTGATGACACTTTGGACTGACGCCGATCTGTGCCCTGTGGTCAGGCTGCGGAGTTTATCCTTCAGCCTTGACACACTGCTGTCTGCCACTTTCAGGCGAGCATATTTGTGTCGGGTGACGCTGTACCCCAAGAACTTTCGCGCCCACGGCCTTGCCACTGCACTCTTCTTTTCGTTTATTGTCAGTCCTAACGTCTCTGTCAGGTACTCACTGATATCCCTGAGAAGATGTTCACCCGCTTTTCGGCTGCTGACATAGATATTACAGTCGTCTGCATACCGGCAGAACGCGTGTCCGCGTCGTTCCAGCTCTTTGTCCAGCTCATCTAACAAGATATTCGACAATAACGGCGATAAAGGGCCGCCTTGTGGCATCCCTCTCACACGTCTGACTCTCTCTTTATTGCTGTCGACACTTTCTGCTTCAAGGTAGCGGCGGATGAGTTTCAATAGCCGTATATCCTTGATGCGTCGGGCTAATCGCGACATTAATATATCGTGATCCACTCTGTCGAAGAACTTTTCCAGATCCATATCAACCACCTGGCGTTTACCACTGTGCATGTAGACTTGTGCCTGACGCACCGCCTGCCATGCATTGCGTCCCGGGCGGAAGCCATAACTGGAGTTTGAGAAGGTCGGGTCAACGACAGGGCTCAGTTTCTGCGCTATCGCCTGTTGGATGAGTCTGTCTGCCACCGTCGGGATACCTAATGTTCTCACGCCGCCATCTGGCTTTGGGATATCCATTTTGCGTATCGCCCGGGGCAGATAATGTCCTGCCATCAATGCTCTTTTGATACTTGCCCAGTTTTCTTTCAGCCAGGGTTTTAACGCCGACACGCTGAGGTTGTCCACCCCTGCGGCACCTTTGTTTTCCACCACCCGCTGATAAGCAAGCATCATATTGGATCTCTCTGTCACCGTTTCGATTGTCAACGGCACTTCCGCTTTCGTTCGCCCACTGACCGCCGTGTCGATTTCAGCACCACTCAGCTGCTCTCGCGAATGCTGTTCGCTACCCTGACTGGTGGCGGCAATCACTTGCCTTTGTGCATCATTAATCGACATCGAGTATCCGTGTCCTAATTACGGTTAACATGTTCAGCCCTTCATACTGGTGGTGAGCCGGTACTACTACGGCGTCGGCTGACTTCTGTCATTCCATCCCAATACCTCTTGATATTGGTAGCACAGTGGCAGAATGGCAGATCTCCCGAGGTAATTCGCGCGACCTTCCTGCATATGTCTGTCGGCTTTACGTCACAGCGTTCCGTGTAAGTATTGGGCGTTGACGATAATTGCCGCCTTACCCCACTGTGCCGCCTGAACCGCTTCCTGTTCGTCAGACCCGCATTTTGCTTTCAGCTTCCTTCAGATTTCACCTCGCGGTGAACACCCTTGCCGTTCAGCTAACACTTCCCCTTACCGGGTGTGTAGAGGACTTGCACCTCCAAGTCGTCTGTTAACCACCACAGTCAACAGACAGCGCCCATCAAGGCGCTACGCGCCATGCCCGGCGCACAACAAAAGCGGATATCAGGCATAGCCTGATATCCGCTTTGACATCCTCCCCGTCCTGATGAACTGCACCCAAAAGTAGGATACTCAACTGAATAAGGTGTGGAGAAGAATGAGTACTACTGATAAATAGCATGTGAACGAGAACATCTATACCCGTCATACTTCAAGTTTCTCAGGGTTGCCGGCGTTTATTCCGCAGAATCACATCGTTTATCTATGCTCACCGACGGCCTGAACTTGGCACCTACAAGCCACTCGAATTATTGAGGGTATAACAGAAGCCCGGTCACTGTTTTATTTTCGTACGGCTGGGCTTCAAGCCCCCCGCTCTTATTAAGACGCGTATTCGTCGGTTATTTCAGGCAAAAAAAACCTCCAGGCTGTCGATATTCGACGGGCTGGAGGAAAATTGTTCATAACAATTAGAAATTTAACAAATAACAATCAGAGGAGGGTAATAATCAATGCCGATACTTACTGATAAACTACCGCAGTACCGTGAATAAAATTGTTGCCGGCTGCAGAAGTGATACGGAATGAAGTGCCACCTAAACGGTCTGCTTTCTCACCCAGTTTGTCTTCTAAAGAACCTAAATCGCTCTGTGCTGTGGCACCAATAATACCGATTGGTTGTTGGTTTTGTGGTGCTTCAGAGACCATTACCGCAGCAAAACTGGCAAAAGAGAGAGAAGATAACAGCGCAGCCGCCAAAAATGCAGTGAGTTTGTTCATAACATGTGCCTTTCAATAAAAGATAAGTCGTCTTTAATCGCTTTAGTTAACGATTGATAAGTTAATAATAATAGTGATCCAGATCACATGTCAACATTTTATTATCGATCGTTAATCAATTTATCCCTCTGTGCTATTTTTCTGTAATAACACATTCTTATCTTGCATAAAAAGCCACTGGATACTGTGGAGTATTATTTTTATAATGATTATTCATTAATAATTTTGACAGGGGTAAGCGGCAAGATGGCAACCACAATTTGTGGCAATAAAAAAAGCCGTGGCCGGCCTAAGGTGTTTGACCGGGAAGATGCGCTGGATAAAGCCATGACGCTTTTCTGGCAGCATGGTTATGAAGGAACATCGCTGTCACACCTGGTTGCAGCCACGGGGGCTAAAGCACCTACGCTTTATGCAGAATTTACCAATAAAGAGGGTCTGTTTCGTGCGGTACTTGAGCACTACATAGCCCGTTTTACCGATCAATACGAAACCTGCCTGTTTGGTGAGTCAGGTTCAGTCACTGAGGTTCTGGAAGTTTTTCTGACGGCAATAGCGAAATGTTTTACCGCTGAAGGAACACCCTCAGGGTGTTTTATTGTCTCTACCTCTTCAGGACTGGGCGCTTCTTCGCAAGATATTGCTGACACCATCAAAGCCAGGCATGCCATGCAGGATGCGTCGCTGACACGTTTTTTACGTGAGCGTCAACAGCAAGGCGAACTGCCTGAACGCTGTGATACTGACTCTGTCGCTAAATATTTAAGTTGTATTATCCGTGGTATGTCGGTTTCAGCTCGGGATGGCGCGGGTTCTGAAGAGTTGTTAAGTCTGGTAGCAACCACTATCAAACTATTACCCAGACTTATCGAAGCAGATTAACCGACAGCGTCGTGTCAGCGAGAGTCTGGGCTGGAAAACGGTGAACAACCGCAGGCTCCGCAATCGATGTGCGATGCCTGCGGCTATTGTTCATCAATTGCGCGTACGGGCTTTAGCCCAGTAAGCCATAAAGTTTATCGCTTTCTGGTCAACGCCGCGCTCACCAATCAGATACCGACGCAGTAATTTTACCGCGGTCGACTCTGCAGCCACCCAGCCATAAAACGCCTGGTTACCTGAAGTGGCTTTATCCCACAGCAGTTCGCCTTCAGCCTCTTCCTGAATGGTATTATGCTGAAATCCTTCAGGAAGCCAGACCCGTTCCTTCACCGACTTCACCAGGCACTCTCCATAACTGGCATTCACTGGAGCACGGGGTAACCAGTGTATTTGTGCAAAACTAAAAGCACTTAAATCAACACAATCAGCCACTTCTGGTACTTCAAAAAAAGCCTGTATACGAGGGGGCTCTGGCAATTTTGCCAGTAGTTCCAGAATACCGCGGGCTGCAGGCAGCGCAGTTTCATCCGCAATAATTAATCCATGACGTAACCCCACTGGAGGAGTCCACTCATAGCCGCCGCTGTCTTCTGGATATTCTGCATTAGGGGCGACTATCTGTAGCGTCGTACCGGGTGCGGCATTAATCGCAAACGTTGAGGCCGGACCTTCAGTGCCGTGGCTGACGAATTCCACGGTAAACTCTTGTCTGGCGCTATCCACATGACGCAAGGTATAGGTACGCAGAATCGGACGTTTCTCTTTGTCCATTGCTTGCAGCATATCGTACCACTGGCCGTCATTCGATAGCGCTGAAGGCGTACCGTCCAGTGACGGTAACAGCAGTTTAATCCGCTGATCGGGTGAGTCACATTTCATGTAACTGACATCAGAGCCTTCGAATACCAGACTTAACAGAGAAGGAGAAACTACTGACTTACGCGCCAGTTGGACATTAAACAGGCGATAACCCTGAATTCCAGCCATAACTTTCCTTAACTTTTGTTTTTAAAACAAAATAATTGTTTCATAATCGCATTAGAGATTTTATTAACTGACGTATATTAACAGCTGTTATTGGTAATGATAAATATTATCGTCAAGATTCACATTATCATATGCAGCCTGAATAATTCGAGGGGCCTGTCGGCGCAAAGTGAAAACAGCAACACCCAGGCAACGTGAAGTATGACGGGCATACTGCGCGTTTTATCTGATATCTCAGGCTACACAATGGGGTATTTAGGGCGGCTATGAAGGGTGACTTACCACTGACTATCAGTGTCATTAATCACAAATGTGGTATATGCGGAGTAAAAGGTTCGGTCGTGCGCTGGGTCTGTTTGCCCGGCGGATGCCGGGCAATATCTGATGAGCTCTGCGATTAGTGCAGTTTGAGGCGTGGACGAATAACGCGGTTAATACTCCCCACCACCATCATCAACCCGGTCTTGAGATAGCCATGCAGGGCAATCTGATGCATGCGGTACAGTGAAATATAAACGACGCGCGCAATACGGCCTTCAACCATCATAGAACCACGCATCAGGTTCCCCATCAGGCTACCTACGGTCGAGAAACGTGACAGCGACACCAATGAACCATGGTCTTTATAAACGTAAGGTTTCAGTGGCTGCCCTTTCGTTTCGGCAATAATATTGCTCAAAGCGCGGGATGCCATCTGGTGCGCTGCCTGAGCGCGTGGAGGAACAAATCCGCCCTCAGGACGCGCACAGGATGCACAGTCACCGATGGCATAGATGTTCGGGTCACGCGTGGTCTGGAGCGTTGGCTCAACCACCAGTTGGTTGATACGGTTGGTTTCTAATCCAGCCAGATCTTTCATAAAGTCTGGGGCCTTAATGCCAGCGGCCCACACCATTAAATCCGCTTTAATAAATTGTCCGTCTTTCGTATTCAGGCCATCGGCCTGAGCACTGGTCACCATCGTCTGCGTCATTACCGTAACGCCGATTTTGGTTAATTCACTGTGTGCTGCAGCAGAAATACGCGGAGGTAGTGCAGGTAAGATCCGTTCACCAGCTTCTACCAGGGTGACATTTAAGGCATCGCGGGTCAGACCTTTGTAACCATAGCTATGCAGTTGTTTAACCGCATTGTGCAGTTCCGCTGATAGCTCAACACCTGTCGCACCACCGCCAACAATAGCGATATTGACCGTTTCATTCGTATCGGTCTGGGCGGAGTATTTCAGGAATAGATTCAGCATTTCAGAGTGAAAACGACGAGCCTGGTGCGGGTTATCGAGGAAAATACAGTTATCTTTAACCCCTGGCGTATTAAAGTCGTTAGAGGTACTGCCCAGCGCCATCACCAGCGTATCGTAAGGCAGCTGACGTTCGCCAACCAGTAACTCACCTTTTTCATCACGCAGCTCAGCGATGGTGAGCATTTTCGCGTCACGATCGAGATTAGTCACTGACCCTAACTGGAAATGGAAGTGATTGTTACGGGCATGGGCCAGGTAACTTATCGCATCCACGCCTTCATCCAGTGAACCGGTTGCCACTTCATGTAACAGCGGTTTCCAAAGATGGCTGTGGTTACGATCAACCAGCGTGATTTCCGCTTTATTACGGCGGCCCAGTTTTTTCCCTAATTGGGTCGCTAACTCAAGGCCTCCCGCCCCACCACCAACAATCACTATTTTTTTCAACGATGTAGTCAATTTGACCCCCGAAAAGATTAACCAAATGTTAATTAAAAGTTATCGCGATAACCCTTATTTAACAATGGTTTAGCATCTATGATTTACTGAGATAAGAAGAATAACACGAAGGGCAAAATGGTCACACCAAAATTGATATTTATCAATTTACCAAACACCAGACAAAAAAACTCGCACCAAGATGCGAGTTTTTTAACGTGATAAAGAACCATTAAAAATAGAGCCTACGTTATCAGCCTAAGGTTTTAAAAGCCTTAATACGTTGTAAGTGCGGAGAAATATTTTTAAATTTATGCCCTTGTTCTTCATCCCAGACGATTTCATAGTAGGGATCCAGGGCATCCGCAGTACGCTGACTGTCCAGCAAGTCGTCCTGACGAGATAGAATAACCTGGCAACGATCGCGATTTTTTTCCCGAAAGTTACTGACACACTTGGTGGCAATATCGGCATACTCTTCCGGACGATCAATCTTGCCGCTCATATTTTCATGAGGGTAGAGATTAGGGTTAAACATCACCTGACGCATATCACACAGAAAACCAATGCGTTCAGCCCAGAATCCTCCCAGCCCTACCCCACAAATCAACGGTCGTTCATCGTCAGTAAACTGCTGCATCTTATGAACTTCTTTCAGCAAATGCTGCATATCGTGTTTGGGGTGTAATGTGCTATAGCTGATAAGCCGCACATCAGGATCGATAAATTGAAGTTGCAGTACCTTTTCATGGTTGCCGGGACTACTCGAGTCAAAACCGTGTAAATAGATAATCATTGCATCCCCATCGCATAATGACAGACCAAATGGTCAGGAAGTCAGACGTTCGCTTTCGCTGCTTGCCATTGTTCATACAGTGCTTCCAGTTGCTGATTTACCTGCTTCCAGCGCGTGGACGATCGTAATTCCTGACGCGTAAATGTACCTCTATGATACAAATTTGCCAGACGTTCTACTTTGACCGCCGACAGGTTATCTAACACACTGACTGCACCTTTAGGATTATTGCAGACCAGCACCATATCGCAACCTGCATCCAGAGAAGCCTGAGCACGCTCGGCATAACTGCCCATGACTGCCGCCCCTTCCATCGACAAGTCATCAGAGAAAATCACGCCATTAAAACCTAACTCACCGCGCAGAACGGTTTTTAACCAGTGTACTGAACCGCTGGCGGGTTTATCATCCACTTGCTGATAAATCACATGCGCAGGCATGATGGCATCGAGCTTACTGTCGCGGATTAACGAAGCAAAAATACCCATATCATGCTGGCGAATTTCAGTTTCTGAGCGTGGGTCATGCGGCGTTTCTTTATGCGAGTCCGCGCTGACCGCGCCATGTCCGGGGAAATGTTTACCGGTGGTTTTCATGCCCGCAGCGTGCATGCCGTCAATAAATCCGGTTGCCACCTGCAACGCTTTTTTCGGGTCGGCATGATAGGAACGTTCACCGATAGCCGCACTGAGATGACCAATATCGAGCACTGGAGCAAAGCTGATATCAATATCCATCGCAATCATCTCGCTAGCCATCAGCCAGCCGGCCTCTTCGGCCAGTTTTGTTCCCGCTTCCACACCCAGTAATGCAGCAAAGGACTGCGCGGCAGGCAAACGCGTAAAACCGTCGCGAAAACGCTGCACCCGCCCTCCTTCCTGATCAACCGCAACCACCAGATGATGCCGGGATGCGCTTCGGATTTGGCGAACTAATTCACGCAGTTGTGCGGGGTCATGGTAGTTTCTGGTGAACAAAATTAAACCGCCCACCAGCGGACAATCCAGAATCTCGCGCTCTTCAGCACTGAGTTCAAAACCCGCTACGTCCAACATTACCGGACCCATATATTCTCCTGATGTCTCATCTCTTGCCACGCCTTATCAGCAAGGGTGGCAAACTGTGGTTGATTGGTTTGTTGCCAGCGGCATTCATACCATGAGGCAACTAATAGTTTTACCCAAGGCTGCCAGCGCGTTATCTGACGATGTAACTCATTCAGTTCTAAATGAGCAAGATGGGCATAATGAGGTAAAAAACCATCGTCAACCAAGGAATTACAGGTCAGTAAGGTGGCAAGCTCAAGCCCGATATCACCGTCGCCCGCATATTCCCAGTCAATCAGAGCTAATCCCTGTACTTGCTGAATCAGATTCCCGGCATGAATATCCATATGCAGAGGCGCTAATCTCAGTGGCCGCGGTTCTTTCACTGCAAGTAAATGCTGTAAAGTGCGTAACCAGTATGCTGTGCGGCGTAGCGGCGAACTTTGCTGCCAGTAGTAGCTGAGTAACGGCGCAATGCTGACCCGCCAGCCGAAAAGGGGTTGTCGATGCAGCAGATGCAATAGACTGGCCAGTTCGCTAGTGGGTAATGGCCCTGACCAGGGTTCACCTTCCAGCCAGTGGCTCAGTAACCACCCTTCCACAAGAGCATAGGATTGTGGGGCGATACCGGGGGGTAACTGTTTCAATATTTTATGGTAGCGATGTAATGACAAGCCAGGTAATCGCTGTTCAGGTAACTTTCTGGCATTAAACCGCCCCTGTTCAGTCTCCAGGCAAAAACTGGTGCCACTCAGCCCTTCAAGAGCAGAAAAACAACCGGTGGCATCAGCCACCGGAAGATATCGCGCAATCACCCGCTCAAGCGATGTGTTAGTCGGTTTGCTGAACAGCACTGTTACCTGACCAGATTATCTCGCCGGTCTGTACCAGCATCAGTTGCATTTTTAACGTCGGTGTATTCACATTGCCGCTGGCGTTGCTGTACAACACATATTGCGCGCCGACATTACGTGCGATGCCTATCGCTTTACTGCGGCTACCCAGACTATCCTGCGGTGATAAGCCCAGTTGTTGCTTGGCCAGCGAAAGCTGCTGTGCTGAAACTAAAGTAAAGGTGCGATTATTCGCCAGAGCATTGACTAAAGCTTCCGTCGCACTGCCGGTTTGTAAGCTACCATTGGTCTGGTTATTGATACTGTCGACCAGTAATACGCCACCTGGCGTCACCCCATCGGCCTGCAACATTTTGTTGACCAGCGGATGAATAGCACTGCTCCATGCGTAGGTACGTACTGTCGGTACTGCCGGGATCGTCGGCTCAGGCTGTTCAATCACTTCAATGTCTGGAAGCGATGGTACGGTTGGCGGCGGGGTCACGACGGTTCCCTGGTCTGGATTAACAGGTTCAACCGGCGCAGGCACTTGTTCAGTGCTAATACACCCGGTAAGTACCAGTGCCAGAGCAGCAACTGTCAGGTAACGATAAATTCCCGTTATCACAATTCACTCCTTAACGAGAGAAAAAGACGAACTTTACTGGCTTCAGGATTAAACAACGTAGACTGAATTTGTTTTCCAGACTCTGGTTCAAGCGTTACCGCCTGAATTTTATCGGCCGGATGGATTTCGAGTCCTTTTTCGTCATACCAGTAAAAACGATAGTATAGTTGAACCGGATGTTGTTTTTCATTATACAACGAAGAGAGAGCGGTAGCCGTGCCGTCCCGTTGTGACAGGGTCGGGCTGCTGGCACGAATGCCTGCTGCCAGGATAGCGCTTTCCATCACCAGTGTCTGAGCGTCACTTACCGGAATACCCGGACGCGAACTGCATCCTGCGATAAATAACACCAGCATTAAAAGACCGAGAGTCTTATGCATTGTGATATCAGTCTTTAGCCGCGAGCATCGGCCCCAGCGGACGACCACCCAGCAGATGCATGTGAATGTGATAGACCTCTTGTCCACCATGACGGTTACAGTTCATTATCAGACGATAACCGTCTTCTGCAATGCCTTCCTGCTCGGCAATTTTTGCAGCAACAGTGAACAGACGTCCTAAGGCAGCCTCATGTTCGGCCGTCACGTCATTCGCAGTGGGGATCAAAATATTCGGAATGATGAGAATATGGCTGGGTGCCTGGGGTGCAATATCACGAAATGCCGTCACTAGCTCATCCTGGTACAGGATATTGGCTGGAATTTCACCGCGAATAATTTTACTGAAAATGGTTTCTTCGGCCATCTGTGGTTCCTGAATTAAAAGAGCGATAACAGGAGTATGAGCGAGGCAGAGTTCTGACTCAACCTTCAGTCACATTTTCTTTAACAGATACGCCCTTTTCGCACAAAAAAGCCTCTGGTATCAAATACCCGGTGTGGTAGCCATGAGTAAAAAATCACGAAGAGGGATAAGCGTGAGGTGGGTAGACGGGTCAGCAGGTTATTTTAGGGAAGATTTATGTATTCTTTATTTTTTCGGGACTGTCCGCGTTGCATGCCCGGAAACCAGTAAAGTAATGAGTTAAAAGTTAATCCTCTTCTGTATTGCACGCTTCGCAGCGTTCCATGATGCGGTAATCGTTGTATCCGCCGAAGAGCTTCATGAGCACAACTCCTCCTTCTTTACTGTAATAGCTATACCGATATGATATTGGTTTACTGAATTTTCTGGGGATCCCTCAGGGGTAATCCCCCGGAAATAACGTAAAATAAGCTATTTTCTTGACGTATAGGAAATTGAAACCTTTTTTATCATGGAATGCATTGGCTGAAATTTAATCGCCCTTTGCTTTGTGTGTCCGTTGGCAAGTTGGCCCCCCTCAGAGTGGTGATGATTTGTGCTTTACAAGGTTGATATTTAGCTCTTTTAGAGAGAGCAAGTGAGTCTGGAATGGTGAATGCCAGGTGTATCCAGTAACAACCCGGCAGGCGATTTAGGGACTTCTGAAAAGTTATTTGGCACCTTCTTTTAATATCAGAATTATTCTCTTCCTTAATATTTATTATTGCCTCAGTGAAAAATATAAAATATCGAATTTAATATAATTTACTGTAATTAATATATAAATAACACATAGATTGATTCCTGATTGAAGATTATGGACACCGATGATAAATGTGAAGGCTATCGTATAACTCAATAGAAAAGGAAAATTACAAGAAGAATAATCAAAATTATCGGGCAAGGAAGAGCAAGAGTTGTGTCAGATACTGAATATATGAACCGGTAAGATATAGGAATAGTAAATTTATAATTATCATGCAACGTGTTTACTGAATGCTAATTCGATACATTTCTATTGGTATTACGGTCAATATTTATTTCTCACTTCTTTTTTTAAGGAAATAATACAGTGTTTCGCCAGGATGCGATTGATAATCAAAAAATGAAATGGCGCGGTCGGGCGCTTCTCCTTCCCGGCATCCCTTTTTGGCTCACCGCAGGATTATGCCTGTTTTTTCTCATCGTATTTCTCACCTTTATTATCGCCGGCACCTATACCCGGCGACTCAATGTGACCGGTGAAATCAGTACCTATCCGCGCGCCGCCAACGTTTATTCTGGTGTTCAGGGCGTGGTTATCAAACAATTCGTCGCTGAGGGGCAAGTAATAAAGACAGGCGATCCCATTTACCAGATAGATGTCAGTAAAAGTACCAGTAGTGGCGTGGTCAGCGACAACCAGCGGCGAGATATAGAGGGCCAGTTGGAACGTATTACTCAAATAATCAGCCGACTGAAAAGTAGCAAACAAATTACCCTCGCGATGCTGGAAAAACAGAAGGTGCAGTATACCACTGCTTTTGCTCACTCCACCGATATCCTCCGACGAGCTCAGGAAGGGATCCGTATTATGAAGGAAAATATGGATAACTACCGACATTATCAGACCAGAGGACTCATCAATAAGGATCAGCTCACCAATCAGGTCGCACTGTATTACCAGCAGCAAAATAATCTCCTGAGCCTGTCCGGTCAGAATGAGCAAAACTCCCTGCAGATCACTGCCCTGGAAAGCCAGATTCATACCCAGGCCGCCGAATTTGACAACCAGATTTACCAAATGGAGCTGCAACGCTATGAACTGAAAAAGGAGCTGCAAAACATTTATGCCACGGGGGATGTTATCGTCCGTGCGTTAGCTGACGGGCGCGTCAATTCGCTGAGTGTTACGGTCGGACAGATGGTCAGTACCGGTGACAGTCTGTTGCAGGTGCTCCCGTATGAGATAGACCACTATGCCCTTGTACTCTGGGTGCCCAACGACGCTATCCCCTACATTACCATCGGAGATAAAGTCAACGTCCGTTACGATGCTTTCCCGGCAGAGAAATTCGGCCAGTTTGCCGGCACAGTATCGATTATCTCCAGAACCCCGGCCTCGCCGCAGGAAATGCTGACCTACCAGGGTGCCCCCAAATCTGTACTGACCGCCGCTATACCGTACTACAAAGTGATTGTCAGGCCTGAGAAGCAGGTCATTGCTTACAACGGGAAAAGCCTGAGTCTGGAAAACGGCATCACAGCGCAGAGCACCTTATTTCTGGAAAAAAGGAGAATTTATCAATGGATGTTGTCCCCGTTCTACGACATGAAACACAGCGCAACGGGACCGGTGAATGAACAGTAAAACCCCCTTAAAAAACCTGCTGAATAAACTGGATCAGACACTGTGGCAACGCGTTCCAGTCGTGCACCAGACTGAGTCGTCAGAATGTGGAATGGCCTGTCTGGCCATGATAGGTGGCCACTATGGCAGAAATATCGATCTTCTCACCCTGCGTCGTCAGTTCAACCTGTCTTCCCGTGGGACCACGCTGGCCAGCGTCAGAAGCGTGGGGTCTCAGATGGGCATGGAAACCCGGGCTTTATCGCTGGATCTTGATGAGCTCAGCGCGCTGAAACTCCCCTGTATCCTGCACTGGGACTTTAATCACTTTGTGGTACTGGTCAGCATCCGAAAGGGGCGTTTCATTATCCATGATCCTGCCTTCGGGCGGAGAACTGTCGGGTCTGAAGAGATATCACAGCGCTTTACCGGCGTGGCGCTTGAAGTCTGGCCCACCAGTGAATTTGTGCCGGTGACCGTGAAAAGCCGGGTGAAGCTACGTACGCTGATCCACAACATATATGGTATCCGCAGTACGCTGGCCAAAATTTTTTGTCTGTCACTGGTGATTGAGACAGTCAGCCTTGTGATACCGGTGGGTACTCAACTGGTCATGGACCATGCCATTCCTGCAGGCGATCGTGGCCTGCTCACACTTATCTGCAGTGGCCTGATGTTTTTTATCCTGCTGCGTGTTGCGGTCAGTATGGTACGCGCCTGGTCATCTCTGGTGATGGAAACGCTGATCAGTGTCCAGTGGCAGTCCGGGCTGTTCCACCATTTGCTGCAGTTGCCACTGGCCTATTTTGAACGACGCAAACTGGGAGATATTCAGTCGCGGTTCGGCTCGCTGGAGATGTTACGTTCCACGTTTACCTCCAGCATGGTCGGGGCAATGATGGACGGTATCATGGTGGTTGGCGTCCTGGTGATGCTCGTGCTGTACGGTGGCTGGCTGGCGACAGTGGTACTGGGTTTTACCGCGGTCTATGTGCTGATCCGTTTGCTCACCTATAACCATTACCGGCAGTTGTCGGAAGAGGCGCTGGTCAGAGATGCCCGGGCAGGATCGTACTTTATGGAAACCCTGTACGGAATAGCCACAGTAAAAATGCAGGGGATGAGTGAACGACGGGGCGGTCACTGGCTGAACCTGAAGATTGATGCCATCAATACCGATATCAGACTGACCAGAATGGATATGCTCTTTGGCGGGATTAACGCATTTATTGCTGCCTGCGACCAGGTGGTTATTCTGTGGCTGGGAACCAGCCTGGTGATGGATAACCAGATGACCATCGGGATGTTTGTGGCATTTGGCGCCTTCCGCTGGCAGTTCTCGGACCAGGTGGCTTCCCTGACAAATTTTTTGCTTCAGTTACGCATGATGAGTTTGCATAACGAACGTATTGCAGATATCGCCCTGAATGAACGGGAACCCCGGAAACCGGACAGAGATATGAAGGCAGTTATGTGTCCGGTAGCACTGGAGACCTGTGACCTGAGTTATCGCTATGACAGTCAGTCTGCACCTGTTTTCATCAACCTTAACATCAGTATCAAACCAGGAGAAAGTGTGGCTATTACTGGCCCTTCCGGTTCAGGGAAAACCACGCTGATGAAGGTACTGTGCGGCCTGTTTGTCCCCGAATCAGGTCAAGTGATGATGGACGGTACAGATATCAGGCAACTGGGCATCAATAACTATCACGGGATGATTGCCTGTGTGATGCAGGATGACCGGCTGTTCTCAGGCTCTGTGGGTGAAAATATCTGTGGTTTCACGGAGAGTATCGATGAGGCCTGGATGATGGCGTGTGCCAGAACGAGCTGTATTCACGATATGATAATGAAAATGCCCATGAAGTATGAAACGCTGATTGGTGAGCTGGGAGAAGGGCTTTCCGGCGGACAGAAACAGCGAATTTTTATCGCACGTGCGCTTTACCGCCGTCCGGGGATCCTGTTTATGGATGAAGCCACGAGTGCGCTGGATAATGAGAATGAATATGACGTTAATCTGGCAATAAAACAGCTTAATATTACCAGAGTTGTCATTGCTCACCGGGAAACAACCCTAAAATATGCAGACAGGGTTATATCCTTGTAGAGGATGAAAAAAGGCATTCACATAAATATGTGAGTGCCTTTTTTCTCAAAGAAAATATTTATACCCAAAATAATTCGAGTGGCTTGTAGGCGCAAAGAGAAGACTGTCGATGAGCATAGACACTATGTGATTCGGTTGTCTGAACGCCAGCAACACCCAGGCAACTTGAAATGTGACGGGTATATGCGTAATCCCTGTTATTAACAGGAATACAATTCACTCTGTAACATCATTTCCCGCGACCACGCCCCGCCATACCGCCAGTACAGGTACCAGAACCAGTGGGAGTGGCGTGACTGGGACCATAAAATCCTCCGGGATAGGAACAGTTTTTACGAGTAACTGCGCTAACAGCAGTGCCCCAAACTGCTTGAGCTCCAGTAGCCCAGTCACCATTTCCTCCGGCACCTTGTTTACCGGAATTTTGTTTATCTGAACCACCCGTAACTAATGACAACTCTAGTTCATCAGTGATCTCTTTTAAAACAATATTATGTTTATTCTTCATTCTCTAACATCCTTATTCTCTTGATTACCGGATCGACTATTTTATTTGCAAACTCCATCATGCTTAGGTAGATTATGTTTTCTTTATTAAACCCTCCTTTGTAAAATTGGTATTTAAGACCTGGAGCGCAGACGAGTAATTTTATTTTTTTTTCAATAATTTTTTCCATATCGGATTCTGTATCATCCATTTGTACCGTCCAGTTTAATTTCCTCCTTTCTAGCTCTGAATTTAATACTGAAATATATTCATCTTCCGTGTATATCCCAAAAAGGTTACTGAAAAGACCTAACCCGCCAACCCCCTGCATTATACTGCGTCCAAGCATTGGGCTAGGCATATATATGAAGTATATTTTTTGTTTTTCCATTACTCGTGCTCATTATCTTTGTAAGACATTAGGTTGAGGTAATTATCAATAAGACTCGTATTAAAACCAGATGATTTCACACTCAGCAATAATTTTTTTGCATTAGCTATCATACCTATTTCGTACATATAGAAAGACAGAGTCGCGTCAATATGTAAGCCTTCAGAATGTAACATATCAATATTATTATAAGACTCCATTTCTTTATATTTCACGATATCAATAATTTTTTTCTTTGCAGAACCCTTCCATTTAAAAATATCATAAATCATTGAATAATAAAAGGCATTACTATTATCTGGAATCATTTCATTCATCATGATTATAATGCATTTAAATTCATTTTCATCATCAAGAAGTTTCAGTTTTGCCCTAGCCATTAAATCAAGAATGGGAAAAATATATTGATCAGATTTTAAGTTTGAAATTTGCAAAGGAAGATTTCCATTTATTTTTATTAATGTGGAAAGGGTGTTATAAATTTCTTCGGCGGGGATGCATTCAAACGAATCTCGATAATAGAAAAACCTCCATCTAAGATAGAGTGGTTCAATGTTAATGTTTTTTAAATTTAATATCTCATTGCGCTTTACTTTGCCCTTCTCTTCTATAACCTCGAGTAAGTAACCATCGTGAATGATATCGATTTTAATGTTGAGATCTGAAATTTCACTATTATAGTTTCTTAACTCTTCATGAACATAACCGAAATAGTAGAAATCATTATTATTAATAAATCCTCTTCGCACTGACCTTGATATATTAGAATCGTGATCTTTTATATTTGGGCATAAAGCTAATTTGTTTTTTTGAGCGTGCCTACTAATATCAGTAAAAGCAGAAATGACTTCACTCTTTGATGAGGATATGTATTCGTCCGCATCAACAAAAAATATATATTCGCAACTTGCTTCGTGTATTGCTATATTTCGTGGTTTGGAAAAATCATCTTCCCATTTTGTGTTGAATATTTTTACCTTATCACTAAGGTAACTATTTAGGATATTTAGCGTATTATCAAATGATCCTGTATCAACAATAATAATTTCATCAAATATAGCAATCATGCTATCTACACAGCGTTTGATACAACGCTCTTCATTTCTTACTATAACAGCCCCGGTAATTGTAATATCCATAATAACATTACCTTTATAACTAAACTAATATAGATATTTTTTGATACTTAAGATTATAGATTAAAATAAACATTTAATTAAAATGAAATTTTTAATTAAATGTAAAATTCCGTTTCGAAGCATTTAAACTTGCATTCTGAATAAGTTATCGTGGTTATTATTTGATATTCTTGACATCTATTTTCCCGGTAAGATGTAGCAGGGTAACTTATTGATTAATTGTATTTTTTAATTTACGGGTTCGATGGGATATATATGAGCTTACTATCATTTTGCTTTTCTCCTGTTTTTTTTAAGTGCTAGCCTTCTTGTTTTTTTGCATAAAAGGAATGACCTTCAAAAAAAAGGTCGCACATATCCATATTAATATCTATTTCTGTTTGTTTTACATACTCTTTGTCAAGCGTATATATTAATGAGAGATATGCCATGTTTGATGATTTTTTTCTTATATTGTTTTATTTCCTCATTAATCGTAAGCGTCACATCCAGACCGTATTGACGCTTAAGCCGATGTGAGATCGATTTTCCACGGCAGCAGATCTGTTTGGTGAACAGACACAGGCCATCCCGGTCAGCCCACAGAACAGTAGCCCGCCTGCGTGTTAGAGAATGAGTTTCTTCAGGCATCGTACTCGCTATAATCCCGTGTATGCACATACCTCGATATTGATGCACAATTCTTCTGCGAAGCATTCGCGCATTGTTCTGTCGCTGAAATCCAGAATCCATTCCGGGTCGCTTTCAAAAAGGCGGTTAAATATTTATATATCATGTGACGTAAATCTGCTCGAGGCTTAGACAGTGGCCTGCCTTTTGCAAACGCGAATGACAGTCATCCTGGAAACTCCAGCAAGTCTCGCCGTTTCATTAATAGATTTACCGTTTTGAAGACGTAATGTCCTTATCAGTTCGTGTTTTGCCATATCTGGCTGACGACCGCCATATTTTCCTTCCAGTCTGGCTTTTTCAACGCCTTCTTTCTGCCGTCTGCGACGATCTTCATAATCTTTCCGGGCTATAGCGGCCAGCATATCGAGCATCATGCCATTAACGGCTCTGAGCATGCTCCTGGTGAAATCGTCCGAAGCCGCATGTGTAAGCGCTATATAGCTTGTCGGTAAGTCTAGACTGATGACTGACAGTTCCTTTTCGTGCATTCTGCGTTTTAGTGTTTCCCAGTCTTCATCACCAAGACGGGATAACCGGTCGACCTGCTCAATCAGAATCACATCCCCTGATTCCATATCAGACAGCATGCGCGTCAATTCAGGACGAGTTAATGAAGCCCCGGACGCATTTTCAACATACCATCCTGCAATGCGCTGACCGTGATGCATTGCGAACTCTTTAAGTCGGTTTTTTGCTCGTAAGGCATCCTGCTCTATCGTCGATGCCCTCAGATATGCATAAATGTACACTTTTTAGCCTTGAGGTAACTTTTAAGTAGTATTAAATATATCAGTAACTTTTAGGTAGTAGCACATTGGAATTCTTGAGTGAATTTAAGTGGTACCTTTTGGGAATACCCTAATGTTACAGAGTAGAACTTTTGTGAGTCCGAGATTCGCATTGAGCAGATGCGTGATAATGCTTATTTGTCAATAAAAATAAATACATTCTATAAAAATATTTTTGGACTTTTTTCCGATAGTGCCGAAATGCCCAAGTTGAAAACTATTTTAAGTTTGTTTTTTGAAACGCATTGGATACAAAGAACATGAAGTAAGGAAGGATGGACAGAATAACCTTTGTGTCCAGGCGAACGAGGGAATTAATGAAAAAGTTAGTATCAGAGGAGGCTTTCCTCCTCTGAGGCCTTCTTATCAGGAAGTACAACGATCGTTCCATTAATCACGATAGATAATATTTCCTTCCGTATACTTCCAGGTAATCGCCTCATAACGCAATTCGAGCGTTTCAAGGTGAGTACTGCTCATACCGTTAGGAGACAGGAATGGTGCAATAGTCGTGAACTTGACGTTTTCCAGAATGATATTGAAATACTCGGCCTCGATGCCTGATTCCAGAATACGGTACATCTTGATTGTCGCTTTCTTCATGGTTTGACCTTCGCAGACAGCGCGATACAGAAGTGGTGTTGTCTTATCAAATTCTTTCACTATCGTGATAGGGCGGTGAACACGAGTACCTGTAAGTTTACCCCCAGCTAGGATCTACAGGAATAGTGACACCGTGAGAGAATGATTTTAGCTCGATGGAGCCTAAACGTAGTGTCATCATGCAGCTACCGACTACCGGAGAACCATTTTGATCGTCAAGCCATAAGTGTGCGGGAGTAGACATATTATTTCCTTATAAATAAATTTACGATAATGCTAACGTTTGAATTTTACAATTTCATATATAGATAAAATAACCATTACAAACAAAAAGAATAATGGGATAAGCCAGATTGGACTATTCGGGAATAATAACCCCTGAACCAAAGCGAATATTATTGTCAGCACTGTCGGGCCATAATACGAAATTAATGACTTGAATATCCGCCTGAAAACTCTTTTAATAATATCCATCATAGTTATCGAATCATCCTGGTGATGATGTCTGCAATTTCACCGTCCGATACCCATTGCGCTTTAAACGCTTCTGCCTTCTCAAATAATGGTTCTATAAGAAAGTACATCATTTCCAGCTCTTTTGCGTATAGTGCTGAGTAGTACGCTGGATAAATAATGCGAAGGCGCTGCGCACTATCTGCTGCTTTCTGGATAACACCGTATATGCCAATAGCTCCTACGACCCCGCCTGCTCTGCGCCCTGCGAGTGCGCTGAGTTGAAGGCTAAGATTCATACCAGCCGCGACAAATGATGCTGTAGCTAAAGCAAATCCAGCGTTTGTGAGTGAACTGGCAGCAATATGGATATTAGCAGCCATAAGCATTTGCTTGATGCTCTCAAGTTGTTCTGAGGTTTTATATTTAAATATTTCTTCAAAATATATTTTTAGCATGTCATATGCAGCATTACCATGTTGAAGAAGATAAATAACACCGTTTTTAAACCGAATATCCTCAGTTTTTTGTGCCTGGCACACATCCTGATATTCATCAGTAAAACAGGATGTGTAGTACAACGCACGTGTTGCGCCTGCGCCTATCGTTTCAATCTGATTTGATACAGCGTTTCCTACGCCCGTTAACGCGTGGTCGAGTTTTAACGCAAGAATTTTATTAGCCTGCAAACAACTGATAACTTCATTGTTGTAGTACATAACCGATCCTTGCTAATTTTCATTAAATCCAGTTTTTCATTTTTCAACGGTAACGCATCCAGTAAACGATAGTATATTAAAACATCAATCTGAAGGCGTCCAGCCAGCCTGTAATGCAGCTATCATCCTCCCTAGATAGCATTTATCTTAAAGTAGTAATCCAGATCTCGTGCTGCCAGCAGGACTGGACAGAATAGGCTGTATGTCTAAGTGCTAGGGGAATCAAATGCCCCGCCCCCGTTAATTAACCTCAGCAATTAAAATACTGAGGTTAATCTTAGTAATTAACTGATAAGAGCTTTTGCTTTAGCTTTTATTTCTGCCAGTTCGGAAGTTGCAACGGTGCCTTTTTTGGTTACTTTTCTGGCTCGCCAATCAACACAAGTAACCTGATCAGCCAAAGCGACCCCCTCACGGCTCCCGGACAACTCAACCTCGAACGGGTAGCCTTTTGCTTGTGTGGTGCAGGGAACGCAGAGCAGAAGGCCAACTTTGTTGTTATATGCAAAAGGACTGAGTACCACAGCGGGGCGGTGGCCTCCTTGCTCATGTCCTGCAACGGGATCGAAGTCAATCCAGATCAAGTCACCAGAATCAGGTACAAAACGAGAAACCATCAGAGCAATTCCTTACCCGTCGGAGTACCGAAATCCATCTTATCATGAAGATTATTCTCTGATATTCCCGCGAGAAGTGTATCGAGCGAGTATTCTTTTACTCGCGCAGGAACAATGATAATGCGACCTTCCTCTACAAGAATATCAACCGTATCATCCACACTAAGAGATACAGCTTTCATGATTGCAACCGGAAGCCGTACTGATGGACTGTTTCCCCATTTTTTAACTACTGCCTGAGTCATAGAGTTTTCCTCACGCGTTGATACATTTGTATCTACATTAGCAATTCCCCATAGACGTGTCAACAATGTCGATACGTCAGGTGTTTGGAAAATGAATTGAGAGATTGGACAGAAGAACCTGTATGTCTAATTGCCTGGGGAATTAAAGAAAGGAGTCCGGGGAGTCTGGAACAAACCCCGGACGCAGCCCCCCGGAGCGTCAGCAAGTGACGCCGGATGATTTTACCGTAATCAGCCCCCTAATCGTACCGGAACCCTCTTATATCTTGTTCGAATAAACTGGAAAAGTCGCAACGTTGAAAGCGACTGGCCAGCGGCATCGAGGCACAACCGGCGTTTCTGTATTTTGTTGTTTTACAGCAAGTTAGCTTGTTTGCCATGCGAGAAAAATCAGTGAGTATTTTTGACGAATTCAGAAATGACGTTGCGCTGTGTGAATTCTGAGATTTTACGGGAGGGATTGGAGGCCAGATTTTACAGAACAGATGCAAGAAAAGGCCACTTTGCGGCCTTTATCATGAAGGTATTCAGGCAGTACAGCGATCGTTCCATGAATCCCGATAGATTATATTACCGTCCGTATACTTCCAGGTAATCGCCTCATAACGCAATTCGAGCGTTTCCAAGTGAGTACTACTCATACCGTTAGGTGATAGGAATGGCGCAATCGTTGTGAACTTAACGTTTTCCAGAATAATATTGAAATACTCGACTTCGATACCAGCGTCATTGATGCGATACATCTTTATTGTTCCCTTCTTCATCTGTCGCCCTTCACAGACAGCGCGATATAAGAGTGGGGTTGTCTGATCAAATTCCTTCACTATGGTAATAGGACGATGAATACGAGTCCCTGTAAGTTTTCCAAAGCTCTGGTCAACCGGAATAGTTACACCGTGGGAGAATGATCTTAACTCAATAGAACCTAGGCGAAGCGGTATTGTACAGTTGCCAACGACTGGAGAACCATTTTCATCTTCAAGCCAGAAATGCGCGGGAGTGGACATATAATTTCCTTATCATGGGTAAATAGTAGTAACGGTAATACATTACCATTTCACGTAACGTGCAAAAATAAACACTATAAATATGGCGAATAAACCTACAGGCCAAATGGGGCTTTCAGGGAAAAAATATCTTTGTAACAATGCAAATGTGATAATGCAAAACGAGGGCGCATACAACGAAAATAATTGTCGAAACAACCAAGATAATATTTTTTTTATGACTAACATTATTTAATCATCTTTTCGATGATATCAGCTATCCCGTCGTCTGATACCCATTGTGCTTTGAACGCTCCTGCGCGTTCAAATAGTGGCTCAACCATAAAATACATCATCTCAAGTTCTTGTGCATATAGCGCGGCGAAGAATGCAGGATAGGTAATGCGGAGACGATCAGCACTATCTGCTGCTTTTTGTATAATACCGTACAACCCAACTATTGTGACCGCAGTACCTGCTGCTCGTCCTGTAATAGCACTCATCTCAAGGCTCAGATTCATGCCCATAGAGACAGATGTCGCTGTAGCTAAAGTAAATCCTGCTTTTGTTAGAGAATTTGCGGCAATGTGAATATTTACCGCCATGAGATTTTTTTTAATATGCTCTAATTGATCTGATGTTTTGTACTTGAATACTTCCTCAAAATAAATTCTGAGCATGTCATATACAATGCCACCGTTCTGAATAAGATGAATAACTCCCTTTTGGAATCGAATATCTTCATTTTTTTGACGTCGACACACATCCTGATATTCATCAGTAAAACATGAGGTATAATACAGTATCCTCGTTGCTCCTGCGCTTATCGTTTCAATCTGATTTGATACTGCCTGTTTTACACCCGTAGCTGCGTGGTCAAGTTTTAACGCCAGAATTTTATTAGCCTGCAAATAACTGATAACTTCATTGTTGTAGTACATAATCGCTCCATGCTAATTTTATTAAATCCAGTTGTTCATTTTGTCCACAGGAAAGTGCCTAGTAACGGTAGTATATTAAAACATCAATCTCTAGGCGTCTAGCGCAGCTATCATTCATTCAACCGTTCGTCTTACTATAGTTATAGGAATGTTGAATTATATTAATATTTTTCGCATCCAATGTTATTACCTGACTAAATAGATCCTATTTTATAATATCATCCTTGGAATATACCCCTTCTGAAAATTCGACTCTGATGGTAGTGCTAGTAGAATTGGACTGATCCTACCCACCAATAGTGGACACGCAACTAAGTGAGTAAACTCTCAACTAGAGGTGACTCACATGACAAAGACAGTATCAACCAGCAAGAAAACCCGGAAACAACATGCGCCT
>Ga0308165_1002120_pt1 | contig 24959 bp, 23 predicted proteins | sample PhyWR2_FD_201032 | JGI IMG/M metagenome (GOLD analysis project Ga0308165, IMG submission 201032) | Phyllosphere microbial communities from UC Gill Tract Community Farm, Albany, California, United States - DLSLW.R2 | ecosystem: Host-associated > Plants > Phyllosphere > Unclassified | place: USA... | reverse complement strand
GTCCCCCCCCTCGCACCAACGAGGCGATATCAAAAAATAAGATGACTGTGCGAAGGTGGCGGAATTGGTAGACGCGCTAGCTTCAGGTGTTAGTGTCCTTAGGATGTGGGGGTTCGAGTCCCCCCCCTCGCACCAATTATCTTATCTCTCCTCTGATGTTCTCTTCTGTTTTTCTCTATTTCAAACTCATTGCAATCACCCACATGCCCGCACTCAGCGCGACGCACGATGGCAGCAATACAAAATGCCGCAGCTGTTTATGCCAGATCATAGCCGATGAAATCAGCAAGCCCGAGATGATAATCACTTTCCAGACCATCAGCGAAAGATCGGTATAGGCCAGGCCAGCAATCACTGCTCCCGGCAATAACACTCCCCAACCACTCCCCAACGCTCTGCTCAGCATGATATGTCTCTCTCGGCTCGATAATGATAACCAATATCATATGACATAATTTCTCATCTGTCAGCCTGCCGGCAGATTGTGTAAAAAATCTTGCGATTGGCGCGGCCTATAGTTAGGATTGGCAATCATTATCATTTAGATTTCTATCCATCCGCTTATGGCCACTGGTTCCGCACACGCTGTTGACAGTCTGATCTGGCACACCCGCCTTTCATCCGGGTCTTCTACGCTCGCGGATGCGATGCGTGACGCCATCACTGAGACCCGTGCGCACCTGCTGGATTTCATCAAGCTGGACGAGCCTCATCCCCATAACGCCCTGACGCTGACCCAATGGCGACGTCCGAGCGAGCTGCAGTCGCTGCTGGCTATCTACTCCGATCATATCTATCGCAACCAGCCGACCCAGGCGCGGGAAAACAAGCCGCTGCTGTCGCTGTGGGCGCAATGGTATATCGGGCTGCTGGTGCCACCGTTGATGCTGTCTCTGCTTACGCAGGATGTGGCGCTGGATGTCTCTCCGGAACATTTCCACGTTGAATTTCACGAAACCGGGCGCGCCGCCTGTTTCTGGATTGACGTGCATGAAGACCGCGAGACAACGGTGCTCTGTGCGCAACAGCGGATGGACGTGCTGATTACCCGCGCGCTGATCCCGGTGATTGAGGCGCTGGAAGAGACGGGCGAGATCAACGGCAAACTTATCTGGAGCAATACCGGTTATTTAATTCACTGGTATCTGAACGAGATGAAACCGCTGCTGGGTGATGAAAAAGTGGAAACGCTGCGACAGGCATTTTTCTTTGCCCGCCAGCTGTCGGACGGCCAGGACAACCCGCTATTCCGCACCGTGGTGCCGCGGGACGGGCTGCTGGTTCGCCGCACCTGCTGCCAGCGCTATCGCCTGCCGGATGTGCAACAGTGCGGTGACTGCACGCTTAAATAAACACGTGCGGTCTGATGCCCTCATCCTGGCCCTCTCCCACAGGGAGAGAGAATAGACATTAAAAACGGCAACCTCGTGGTTGCCGTTTTGCTTTCATTAAGCAACCTGCTGACTTTCCTCTTCTGCGCGTTGCGCCTCTTCAGCTTCCTGTTCCAGCAGCTGCTTCTCGTACACTTTAAAGAACGGGTAGTAGATGATGGCAGACACCAGCGCTAACAGCACAACAAGTACCGCCGCGCGGAAGTCCCAGCCCAGCGCCCACGCCGCACCCACCGGTGCCGGTGCGGTCCAGGGAACGACTGAAATCACACGACCAATCAGATCCAGCTTCATCGCTGCCCACGCCAGCACCGCATTCACCATCGGTGCCAGCAGGAACGGAATGAAGAACACCGGATTCATTACGATTGGCGTACCGAAGATCACCGGTTCGTTGATATTGAAGATACTCGGCACGACGCTCAGACGACCAATCGACCGCAGGTGTGCTGACCGGCTGCGCAGATAGCAGAACACCAGCCCCATCGTCGCACCGGAACCGCCAATGACGATAAAGAACGTCCAGAACGCTTCCATGAAGATATGCGGCAGCGGCGCGCTCTGTGCCAGCGCTGTCTGGTTCATCCCCAGGTTGGTCAGCCAGAACATCTGCAGCATACCGGAGACAATCGCCGCCCCGTGGATCCCCGCAAACCACAGCAGGTGACCAATCAGCACCGCCAGCAGAATGGCCGGCAGTGAGTCAGCCGCGGAAACCAGCGGTTTAAAGATCGACATTATCGCCTGCGGGATCAGCATGCCAAACTCAGACTGAATAAACAGGCTCAGCGGATACAGCGTAAGCACCACCACCAGCACCGGGATCAGCAGGTCGAAGGAGTTTTTGATCATCGGTGGCACCTGCTCAGGCAGGCGAATACCAATGTTGTGCGCTTTCAGAAAACGCATCATCTCTACACAGTAGATCGCCACCAGAATTGCGGTGAAGATCCCCGTCCCCCCCAGGCTATCAACCGGCAGGGTGCCTTTGGTTTTTGGCGCCGCCACCAACAGAAACGCCATCAGCGACAGCATGGCGCACATGAAGGGATCGAGCTGATGCGACTTAACGTAATGCTTGCCCAGGTTGTAGGCGATCGCCGCACAAATGTAGAGGGACATCACGCCCATCGTCATATCAAACGGGGTCAGGATCTGGCCCTCAAACTGCTTCGCCATATCCAGCCAGGCCCGGGCAAAGCCCCAGGTGGTGTCCGGCGAAAACGGCGGGTAAGCAAACACCAGTAAGAACGAGCCGACAATCATAAACGGCATAGCGGAGATAAAGCCGTCGCGGATCGCCATCACGTGACGCTGGGAAGAGATACGCCCGGCAATGGGGCTGACATAATTTTCGACAAAACGGAATATCAGGTTAAACGCAGCATGGTTGGTAGACATAACGGCTCTCCTGTCAGACGATCGTTTCGGGCGCAGTCACGCCGTACGTTGTTCCATATACCACTTTCACCACCTTGCTGGTTCGCTTACCAGCGGTACTGCTCAAACGGATAGGTTTCATAGTCGACTCTTATTATGGGATACAGGGGAAATGACGTAATCAGTATTAATCTCTGCTCAGCGGTTCTGCAACCGGTTACTGTAACCGGTTTCCGTGAATGTGAAGAGGATCCAGAAATCGCTGATACTGGATATTTTTTACTTAAGGGATATTAAGAGAGCATAATTTCATATGACGGATTACGCAGAGTATTTTTCTGGAGGAAACAATGAGTTTGCAGTCTGTGCGCCAGTTTTTTGCCGACCACGCCCCGGACGTTGAAGTGATTGAGCTTGGTCAGAGTACCGCCACCGTTGCGCTGGCTGCCGAGGCGCACAACGTCGCGCCGGGTCAGATAGCAAAAACGCTGTCGCTGAAAATTAAAGATGAGGTGATCCTCGTGGTCGCCAAAGGTGACGCCCGTCTCGATAACAAAAAGCTGAAGCAAACTTTTGGCGCAAAAGCCCGAATGTTGAGCAGCGACGAAGTGGTCACCGCAACGGGTCACCCTGTTGGTGGGGTCTGCCCTTTCGGGCTGGAGAATCCGCTGTCGGTATATTGCGATATTTCCCTGAAACAGTACGACGAGGTGCTACCTGCAGCAGGGGCTATTCACAGCGCGGTGCGTATTTCTCCGCAAAGAATGGCGGAAATCACCGGCGCAAAATGGGTGGATGTCTGTCTGTAAGCGCTGCGCCAGAACTTCTGGCGCAGACGTTTTATGCCGCATCAGGAATGTAATGTTCCCAGAAAGCGCGGCGTGCGGTGATCCGGCACCGGGAAGTGCGTCAAGATATCTGCCGCGTCCAGCAACCCCACATCAGAATGCACCCCGAGCTTCACCATCGCGTTAAACTTATGCGCACGAATGGTTTTAATGTTCCGATCCAGCCGGGTCGCAATTTCCGGGATGGAGAAACCGCACGACATAAACTGTAAAATGGCGCGCTCCGTTGGGCTCAGTAAACGGCCACGATGCATATTCCAGTGGTTGGTTATGCTGTCGTTCACCCGACGGTTTTCGTTCAGCAATCTGCTGAGCTGTTCCTGCAAAGTTGCCAGCGAATCCGATTTGAGGATCAGCCCATGCAGGCGCGAGGGGGAAAGCTGTTCAATCAGGCTCGCTTCGCGGGTATCCGATGCCAGAACAATACGTTGAATTGTACTGTGTGACATGGCCAGATCTTTAATGCAGACCAGGCAATTACGACGCTCTTCTCGCTCATCGGATAAAGAATAAATTAACGAAGAATACGAAACAGAATTGAGTGAAGCCTGGAAACTTTTGATATTTTTAAACAGGTGTAGCTTGAAGGTGTTAAGTAACGGGCTGGCAAAAAGATGTTCCAGCCCCACGGCACTCATTATGCACTTTTCGACGATAGCGATATGTCTCGTAGCGGCGCTCTTTTCCATTCGTCTTGCTCTCCATAGGCTGAGAATAAACTCAGCTCTTTCATTCCCTTGGTGCTGTTTATCCACGCGTACATTTCGGCATTACTGCGCAACGAGAGCCTTCTCATTGCACTATTCTTTTGCGCGCTCACCGTTTTATTACTCTTCTTGAGCAATGTGGCGATCTGGTTAATTCCCCAGCCTTTACCCAGCAGGCGTAATACCTTACGTTCTGAAAACGTCAGCATCACCTCGTCCTGATCGTCAGGGAACTCTTCCGCGTCAGGTTTGAGCAGCGTTTGGCTGATACGCTCGGCGCTTTCGCTGCCGGCTTTGATCACGCCAATCATCACGTCAACAGCTTCCATCTCGGAAAGTAAGGTGCTTTCTGGCCGCATCAGGAACTCGACGGCAAGAGGGTAAAGGGCATGAGGGATCATAAATATCCAGTGGATATCCCGATACTGATTCTGCAGTGAATAATATTGTTCACAGACCTTGCGTGGGTTCCGCAGGTCACCTGAAAAGTCGGCAATCACTACGGTGGCGCGGCGTAACTGAAGAAGGGTCAGATCTTCATGAGAACGGTAATATGAACATTCATACTCCGGAAAATAGTGTGACATAATGCCACCCAGGCCGGTTTGTATTATCGGTAATTTACTGATTATAATTGCATGCTTACAACTCATTGGCGGCATATGCGCTCCGAATCCATTCCTGCATCCCTCCAGCGTCATTCATTCAATGAATTACGCGAACTCTTACTAGGGTGCAGTAAAACGTAATGTATTATCCTTGTCGTTAGCTGAGTTAAATGAGAGAGCGAATAAAATCCAGCATCGCAGATTTAGACACCGCCAAAACTGGCCTTAATATAGCATTAATTGTTAACATATTATTCATGATAATTTTCAAAAGCAGACGTTAGTTAATCTAAATACAAAACACCTGATAATATAAATATTTTAAACATAACAATTAATAATTAGTTGATCCTTTCTTTACGCACTTCATATATTAATTATACCTGCGATCAACCTAAACCTTGATCTGATCCAAGGCAAGCGCCACCGGGTTGTGTGCTAAAAGTAAGCATTCCGGGTCATTTAACAGCACTTTTCCTCAGGGCAACCCATGCAGGCAGATCGGTCGTCACAGCGCGTCGCTACGCGGCTGTGTATTCAGTGCGGACTTTTTTTATTGCAACACGGCGCAGAAAGCGCGCTTGTCGAGGAGCTCTCCACCCGGCTGGGGCTGGCGCTGGGCATGGACAGCGTAGAAAGCGCAATCTCATCGAATGCAATTGTGCTCACCACCATTAAAGACGGGCAGTGTCTGACCTCAACGCGCAAAAACCACGATCGTGGGATCAACATGCACGTAGTGACCGAGGTGCAACGCATCGTGATTATGGTCGAACACAAGCTGCTGGATGCGCAGGGCGTCGAAAAGCGCTTCAACCACATTAAACCGCTGCGCTATCCGCGCTGGCTGGTAGTGCTGATGGTGGGCCTGTCATGCGCCTGCTTCTGCAAGCTGAACAACGGCGGCTGGGATGGCGCGGTCGTCACCTTTGTCGCCAGCACCCTGGCAATGTATGTCCGCCAGCTGCTGACGCACCGCCACCTGCACCCGCAAATCAATTTCTGTATCACCGCCTTTGCCGCCACCACGGTGTCCGGCTTATTGCTGCGGCTGCCGACGTTCGCCGCGACCCCGACCATCGCCATGGCCGCCAGCGTGCTGCTGCTGGTGCCGGGCTTTCCGCTGATCAATGCGGTGGCTGATATGTTTAAAGGGCACATCAATACTGGCCTGGCGCGCTGGGCGATTGCCAGTTTACTGACGCTTGCCACCTGTATCGGTGTGGTAATGGCCATGACTTTATGGGGACTTCGCGGATGGGCATAATCGATTTTCTGTGGGCGCTGGCGCAGGACATGGTGCTGTCGGCCATCCCGGCGGTCGGCTTTGCGATGGTGTTTAACGTGCCGCGCCGCGCCCTGCCCTGGTGCGCACTGCTGGGCGCCATCGGTCACGGCTCGCGGATGGCGATGATGGCCGCCGGGCTGAACATCGAATGGTCAACCTTTATGGCCTCGATGCTGGTTGGCAGCATAGGCATTCAGTGGTCGCGCTGGTATCTGGCCCACCCGAAGGTCTTTACCGTTGCGGCGGTGATCCCGATGTTCCCTGGCATCTCGGCTTACACGGCGATGATCTCGGCGGTGAAAATCAGCCATTTCGGCTACAGCGAACCGCAGATGATCCTGCTGCTGACCAATTTCCTGAAAGCCTCCTCGATTGTCGGGGCGCTGTCGATTGGCCTGTCGATACCCGGTTTGTGGCTCTACCGCAAACGTCCGCGGGTTTGAACATTGTGTTATCCCGCTGCCATGGCGATAATCCGGTCTTCTTTGGCTCAGTAAGGAACGGATGTGTCTAACCCTGGCAGCGAACTCTCCGACAACCCCGACGGATCCAGCCTGAAGGACAAAATATTTCTCAGCGGCCTGACGCTGTTTGCCGAGTATGGGCTCAACGGCGCACGCATGGAGCAGATCGCCGAAAAGGCGGGAACGACCAAGCGCATGGTCGTTTATCACTTTAAGACTAAAGAAAATCTGTACCTGCTGGTGCTGGAGTACGTCTATACCCAGATCCGCGCCAGCGAAAAGCAGCTCAGTCTGGACGACATGCCGCCGGTGGAAGCGCTGGTGCAGCTGGTCGAAACCACCTTTGATTATCACACTGACCATCCGGATTTCATCCGCATCATCTGCATGGAGAACATGCAGCGCGGGCGCTTTATGCAGCAATCGGCGCTGTTACGCCAGGTGAACCGCAGCGCGCTGGAACTGCTGGAGACCATTCTCGAACGCGGCAAAGCCAGGCAGCTGTTTAACCCGACGGTCAACGCCCGCGATTTGCATCGCTTAATCAGCAGCTTCAGCTTTCACTATGTGGCCAACAGCTACACCTTTACCCTGCTGTTTGAAGAGGGCGCTGATGAGCAGGCCCAGCGCCAGCACTACCGAAAAATGGCAGTTCAGGTGGCCTTGCGTTATACCTGTCCTTAATGCTCGTACACAACCGTAAAATAAGGAATCCACCATGTCTTTAGATAACGTTGTCTATACCGCCAAAGCCAAAGCCACCGGGGGCCGTGATGGCCGCGCCACCTCGTCAGACGGCGTGCTGGATGTCAAACTGGGCGTGCCCAAAGAGATGGGCGGGGCGGGCGGTGACGTCACCAACCCGGAACAGCTGTTTGCCGCAGGCTACTCGGCCTGTTTCCTGGGCGCGATGAAGTTTGTTGCCGGACGCGACAAAATCAGCATGCCGAAAGACGCGTTTATCGAAGGCGAAGTCGGGATCGGCCCGCTGCCAACCGGATTTGGTATCGAAGCGAAGCTGAATATTCACCTGCCGGGGATGGACGCCGCCGAGGCGAAGAAGCTGGTCGATGCGGCCCACATCGTCTGCCCTTACTCCAACGCCACCCGCAACAATATTGACGTGACGCTGAACATTATCGCGTAACGTATCGGGGGCAGAGAGAGGGGATCAGATCCCTGCCTGCCCCCTCCTCTCTGTGCTACCATAAGCCCATATCTCGTCCGCAGTAATCCAGTAGAGAAGTGTTATGTCCTCCAGAATCCTGACCACCAGCATTGCTGGCATTGATGCCTTTATGCGCGATCCCCGCAGCGTGCTGGCGAATGCTGAAGGCGGTACTATTGCCGTGTTCGCCGACAACGCCCCGGCTTTTTACGCGATCACCCCGCAACGTCTGGCCCAGCTGCTGGAGACCGAAGCGCGCCTGACGCGTCCGGCCAGCGATGTCACTCTGGATACGCAGTTTTTCGACGAACCTACCAACCTGCCCGTTGCCGTCCCGATGGGTAAATTCGCCATGTACGCAGGCTGGCAGCCGGACCCGGATTTTCAACGCCAGGCGGCGCTGTGGGGCATTGCCCTTACCCAGCCTGTCGCCCCGGAAGAGCTGGCCGCCTTCACCGCTTACTGGCAGGTAGAGGGAAAAGTCTTCCACCACGTTCAGTGGCAGCAAAAGCTGGCGCGCAGCGTGCAAATCAACCGGGCCAGCAGCGGCGGGCAACAAAAACGCGATGTGAATTCATTTTCTGAACCGGATAAACAGATCCCCAACGGATTCCGAGGTGCCAAATGAAAGAGTTCGGCGAACTGATGAAGCGTTTGCAGAAGATGATGCCAGCCAACGTGAAACCGGCGTTTACCACCGGCGAAGAGCTGCTGGCATGGCAAAAAGAACAGGGTGAGATCCGCGCCGCGGCGCTGGCCCGGGAAAATCGCGCCATGAAGATGCAGCGCACCTTTAACCGCTCCGGTATTCGTCCCCTGCATCAGAACTGTTCTTTCGATAATTACAAAGTCGAGAGCCAGGGCCAGCTGAAAGCCCTCAACCTGGCGCGCCAGTACGTAGAAGAGTTCGACGGCAACATCGCCAGCTTTATCTTCAGCGGCAAGCCGGGCACCGGTAAAAACCATCTCGCGGCAGCGATCTGCAACGAACTGCTGCTGCGCGGAAAATCGGTGCTGATCATCACCGTGGCCGACATTATGTCCGCCATGAAAGATACTTTCAGCAACCGGGAAACCAGCGAAGAGCAGCTGTTAAACGATCTGAGTAACGTCGACCTGCTGGTGATTGACGAGATCGGCGTCCAGACCGAATCCCGCTATGAAAAAGTGATCATCAATCAGATTGTCGATCGCCGCTCCTCCTCGAAGCGCCCCACCGGTATGCTCACCAACCACAATGTGGATGAGATGACCCGCCTGCTGGGTGAGCGTGTAATGGACCGTATGAAGCTCGGCAACAGCCTGTATGTGATTTTTGACTGGGAAAGTTTCCGCAGCCGCGTTACCGGCAAAGAGTATTAGGATATTTACCCTCAAAGCGCGCTGCTGCGGGGTTTATACTGCTCGCACTTCCGCCCCTGCGGGCAACTGATGAGTAGCGTCCATGAAAACACAATTCCTTCTTAGCTCAGCCTTGAGCGCCCTGCTGGTGATGGGTACCGCGCACGCGGCCTCCTGGCAGGAGTCACTCTCCAGCGCCGCCAACCAGCTCAGCACCGGCAGTACCTCCACTCAGGGCGGCGGCCTGTCGATGTCGACCCTCACCGGCCTGCTGAACAGCGGCACCTCGTCGCTGAGCGCCAGCAACATGAATAACGCTGCCGGGATCCTCGAATACTGCGCCAAAGAGAAGCTGGCCTCGATGACCGATGCCACCAATATTAAAAATCAGGTGCTGGGGAAACTGGGGCTTGATACCCCGCAAGAGCAACAGCAGGACACCAACTATCTGGAAGGGATCCAGGGTCTGCTGAATGCCAACAACGGCGAACAGCTGAATCTGGAAACTATCGGCAACTCGCCGCTGGCCAAACAGGTTAAAACCAAAGCCTGTGATTTTGTCCTCAAACAGGGCCTGAGCTTTATCTCCTGATCCCCCTTAAGACGCCGCGCAATTGCCGTGGCGTCTGCCTCCTGATGGGAAACGCGACGTCCGTCAAACCTTGCTATTTCTAAACCAAATCCTAACAACAGCACAATTAGGTAACACTACAATTGCAGCTAAATGGCAACGCCATTACATTGTATGACCCAAAAATTAAACGATGAGTCCGCACTTAAGCGGCTGCGCGTGTTGAGGATAAGCTGTTGTCCGAGTTTATTTCTGTTGCCCTGTTTCTCGCCTCGGTGGTGATTTACGCCCGCAAAGCCGGTCGTAACACCTGGTGGTTTGCCGTCACGCTGCTGGTGCTGGGACTTTTTGTCGTCTTAAACATTACCCTGTACGCCAGCGACTACTTTACCGGCGACGGTATCAATGACGCGGTACTTTATACCCTGACCAATAGCCTGACCGGTGCAGGTGTAAGTAAGTACATACTTCCTGGTGTGGGCGTCGTGGTGGCGCTGGTTGCCGTGTTCGGCCTGTTAGGCTGGATCCTGCGCCGTCGCCGTCATCATCCGCATCACCTCGGCTACAGCCTGCTGGCCCTGATGCTGGCCCTGGGGTCGGTCGATGCCAGTCCCGCGTTTCACCAGATCACCGAGCTGGTGAAATCCCAGTCGCGCGATGGCGATCCGGACTTCACGGCGTATTACAAAGAGCCGGGCAAAACCATTCCGAACCCGAAGCTCAACCTCGTCTATATCTACGGCGAGAGCCTCGAGCGCACCTATTTCGATAACGACGCCTTCCCGGATCTGACGCCGGAGCTGGGCGCGCTTAAAAACGAAGGGATCGATTTCAGCCACACCGCGCAGCTGCCCGGCACCGATTACACCATCGCCGGCATGGTTGCCTCCCAGTGCGGTATCCCGCTGTTCGCACCGTTTGAAGGCAACGCCTCCGCGTCGGTCTCCAGCTTCTTCCCACAGAATATCTGCCTTGGCGATATCCTGAAAAACTCCGGCTACCAGAACTACTTTGTGCAGGGCGCAAACCTGCGCTTCGCCGGGAAAGACGTGTTCCTGCAGTCCCACGGCTTTGACCATCTGTACGGTGCCGAGGAGTTAAAAACCACGGTTGCGGACCCGACTTACCGCAACGACTGGGGCTTCTACGACGATACGGTGCTGGACGAAACCTGGAAAAAGTTCGAAGAATTATCTCAGTCCGGTCAACGCTTCTCGCTGTTTGCCCTGACCGTCGACACCCATCACCCGGACGGGTTTATCTCGCGCACCTGCCAGCGTAAAAGCTACGAAATCAACGGCAAAAAGAACCAGTCTTTCAGCGCCGTTGGCTGCAGTCAGGAGCATATCGCGGCGCTGATCGCGAAAATCAAAGCCTCGCCATACTATAAAAACACGGTGATCGTGGTCTCGTCGGATCATCTGGCGATGAAAAACAGCGCCTGGGATGCGCTGAACAAACAGGATCGCAGCAATCTGTTCTTTGTCCTGCGCGGCGATAAGCCCCAGCAGGAGGTGATGGCCGTGAAGCGCAACACCATGGATAATGGCGCGACGGTGCTGGATATCCTCGGCGGGGATAACTTTATTGGCCTCGGGCGCAGCAGCCTCTCCGGGCAGTCGCTGTCGGAAGTGTTCCTCAACATGAAGGAAAAAGTGCTGGCATGGAAACCGGACGTTATCCGCCTGTGGAATTTCCCGAAAGAGCTGAAAGACTTCACCATCGATAGCCAGAAAAACATGATGGCCTTCTCGGGCACTCATTTCCGCCTGCCGCTGCTGCTGCGCGTGTCCGATAAGCGGGTCGAACCGCTGCCGGAAAGTGAATACTCCGCGCCGCTGCGCTACCAGCTGGCCGACTTTGCCCCGCGGGATAATTTTGTCTGGGTCGATCGCTGCTACAAGATGGGCCAGCTGTGGTCGCAGCCGCTGTCGCTCTCTACCGACTGGTGTGTCTCTCAGGGGCAACTGGGCGGCGAGCAGACCGTGCAGCGCGTGGATAAAGCACAGTGGAAAGGTAAAACCGCGTTTAAAGATACTGTTATCAGTACCGACCGCTATCAGCGCAACGTCGGGATGCTGAAAGTGGCCGATAACAATATTCGCTATAAAGCCGACAGCTTTGTCTTTAACGTGGCCGGGGCCCCAGAAGAGGTGAAGCAGTTCAGCGGTATCTCCCGGCCGGAAAGCTGGGGACGCTGGTCTAACGCCCAGCTTGGTGACGAAGTGAAGATCGAATACGCCCAGCCGCTCCCGGCGAAGTTTGACCTGGTGATCACCGCCAAAGCCTGGGGGCCGAATGCCAATCAGCCCATCCCGGTGCGCGTAGGCGATAAAGAGCAAATCCTGACGCTGGGTAATGATGTGACCACCACCACGCTGCATTTCGACAACCCGTCGCACAGCAGCACGCTGGTGATTGTGCCCCCGGTGCCAGAATCCACCAATGAGGGCAATATCCTCGGCCACTCCCCGCGTCAGTTGGGGATCGGCATGGTGGAGATCAAAGTCATCAGCGCCGAAGGCGAGTCGTAATAAAAAAACAGCGCCCAACACCACCCCGGGCGCTGTATGGCAAGCTTAAAACGCAATCACACCTTTAATCAGCCCGCGGTTATTGATCACCTCGGGCTCGTACACCTCCGCCAGCTCGCGAAACGCATAGCGGTGCGTCAGCATCATGCTGGCGTTCAGTTTGCCCTCGGCCATCAGGCGGCCGACTTTGGCAAAATCTTCTCCCGTGGCGTTGCGGCTGCCCATCAGGGTGGTCTCTTTTTTGTGAAACTCCGGGTCGGGGATCTGCAGCTCGCCCTTATGCAGACCGACAAAGACGATTACTCCGCCGTGCCGGATCAGGTTGACGGTATTGTTCATCGCCTGCGGATTGCCGGTGGCATCAATCACTTTTTGCGCCAGCGCCCCGCCAAACTGTGCCCGGAGCTGGTCCGTAAAGTCCGCCGCTGACGGATCCAGCGCGGTCACGCCCAGGCAGTGTTGGACATGCTCGCGCCGGGCGGGGCTGGTGTCGGCCACCACCACGTTGGCACCGTCGGCGTGGGCAATTGCCGCCGCCCCCAGACCAATTGGCCCTGCCCCTACCACCAGCAGCTGATCGCCTGCCTGGATGCCGGCCCGGCGCACCGCGTGGGCGCTGATAGCAAACGGCTCTATCAGCGCGGCGGCCTCGGGATCAATGCCGTCGGCAGGCAGCAGATTGCTGACCGGCACCGACAGATACTCACTGAACCCGCCGTCCTGATGCACGCCAATCACCGAGATGGCTTCGCAGCAGTTAGTTTTGCCGCTCAGACAGGCCGGACATTGCTGGCAGGCGACGTAGGGAATAACCGCCACCTGCTGACCTTGACGCAGCGTCTGAATATTTTTGCCGAGTCTGACTATCTCGCCACATATTTCATGTCCAAGCACCCGGGGATAATTAAAAAAAGGTTGATTGCCGCCCCAGGCATGTATATCGGTACCACAAATACCGACCGTTTTTATTTTAATCAGCGCTTCGTTATCTTTCGGCGTGGGCATGTCGCGTATCGTCCAGATCAGCTTTTTCGGTTCCTGGCACACCAGCGCATTCATCGTCGTCATTTTTTCGCTCTCCTGTTCTTTAGTGGTTTCAGATATTGATGAAAATGCGAAATAACGGGCAGGCAAAAACAGGAATTGTGAATCGCCGCGCATAAAGCCGTTTTAAATACGGTTTTAATGCTCTGAATCTGTCAAAAGGAACCCCCATGAGCCGCTCGCAAAACTTGCGTCATAACGTGATTAACCAGGTTATCGACGATATGTCCCGGGGCCACATCCCCTCGCCGCTGCCGTCGCAAAGCGCGCTGGCGGAGATGTACAACATCAGCCGCACCACCGTACGCCATATTCTGTCCCACCTGTGCGACTGCGGGGTGCTGACCCGGGTGAACAGTGATTACGTGATTGACCGCAAGCCCGACCTTGATGACGGCTTTACCTGTGAAATCGCCCCGCTGGCTGAGCAAACCCGGCTGTTCGAGCAGAGCTTTCTCACCATGATCAACCAGCGGGTGCTGCGCGCCGGAGAAGCGTTCTCTGAGCTGGAGCTGGCCCGTGCGGCGGGTGTCAGCCCTGTGGTGGTAAGGGAGTACTTACTTAAATTCAGCCGCTACAACCTGATCGAGAGCGAAAAGCGCGGCCAGTGGCGGATGAAACAGTTCGACCAGTCGTGGGCCGAGCAGCTGTTTGAGCTGCGCGAAATGCTCGAAACCCACGCCCTGCAGCATTTTCTGAACCTGCCCGACAGCGATCCGCGCTGGCTGCAGGCCAAAACCCTGCTGGAGGAGCACCGCGCCCTGCGCGACAGCATCGGTGACAGCTTTCGCAAGTTCTCCCGGCTGGATCGCGACTTCCATTCGCTGCTGCTCTCCGCCGCCAACAACATCTTTTTCAACCAGTCGCTGGAGATCATCTCGTTTATCTTCCACTTCCATTACCAGTGGGACGAAAGTGACCTGAAGCAGCGCAATATCATCGCCATCGACGAGCACATGATCATCCTCAGCGCGCTTATCTGCCGCAACGATCTGGATGCCAATCTGGCGATGCGCAACCATCTGCACACCGCCAAGCAGTCGATGATCCGCTCCATTAAACAGAGCGCGACGGTGTTTTATTAAGTACCGATTAAAAACAGCAAATCTGTACCCACTGCACGCTTCCGCCATCTGACTCACGCGGGAAAATTAAGCCTGCCTATGCTCACGAGGAGTCGACTTATTCGTTGTTATTCGTGAGCAGTGATGCGTTGTTTTATTCCATCACTAATCTTTATTGATATTTCTCTAATAAAACAAAAAAAGAGAAATAACCCGACAATAATTCAGGAGTCCGGCGTGGAAAAAAGCAATATAACCCTCGACCCGCAGACCACTTTTGACAGAGAAAACGCACCCGTTATTTCCGTGCCGCCAGACGGTGCCCTTGAACGTTCGCCGCGTATTAAACGCATTCAGACCACCGCAATGTTGTTATTATTTTTTGCGGCGGTGATTAATTATCTCGACCGTAGCTCTCTGTCGGTGGCGAATTTAACCATCCGCCAGGAGCTGGGGCTGAGCGCCACCGAGATCGGCGCCCTGCTGTCGGTGTTCTCACTGGCGTACGGCATTGCACAGCTGCCCTGCGGCCCGCTGCTGGATCGCAAAGGTCCGCGCCTGATGCTGGGGATCGGGATGTTTTTCTGGTCATTGTTCCAGGCGATGTCCGGCATGGTGCATACCTTCACCCAGTTCGTGCTGGTGCGTATCGGGATGGGGATTGGCGAAGCGCCAATGAACCCGTGCGGCGTGAAGGTGATTAACGACTGGTTCAACATCAAAGAGCGCGGCCGTCCGATGGGCATTTTTAACGCCGCCTCGACCATTGGCGTGGCGCTGAGTCCGCCGCTGCTGGCAGCCATGATGCTGGTGATGGGCTGGCGCGGGATGTTTATCACCATCGGCGTGCTCGGTATCTTCCTCGCCATTGGCTGGTACATGCTCTATCGCAACCGCGAGGAGATTGCGCTGAGCGGCGTTGAGCAGGCCTATCTGAACGCAGGCAGCGTCAACGCCCGCCGCGATCCGTTAAGCTTTGCCGAATGGCGCAGCCTGTTCCGCAACCGCACCATGTGGGGAATGATGCTTGGCTTTAGCGGCATCAACTACACCGCCTGGCTGTATCTGGCCTGGCTGCCGGGATATCTGCAGACGTCGTATAACCTGGACCTTAAAAGCACCGGGCTGATGGCGGCGATCCCGTTCCTGTTTGGTGCGGCGGGCATGTTAGTGAATGGCTTTACGACGGACGCGCTGGTTAAACGCGGGATGGCACCGGTACGCAGCCGCAAGCTGTGTATTATCAGCGGGATGTTATGTTCTGCGGCCTTTACCTTTGTGGTACCAGAGGCAACGACGGCGATGAGTGCGGTACTGCTGATTGGGATGGCGCTGTTCTGCATCCACTTTGCGGGGACGTCCTGCTGGGGGCTGATCCACGTGGCCGTGGCATCACGCATGACCGCCTCGGTGGGCAGCATTCAAAACTTCGCCAGTTTTATCTGCGCCTCGTTTGCGCCGATTGTGACCGGCTTTATCCTCGACACCACCCACTCGTTCCGCCTGGCGCTGATCATCTGCGGCTGCGTCACGGCGCTGGGGGCGCTGGCGTACATCTTCCTGGTGCGTCAACCAATTAGCGATCCGCGCCAGTAGTCGCACTACCGGGTGGCGGCTTCGCCTTATCCGGCCTACAAAACCGTAGGCCGGGCAAGCGCAGCGCCGCCCGGCAGATTTACATCAGAAGGTTTCCCAGTTATCACTCGATGCGGACGCGGTTGTTTTACGCCCCAACACCGGCGTCACAACGGTTTTTGCTGCCGTGTGCGCACGTGCTTTCTGCTGATCCTGCTGAATACGGAACACCGCTACCGCCTGGGTCAGACGGCTCGCCTGCTCTTCCAGGGCAGCCGCTGCCGCAGCGGATTCTTCCACCAGCGAGGCGTTCTGCTGCGTTACGCGATCCATCTCGGCCACCGCCAGACCGACCTGGTCAATACCGCGGCTCTGCTCATCGGACGCAGAGGCGATTTCGCCCATGATATCGGTCACGCGGGTCACCGCGCTGACGATTTCACCCATGGTTTCACCGGCGCTTTCGACCAGGGTAGAACCCAGCTCGACGCGACCGACGGAGTCTTCAATCAGGCTCTTGATCTCACGTGCTGCCTGGGCGCTACGCTGTGCCAGATTACGCACTTCGCCTGCGACCACCGCAAAACCACGACCCTGTTCACCGGCACGCGCCGCTTCTACCGCTGCGTTCAGCGCCAGGATGTTGGTCTGGAAGGCAATGCCGTCGATGACGCTGATGATGTCAGCGATTTTCTGCGAACTGCCAGCGATGTCACGCATGGTCTGCACCACGTTATCCACCACTTTCCCGCCCTTCTGCGCGGTTTCTGACGCGCTCAGCGCCAGATGGCTCGCCTGACGGGCGTTTTCGGCGTTCTGCTTCACGGTGGCGGTCAGCTCTTCCATGCTGGCTGCGGTCTCTTCCAGCGAGGCCGCCTGCTGCTCGGTACGCGAAGAGAGATCGTTGTTGCCCATCGAGATTTCGCTCGCGCCGCTATAAATAGCATTGGCACCATTACGCACGTCGCCGACGGTACGCATCAGTTCACCCTGCATATGACGCAGCGTGTCGGCCAGCTGGCCCATCTCGTTGGAACCTTCCACCTCGATGCGCTTCACCAGGTCGCCGCTGGCGATATGGCGAATGCTGTCGACCAGGCGGTTCAGCGGGGAGATCAGCGTCTGACGGATACCCAGCCAGACGCCGACAATCACCACCAGCACCAGAGTCAGGATGCTGAGCAGAACCCAGATCGCCTGACTGTAAGAGCTGTTGCTGTCGTCGACGGCGGTCTGGTACAGACGGTCGTTCTGCTGCAGATAACTCACGTACTGCTTCTCAAAACCGTCCTGGAAGCTCTGGGTCGGCTGATCGAAGAACTCATTGATCTTGCCAGCACCCAGCAGCTGGATCAGTTCCGCCAGCGCGCCATGGTAGATGTCGTAGTTGCGTTTGATTTCCAGCGCGGCGCTTTCGCTCTGACGCGCATCGCGCGGCTGGGCTTCGTACTCCGCCCAGTTTTTCTCCGCCTGCTTCAGGGACACCGTCGCAATCTGCATCAGTTCATTTACGGTGGCACCGCTACCGATATTGTTCTGATCCATCATGTAGCGGATGCCCGCACGGTTCAGGGTGTTACGGGTTTGCAGCAACGCCACCCAGCTGCCGTTAAGCGTGGATTGTTGCTGACGAATGGTTTGCAGGACAGTGAAGTTTTCTTTGTCATGCTTCAGCGCATTAAAGAAAAGACCACCGGATGTGAGCTGTAATAGGCCAAAAATAACCAAGACCAGCAGTAAGCTGGTAACAATTTTGATACGATTTAACATGTTTTCTCTTTCCCACCAGACAGGTACAGAATTTTCGGCCTGGAAAGCGAAAACTTTACGAAAATCGTACTGATTATGACCCGGTTCGCCTCTTTATTGTGCCTGTAACAGGCTGATGAATGATGTGGTCTTCTGCGAGCGAGGGGATTATCAAAATACGCTGCATTTCCGCTGGCGCTAATCGTACAAAAACCGACCAAATAACAGCCTTAATCGGTCGATTGCGACGGCGGATAATTACTCTTTTTCAACCCTATCTATATGAAACAATCACTAACAGAAACTAGTGCTAATAATAGGTATTAAGTAAACCCCCCAAAGTTAATAGCCTTTCAGATTTTTCTCCTATTTCATGTGAATTTTCTATCGAATTGGAATGACACAATCCGCAATTTTATGTAACCTTCCGCGCATAAAACATTTTCGTGAATAATTAAAAAACAATTTAGTGGTTTACTGAATACTTTTTTTGTGGCAGACCCTAAAGCAAACTGAACACTTTTTAACCGGAATTATCATTTTCCGTGCGGTAGCCTACCCTTTTTTTGCCCTTTTTTGCTTCACTTCCTCAGCATACTGCTTTGCGCTTTACCTCTCTGGTCCACTCTTTGGGCAATATAATCCGTCGGGCACTCTCGTGTTATTTATATTTGCATGCCTGGTTTCGAATACATGGAAAATATTTACGAATGAACAACGCCATCCGCCTTCTGGTGATTTCGCTCGCTATCACGCTTAGCGGTTGCGCATATTCCCCCAAGCAGGTTGAAGCCTCACGCCCGCTTGTTGAACAGGCCGCTTCCACCGACCTCCAGGCCATGTCTGCAAACCTGCAACAGCCTCTGAACACGTTGCCGATGGGCTCCGCAATCAGCGCCAATGGCACCACTTTTACTGTCGGCCAACGCTATGTCTCCGCCCTTGGGCTGGAGTGCGTCGAGCTGCTGCAGAAACGTAGCTACAGTCAGTCCCAGCAGGGCGTCACCTGCAAGAACGGCGAGACGTGGTATCTGATCCCGCAACTGGGCCAGGCCACTGCCAGCAACCTGCTTGCCGCGTACTAATTGAAGAGAACTGTTGTGAACATTATGAAATTTCGGCAATTGCCCGCCATCCTGCTGCTGGCCTGCTTCTCCTGCACCTCTTTTGCCGCCCCGACCGCAGAACAGGCGCAATCCTTTGGCTTTAACGCCCCCGCGGATGACAACGCCCGACCACAGCTTGGCGCACAGTCAACCTTAAGCGGCGAGGCCAACACGTCTTCCGTCACCGGTACCTTTGCTCAGCAAAATCGACAGGGCATGCTGCTGCCGGGTGAGTCCGACGTGCGCAAACTGCTGCCACAGTCCGAGTCCGGCCTGCCCCCACCGTACGGCGCAAACCTGTTTGCCGGTGGCTATGAAACCGAACGCAGCGACGGGTTAAATGACAATTACCTGATTGCCCCCGGCGATAAGCTGAATATCTGGATTTGGGGTGCGGTCAATTTCTCTAACGTGGTCACGGTCGATAATCAGGGGAATATTTTTATTCCTGACGTCGGACCGATTAATGTTAAGAATGTGGCCGCCAGCAAAGTGAATAATCTGGTTACCAGCCACATCAGCGAAGTGTTTACCAATAATGTAAATGTTTACGTAAATTTACTTACCGCCACGCCAGTCAGTGTATTTGTCACCGGACCGGTGATCCGCCCAGGGCAATATGCCGGACAATCTTCCGACAGCGTGCTCTATTTCCTGAAACGCGCAGGCGGTATTGACTCCGATCGCGGCAGCTATCGCCATATTAAGGTGCTGCGCCAGAACCGGGTGATCCAGCAGATCGACCTGTATGCCTTTATGCAGCAGGGCAAAATGCCGAAGCTGTCGCTGAAAGATCAGGATGTGATTCTGGTCGATCCGCAGGGGCCGATGATCAACGTCGCCGGTAAAGTGCGTAACCCGTTCCGCTTCGAGTTAAAAGCCAACAACACCCAGGCCTCTGAGCTTATCGACTATGCCCTGCCACTCGCCAAGGTGAGCCACGTCGGCGTAATTGGCGATCGCCCTTCCGGCCCGTTCTCGGTGTATATGCCGTACAAAGACTTTGCCAACATCCAGCTGAGCGATGGGGACAAGGTTTTGTTTAACGACGACATGCATGCGCAGGTTTACGATGTGCAGGTGATGGGCAGCTACCGTGGGCCGTCTTACTTCACCGTGCGTAAAGATACCCGTCTGCACGAGCTGCTGAACCACATCCCGATTGACCCAAAACTCGCGGATTACGGCTCGATTTACATCATGCGTAAGAGCGTGGCTGCACGGCAGAAAGAGATGCTGGACGATTCCCTGAACCGTCTGGAACGCAGCGTGTTTACCGCACCGGCAAATTCCGATGGCGAAGCGACCATTCGTTCGAAAGAAGCCGAACTGGTAATGCGCTTTGTGGAAAAAGCCCGCAAGATCCAGCCGCTGGGGAAAGTGGTGGTGTCCGATAAGGGTGTGATTGCCAATATCCTGCTGGAACAGGGCGACCAGATTGTGATCCCGAACAAGACCGACCTGATTCAGGTGGGTGGCGAAGTGATGATGCCGCAGGCCGTGGTCTACAACGAAGGCGCCAAACTTGACGACTACGTGGCCTGGGCGGGCGGCTTTACCGAGCGCGCGAACGACCAGCGCATTGCGGTGGTGCATGCCAACGGGCTGATGGAGTTTAAAGACCAGGGAAGCGTAATGCCGGGCGATCAGATTCTGGTTATGCCGAAGATCGACAGCAAAATGATGCAGTCGATCAAAGACATTACCCAGGTGGTCTATCAGATTGCCGTGGCGGCCAACGTGGTCCTGAATTAACCCTCAAAGACAGGCTCGCCTGCGGGCGAGTCTGTCGTACGGTAACGACTTTCCATGCTTAAACCTGTTCTTAATCAAACGCCGCGAAGCCCGTTCCAGGTGCTGCGCGATGTAACGTTTGGCCTGCTTATTCGCGAGTTAAAAACCCGGTTTGGTAGTTACCGGCTGGGGTATGCCTGGGCGCTGTTGGATCCGCTGTTGATGATTAGCTTGTTCAGTGTTGTGTTTGGGATGCGTAGCCAAAATGGTTTTGGTGGCGTTCCTGCGCAAGTGTTTATTACTGCCGGATATCTTCCTTTCATCTTCTTCAATAAAGTTGTTAACCAACTAAAATCTTCCGTGAAAGCCAACATGGGGCTTTTTTGCTACCGCCAGGTGACCCCTTTCGCTACTTTTGTTGCCCGCTTTTTGCTTGAGTCAATGGTGGGTATGATGGTTGGTGGAATTCTAGTTCTGGGATTACTTTGGTTTGGCTTCGATGCAATTCCTGCAGATCCTTTAGAATTGACCCTCGGCTATTTTTTGCTGATGGTATTCTCCTTTTCACTTGGTGTTGTCTTTTGCGTAATCGGAACACTAGTCCCGGAAGCAGATAAGTTTCTCAGTTTGTTAATGATGCCACTGATGTTTATCTCGTGTGTCATGTACCCCCTTTCCACTATCCCAACGCAATATCAACACTGGTTTTTGTGGAACCCTCTGGTTCACGCCATCGAGCTCATTAGATGTGGCTGGATAGATGGTTATGTCAGTCCAAATGTCAGTTGGGTCTATTTATCCAGTGTAACGTTAGTAATGCTGACATTTGCGATGAGTTGTTATCGCCTGACCCATCGCCGATTGATTGCGAGCTAAGCCGAACAAGATGATCATTCTGGACAACGTTTCTAAGTACTATCCTACTAAATTTGGCCGAAATTATGTTCTGCGTGATGTGAATATAACGTTACCCCGCGATCGCAATATCGGTATTTTGGGTGCTAATGGTGCAGGTAAATCTACCCTGTTACGATTACTGGGAGGGATGGACACACCCAGTAAGGGTAAAGTCACCCGTCATTGCCGCGTTTCCTGGCCTCTTGCCCTGGGGGGCGGATTTCAGGGGAGTATGACCGGACGGGAGAACACTCGTTTTGTCTGCCGTATTCATGGTGTGCGCGATACCCGGGAAATTGAAGAGTGGGTGAAGGAGTTCTCGGAAATCGGGCAGCATTTTGAGCTGCCGATTAAAGCCTACTCCAGCGGTATGCGATCAAAATTTTCTTTTGCGGTCAGTATGGCCTTCGATTTTGATATCTACTTGACTGATGAAATTATGTCAGTGGGAGACGCCCGCTTTAAGCAGAAATGCGTTGATACCTTCACGCAAAAACGTGAGACCGCCAGTCTAATAATGGTATCGCACGATATGAAAAACTTACGTCAGCAATGTGATATGGGTATTTTGCTACGTAATAGCACCCTTGAGGTGTTTGAAAATATCGACGACGCCATCCATATTTATCAGAACCTATAAAAAACCAAACAATCATGACCCAACCAATTCGTTCTTTCAAATCATCCAGTTTGATGCGCAAGCTACAAAAATTAAAAACCAAACCAAAACATTTCATCGCCGATTCAAGCGGTTTTCGTCTTGCACGCATATCCTGGAAACAAAGTCTTAAACTAGGCAGTTTTCAGTGGGTGCTGGCATGTTTCGCCATCGCCGTCATCTATTTTGGGTTAATAGCCTCTGACCGTTATGTGAGCCGTGCAGAGTTAGTGGTTAAGCAGGCAGACCAGATTAAAATGCTACCGGATGCTTTGTCGATGTTAGGGCTTGGCGGCAGCAACCATGAAGATATATTGCTCATTCAGGATTATCTCAAATCTGCGGATCTGCTCGATAAACTAGACAAGGAAATGGGTATTAAAGCCCATTACCAGAGCCACAAAGTGGATTATTTTTCCCGCCTGCCGGGTGATGTTAGCCGGGAAGAGTTCCTAAAGTATTACCGCGAACATCTTACGTTACGCCTGGATGAGTTATCCGGTGTATTGACAATTGAGTTACAAGCCTTTGACCCTGAATATGGTCAACGTGTTGTCGGTCTAATGTTGAAAGAATCAGAAATCTTTATCAACAAACTTGGACATCAGGTTGCGCTTGAGCAGTTGGCTTTTGTCGAAAAAGAGGTCGACCGTGCTTATCAACGCGTACAGACCGAAAAGGCAAAAGTGCTGGAGTTTCAAAATAACCATCATTTGATCAGCCCAGAATCGACCAGCACTGCTCGTCTGGGTGTAGTCAGTCAAATTGAAGGCGAACTTGCACGCCAACAAGCGCAATTAAAACAACTTCAGAGTTACATGAAAGACACAGCACCAGCTGTAGTGTCAGTAAAAACCAGAGTTGATGCCCTGACAGAGCAGTTAGCGCAGGAACAAGCGCGACTTACCGGTACAGATAAAGATGCTATGAATGAAGTGACCGCACGATATATGGACGTACAGACTCAGGCAGCTTTGGCGGCGGATCTCTACAAAACCGGCCTCATTAGTCTGGAGCAAGCCAGAGTCGAGGCGTATCGCAAACTTAAGCATTTATTAGTCGTAAGCAAGCCAACGCTTGCCGAAGATGCTGAATACCCACGTCGCCTTTACAATCTGGCCACTATTGCTGTACTGCTTTGCCTGTTTTACGGATTAATTGTGATGGGTCTTGCCACATTACGTGAACATCAAGATTAAAGGATAAAAAAACTAATGCCGTATTAACTCGACTACTCACAACAAGCAATTTAACATATTTAGAATACAAGATCGAATTTAATATACTTTTTAATTTAGCAAGTTACAGACCGTATACGGCCTGTAACTTATTCGAGCTATCTAAAGCCTATTTTAAGAATGCGGTACAAAGAAAGGTGCAAAATGATTAAAGGTCTAATAAAAACAAAATCCATAAAAAAACCCAAAAAAGATACATCGGAAATTGATGTGCAACGCCATCCTGTATCAATTAAAAATTTAGATAAAAATGATATTCATCATTTAAAGATTGACAAAGCAATTACGTGCAATACCAAAGCAATCATCATTGGTTGGTGCACTTTGCCAAATGCCGTGTTCAGTACTGATGAAAATACAAAAATCGACACCATCCAATGGCATATAAGAGATGACGTTGCAGTAAATTTAAGTTTACCTGAAGGCAAAGAATATGGATTTGCTATTTATCTGGAAACGTATTGTAAATCGGACATCATTAAATTAGGTGTCACCTCAAAATCAGTGAAAGAACCTTCAACATTTTTTAACATTAATGCTGAAGCTCTACTTCCAGTTGAGTTTGATGTGACAGCTATTGAATTTGGCATGCTGAAAAATATCAACTGTCCATATGCTCCCGGCGATGCTGATTTCACAAGTTACATGGCAGCCTTGCCAATTGAACAAGGAGAATGCTCATTCGCACGCGCTTATCTTGAAGCGGTTGTTGCCTGTGAAGGTACAAAGGAAGGGATTGTCGTCGGATGGCTTGCCCTTGCAGAAGGAACAAAGGCCTGGCTAGAAGATGACGAGGGAAACTCGTTTTCAATTGATCATGCCTTCAGACTGGATCGAAATGATGTAAGGAATGCTATCTCACAGAAAGTAACCTTCCCCATCGTCAACAGCGGTTTCTGCTGCCATGTAACAGGTCTTAAAGCTGGTAACAAAATCCAACTCAAAGCTCTTGGCGAAGATGGTGTTTATCTCTTAGCCGAATATATATGCCAGCCTTTATCATCTGATCCAATCGAAGCAGCGCGCTGGCTTTCTTCTGTAAATATTCCTCAAAATCGCCTTCACGAACGAATGAGTACAGTGGACGGTCCGCTGATAACTTATCTATTAAAATTACGTCAATCCCAATGGAAAAATTTACCCGTACAGGTTCGTACCTTAGGTGAACCGCTAATAGCACCAAAAGTTAGCATAATTATCCCACTCTATGGCCGGACTGATTTTATTGAACACCAGTTAATGGAATTTGCTGAAGATGCCCTTTTCCACCGTGAGGTTGAATTAATCTATGTCCTGGATGACCCAAAGTTAGTTGAAAGTTTCCCGACCCTCGCTGAATCACTCTATCGAATCTACAACCTCCCCTTCAAGTGGGTCTGGGGTAGCATTAACAGAGGTTTTTCTGGTGCCAACAACCTTGGGACACTCCAGGCGAACGGCGAGTACCTTCTCTATCTCAATAGTGATGCATTCCCTCGCCAACCAGGCTGGGTTGAAAAATTGATGCTGGAGCTTCAGCAAAATCCTCAACTTGGGGCTATAGCACCGCGGTTACTCTTTGCCGATGGTGGTATTCAACATGCGGGTATGGAGT
>Ga0308165_1002119_pt1 | contig 24964 bp, 17 predicted proteins | sample PhyWR2_FD_201032 | JGI IMG/M metagenome (GOLD analysis project Ga0308165, IMG submission 201032) | Phyllosphere microbial communities from UC Gill Tract Community Farm, Albany, California, United States - DLSLW.R2 | ecosystem: Host-associated > Plants > Phyllosphere > Unclassified | place: USA... | reverse complement strand
TGTCGATTACCCTTAGCGACAGCGCTGCCGCGCGAGTAAGCTCCTTCCTGGAGAACCGTGGTAAAGGCTATGGCCTGCGACTGGGCGTACGTACCTCCGGCTGTTCCGGTATGGCTTATGTACTGGAGTTTGTGGACGAACCGGCGACAGATGACACCGTGTTTGAAGACAAAGGCGTGAAGGTAGTGATCGATGGCAAAAGCTTGCAATTCCTCGACGGCACTCAGCTGGACTTCGTCAAAGAAGGCCTGAACGAAGGGTTTAAATTCACCAACCCGAACGTCAAAGATGAGTGCGGTTGCGGCGAAAGCTTCCACGTATAGTCGCGATCCGCTGTTATGCCGAGTCATTCGTGTTGCAGAAAGGCGGCAAGCGAGTGAATCCTCAGGAGCTTACTTGAGTAAGTGACTGGGGTGAACAAGTGAAGACAACGCATTTGCAACGCGAAGAAAGAAGGTAGAACCCCACGCGTAGTACTCCTGCGGTGGGGTTTGTTTTAACAGGCTAACCCTGAGATTGTTATGGATTATTTCACCCTCTTTGGGTTGCCCGCCCAGTACCCGATTGATCTTCCCGCGCTGACGATCCGTTTTCAGGATTTGCAACGTCAATTCCATCCGGATAAATTCGCCAGCGGTACCCCGGCGGAGCAACTGGCTGCCGTTTCACAGTCTGCAACCATCAATCAGGCGTGGCAAACTCTGCGTAACCCGTTGGCACGCGCGGAATATCTTCTTTCGCTGCGCGGTTTCGATCTGGCAAGCGAACAGCACACCGTCCGCGACACCGCGTTCCTGATGGAACAGCTGGAGTTGCGTGAAGAGCTGGATGAAATCGACCAGGCGAAAGATGAAGCGCGTCTCGAAAGCTTCATCAAACGGGTGAAAGGAATGTTCGATTCCCGTCACCAGCAGATGGTTGAACAATTGAATAACGAGACGTGGGACGTGGCGGCAGACTCTGTGCGCAAGCTGCGTTTTCTCGATAAACTACGAAGCAGCGCTGAACAACTCGAAGAAAAACTGCTCGATTTTTAATTTCGGAAGCGATTATGGCCTTATTACAAATTAGTGAGCCGGGCTTAAGCGCCGCACCACACCAGCGTCGTCTGGCGGTGGGCATTGACTTAGGCACCACCAATTCCCTCGTGGCGACCGTTCGCAGCGGCCAGGCTGAAACGCTGGCAGACGCCGAAGGGCGTCATCTGCTGCCCTCCGTCGTCCACTACCAGCAGCACGGCCACTCGGTGGGATATGACGCGCGCACCAACGCCGCGAAAGATCCTGCTAACACCATCAGCTCCGTTAAACGCATGATGGGCCGCTCGCTGGCGGATATTCAACAACGCTATCCCCATCTGCCGTATCAACTGCAGGCAAGTGAAAACGGCCTGCCGATGATCGCCACCGATGCCGGGATGCTGAATCCGATTCGCGTCTCTGCCGATATCCTGAAAGCCCTGGCGGCGCGTGCTACCGCGACGCTTGAAGGCGATCTCGATGGCGTCGTTATCACCGTTCCGGCTTATTTCGATGACGCACAGCGTCAGGGCACCAAAGACGCCGCGCGTCTGGCGGGCCTGCACGTATTGCGTTTGCTGAATGAACCGACGGCGGCGGCGATCGCCTACGGTCTGGATTCCGGCCAGGAAGGCGTGATTGCCGTATACGATCTGGGCGGCGGCACCTTTGATATCTCCATTCTTCGCTTGAGCCGCGGCGTGTTTGAAGTGCTGGCGACCGGCGGCGATTCTGCGCTGGGCGGCGATGACTTCGACCATCTGCTGGCGGATTACATTCGTGAGCAGGCAGGTATCGCCGATCGTCGCGACGTCCGCGTGCAGCGTGAACTGCTGGATGCCGCCATTGACGCGAAAATCGCGCTCAGCGACGCGCAGGCCGTCACCGTTAACGTGGCGGGCTGGCAGGGCGAAATCACCCGCGACCAGTTCAACGAACTGATTGCATCACTGGTGAAACGCACTCTGTTGGCCTGTCGTCGCGCATTGAAAGATGCCGGTGTGGAAGCCAGCGAAGTGCTCGACGTGGTGATGGTTGGCGGTTCGACTCGCGTGCCGCTGGTGCGTGAGCGCGTCGGTGAGTTCTTTGGCCGCACGCCGCTGACGTCTATCGACCCGGATAAAGTCGTGGCAATTGGCGCGGCTATCCAGGCGGATATTCTGGTCGGCAACAAGCCGGACAGCGAAATGCTGCTGCTGGACGTGATCCCGCTTTCCCTTGGACTAGAAACCATGGGCGGCCTGGTCGAGAAAGTGATCCCACGCAACACCACCATTCCGGTGGCGCGCGCGCAGGAATTTACCACCTTCAAAGACGGCCAAACCGCAATGTCCATCCATGTGATGCAGGGCGAGCGCGAGCTGGTTGACGATTGCCGTTCTCTGGCGCGTTTTGCTCTGCGTGGCATTCCGGCATTGCCTGCGGGCGGGGCGCATATTCGCGTCACTTTCCAGGTCGATGCGGACGGTTTGCTCAACGTCACGGCGATGGAAAAATCGACCGGTGTTGAATCGTCTATCCAGGTAAAACCGTCTTACGGTTTAACGGATAGCGAAATCGCCACCATGATTCAGGATTCAATGAGCTATGCCGAACAGGACGTGAAGGCGCGCATGCTGGCGGAACAAAAAGTGGAAGCCGCACGCGTACTGGAAAGTCTTGAAGGCGCACTCACTGCTGATGCCGCGCTGCTCAGCGCCGCAGAGCGTCAGGTGATTGATGAGGCGGCTGCCCGTTTACGGGTTGTTGCTGAAGAAAATGACGCTGACGCAATAGAACAAGCGATTAAAAACGTTGATAAAGAAACCCAGGACTTCGCCGCTCGCCGCATGGATAAATCTGTCCGTGTTGCGCTGAAAGGCCAGTCCGTGGACGAGGTTTAATATGCCAAAGATTGTTTTTTTGCCTCATGCGGACCTGTGTCCGGATGGCGTAGTTCTGGAAGCTGAGACCGGCGAAACCATTCTCGATGTTGCTCTGCGCAACGGTATCGAAGTGGAACACGCCTGTGAAAAATCCTGTGCCTGTACGACCTGCCACTGCGTGGTTCGTGAAGGTTTTGACTCCCTTGCGGAAAGCACGGAAGACGAAGATGACATGCTGGATAAGGCATGGGGTCTGGAGCCCGATAGCCGTTTGAGCTGTCAGGCGCGCGTCACCGATGAAGACCTGGTGGTCGAATTCCCTCGTTACACGATTAACCATGCCCGCGAGCATTAACAGAGGTTAGTATGGGACTGAAGTGGACCGATAGCCGTGAAATCGGCGAGGCGCTGTACGATGCCAATCCGGATCTCGATCCGAAGACCGTGCGATTCACCGATATGCACCAGTGGATTTGCGATCTGGAAGATTTTGATGACGATCCCAGCGCATCCAGTGAAAAAATTCTGGAGGCGATTCTGTTAGTCTGGTTAGATGAAGCAGAATAGAAAATGAAACGGGCTGCCTTGAGGCGGCCCGTTTGCTAGTTGCTAATAAGGATAAATAAAATGACCGAAGCGATGAAGATTACGCTCTCTACCCAGCCTGCCGATGCGCGCTGGGGCGAAAAAGCCACCTACAGCATTAACAACGACGGCATCACTCTGCACCTGAACGGCAGCGATGATTTAGGTTTGATCCAGCGCGCCGCGCGCAAAATTGACGGCCTGGGTATTAAACACGTTACGTTGGCGGGCGAAGGCTGGGACACGGATCGCAGCTGGGCATTCTGGGCGGGTTACAAAGGCCCGAAAGGCACGCGTAAAATCGAGTGGGCAAACCTCGACGAAGCCGGTCAGAAAGAGCTCGAAAGCCGTCTGATGATTATCGACTGGGTGCGCGACACCATTAACGCTCCGGCCGAAGAGTTAGGTCCGGAACAGCTGGCGCAGCGCGCAGTGGATCTGTTGTGCAAAGCGGCAGGCGACAAAATGTCTTATCGCATCACCAAAGGCGAAGATCTGCGCGAGCAAAACTACATGGGCCTGCATACGGTCGGTCGTGGTTCTGAGCGTCCGCCAGTGCTGTTGGCCCTGGATTACAACCCGACGGGCGACAAACAAGCGCCGGTCTACGCCTGTCTGGTCGGCAAAGGCATCACCTTCGATACCGGTGGCTACAGCCTGAAGCAGAGCGCGTTCATGGACTCGATGAAGTCCGATATGGGCGGCGCGGCGACCATTACCGGTGCGCTGGCCTTCGCTATCACCCGTGGTCTGAACAAGCGCGTGAAGCTGTACCTGTGCTGTGCAGATAACATGGTGAGCGGCAATGCGTTCAAGCTGGGCGATATCATTCGTTATCGTAACGGTAAAAACGTCGAAGTGATGAACACCGACGCCGAAGGCCGTCTGGTGCTGGCGGATGGCCTGATCGACGCCTGCGCGCAGAAGCCTGAGCTGATCATTGATATGGCCACGCTGACCGGTGCGGCGAAAACTGCGCTGGGCAACGATTATCACGCGCTGTTCACCTTTGACGACACGCTGGCGAGCCGTCTGATGGCGAGCGCGGCGGCTGAGAACGAACCGTTCTGGCGTTTGCCGCTGGCGGAATTCCACCGCAGCCAGTTGCCGTCTAACTTTGCCGAACTGAACAACACCGCGAGCGCGGCGTATCCAGCGGGTGCAAGCACCGCGGCAGGTTTCCTGTCCCATTTCGTTGAGAACTATCACGAAGGCTGGCTGCACATCGACTGCTCCGCAACCTACCGTAAAGCGGGTGTAGAGCAATGGTCCGCAGGCGCAACCGGTTTGGGCGTGCGCACCGTGGCAAACCTTTTGACCGCAGAGTAACTACATCCCCCTCACCCCAGCCCTCGCTCCAAAGGGGTTAGGGCGTTCAAATACCCTCTCCCCTTGGGGAGAGGGTGAGGGGAGAATGCACTATCTGGAATGACTATGTCCGAAACCAAAAACGAATTAGAAACTCTGCTGGAACAAGCGGCGACGGAGCCAGCCCATCGTCCGGCATTTTTCCGCGCACTGCTGGAATCCACGGTCTGGGTGCCTGGAACGGCGGCGGAAGGCGAGCAGGTTGTTGAAGACAGCGCGCTGGATCTGCTGCACTGGGAAAAAGACGACGGCACCTCGGTGATCCCGTTCTTTACCTCCCTCGAAACCTTGCAGGAAGCAGTGGAAGACGAGCAGGCGTTCGTTGTGATGCCGGTGCGTACGCTCTTTGAGATGACGCTTGGCGAAACGTTATTCCTCAATGCCAAACTGCCGACCGGTAAAGAGTTCACCCCGCGTGAAATCAGCCATTTGATTGGCGAAGAGGGCAACCCGCTGAGCACGCAAGAAGTGCTGGAAGGCGGTGAAACGCTGCTGCTGTCCGAAGTGGCAGAACCCCCGGCGCAAATGATTGATTCTTTAACCACGCTGTTCAAAACCATCAAGCCGGTCAAACGCGCGTTCCTGTGCTCTATCAAAGAGAGCGCCGACGAACAGCCGATTCTGCTGATCGGTATTGAAGCGGATGGCGACATTGAAGACATTATTCAGGCGGCGGGAAGCGTAGCGACTGACACGCTGCCGGGCGACGAGCCGATTGATATCTGTCGTGTCGTGAAAGGTGAAAAGGGCATCAGCCACTTTATTACTGAGCACATCACGCCGTTTTATGAACGTCGCTGGGGCGGATTCCTGCGCGATCTTAAAACCAACCGCATCATTTAAAGCGCCCGGGGTGAGCACTCACCCCGTCGCTTCCAGCAGCAACAAATCCATCAGTAAAACCAGATTTGATTCAAACGACGTCACGCCTGCGGCTTCGGCGGCAAAATGCACCGCTTCGTCATACAGCGCGAAATGTAAATCCGCCATCCCCGCCAGCGTATTGGCCGACGCGCGCGTAAACGCGACCACCGTCATGCCGACATTTTTCGCAATCCGCGCTTTATCCAGCACCTGTTCCGTTTCACCGCTGCGTGAAACGGCGATAAACACCTGATAGCGCGCCGCGTTGCTAAGAAAAATATTCCGGCTATCGCCCGGCCCGGAGATAAACGCCGTTTTGCCCAACACCTGCAATTTCTTGGTCAGGTACTCCGCAAACAAATACGAAAAGCCCGCGCCGTAGAGAAAGAAGCTCTCTTTCTCACGCAATAGCGCCGCAAATTGCTGTCGCTTCTCCTGCGTGGCCCATTGAAAAGTCTGCTGATAGTTGGCGATAAACTGATTAAAAAGGGCAGGGAGTTGGGGTAAATCCTGAGCCTGCGACGCAATATGCGGCGTATCGGAAAGCAGCTGTTTACAGTGCCAGATAAACTCGCTGAACCCGCTAAACCCCAGTTTTTGACACAGACGCATGATAGTCGCGGTGGAGACAAACGTCGCCTGCGCCAGCTCGCGCACCGTAATATTGCCCACCAGCAACGGATGTTCCGTCAGATGCGCTAAGACGCGATACTCCGCGCGGGTCAGTGATTCCCCGCGCGTCAGCAGCGTAGCCAGGCGATTATCCATTATTGCGCAGGTTCAATCGGCAGATCGTCGCGCGCGCCCCATTCGCTCCAGGCACCGTCGTAAAGCGTGACGTCGGAGACACCCAGCGTCGCCAGTGCCAGAATCACCACGCAGGCCGTCACACCGGAACCACAGCTGGCGATAATAGGTTGATGAAGATTGACACCCTGCCGCTCAAAAATATCGACCAGTTCATCGGTAGTTTTCAGTTCACCTTCGAAGACTAAATCGCCCCACGGCACGTTGAGTGCGCCGGGAATATGGCCACGCTTGAGGCCAGGACGCGGTTCGTCAGCGAGGGCATTAAATCGCGGAGCCGGACGGGCATCGACGATTTGCGCCGTTTTTTCGTGGCTCGCCAGCAGTACATCGGTAAGGCGCTTCACGATTGCAGTGTCTAACGTGGCGTCAAAATCCCCTTCCGCCAGCGCAACGTCACCCTGTTGTAAGGGCAACTCATCCCGATGCCAGCCCGCGAGACCGCCCGCCAGAATAGACACTTTTTCTGCACCAAAGGCTTTCAGCATCCACCACGCGCGCGGGGCGGAGAACAGATTCCCTTCGTCGTACACGACCAGATGTTTTTCGCGATTCACGCCCAGCTCGCGCATGGCCACGGCAAACGCTTCCGGGCGCGGCAGCATATGGGGAAGAGGAGAGGTGTGATCGGACAGGGCTTCAATATCAAAAAAGACCGCGCCAGGCAGATGTCCGGCGCGGTATTCAGCGGGAAGGTCGCGATGCTCCTGACCGGGAGGTGCCATACGGGCGTCAATAATTTGTACTTCCGGATCGTCGCTATGTTCAATCAGCCAGTCGGCTGCAACAAAATATGAGGTGGACATGGTTGCCTCCATTTTCGCCACTTAACCGTTCACCTTCGCGCGGCAAATGCTGCGGCTTGAAGGATTGACGGTAAAAATGGATTGTCGGTGTTTTTTCTGACACCGACAAGCAAACCACGTTCAACTCGCGAGCAACCCCTTATTTTTTCACCGCTTCGCCGTCATGCCAGGCTTTTTGCAGCGCAGGCCAGTAGTCACGGTTCGCTTCTATCATCTCATCCAGAATCGCTTTCGCGTGTTCCATCGTCGGCACCGTGCGGTTTAAGGTAAACGCCTGGAGGGCTTTTTCGTAGCTGCCTTCGACAGTGGCTTCGACCAACAGTTGTTCAGACGCTAATTGCTGTTGCAGTAAAGTCTGATGGAACAGCGGCACCTGACCTACGCGAATCGGTTCCGGCCCTTCGGAGGTGATATACGCGGGGACTTCAACAACCGCATCGTAAGGCAGATTGGTAATCGCACCGCGGTTTTCGACCATCACCAGATGGCGCTGGCGCAGGTTAAATGCCAGCGAACGGGCGACATCCACAATAAACTCGCCGTGAACGCCGACGTGGAACGCATCAGACAAAATGCCGGTACGCTTGTACTCTTCAGCCGCAGCGAACAGCTTTTTCTCGCGCCCGTTCATCACTTCGTTGGCGCGGGTGTAGTCCGGGTTCTGATGCTCCACGATCTGGTTAGGCATCAGGTAATACTGCAGATAGGGATTCGGCAAATATTCCGGGAAGTTATCCATGATTGGCTTGATGTTGCGCCAGGTTTTGACCCATGACGGATCGGAGTGCTGCGGGTCGGTTTTGGCCGCGTCTTCGGTCAACAACCCAAATTTGGCGATATGGCTACGCAGCTCCGGCAGTCTGTCGACGCCGTCCACCATCACGCGCGTAAACCAGCCGAAGTGATTCAGGCCAAAGTAATCGACTTCCAGTTTGTGACGATCAACGCCCAGAATTGCTCCCATATTGCGCATTGCTGCCACTGGCATATCGCAGATATTGAGCACACGAGCGTTGGGACGCAGACGGCGCACGCCTTCCGCCACAATCGCCGCCGGGTTGGAATAGTTCACAATCCAGGCTTTTGGATGGGCGTAACGTTCCACCAAATCGATCAGCTCAACCATCGGCAGGATAGTGCGCAATCCATATGCCAGTCCGCCCGGTCCGCAGGTTTCCTGACCGACTACGCCGTGACGCAGTGGGATTTTTTCGTCCTGCTCGCGCATTTTGTACTGACCGACGCGCATCTGGGCGAAAACAAAGTGCGCGTCGCTAAACGCCACTTCTGGGTCGTCGGTCACGGTGAATTTAATGCTCTGGCTGTGATCGCGAATCACTTTTTCAACCACCGGCGCAATGGTGTTCTGGCGCGCGGCGTCGATATCATAAAGGCGAATTTCTGCCAGCGGAAAGTCCTGTAACTGCACCATCAGGCTTTTCACAATGCCTGGCGTATAGGTGCTGCCGCCACCGGCGATGGACAGAATAAAAGGGGGTTTAAACATGTTTATCTCCTTCAGAGAAACGTCTCAACGGCTTCTCGCATTTTTTTGACATGCAGCCCGTAGACCACCTGAACGTTATTACCTTGTTTGATAATTCCCTTTGCGCCAGTCGCCTTGAGCCGCGGCTCGTCGATAATGGCGACATCTTTCACGGTAACGCGCAGTCGGGTGTAGCAGTTATCCACCACTTCAATGTTCTCTCGCCCGCCGAGGCCGATAACAATGGATTCTCCCAGCCCGTCGTTATTGCCTTTCGCCTGATACTCTTGCTTGCTGTAGAGGCGCGTTTCCTGATCTTCGTCCTCACGTCCTGGCGTCTTCATGTTGAAGCGCAGGATTAGGAAGCGGAACACGACGAAATAGAGCGCGAACATAATCAGCCCGACCACGATGTACATCGGCCAGTTCGATTTCTCGGTGCCGAGCGGCAGGTTGTAGAGAATGAAATCAATAATGCCGTTGGCACCGATGGCGTGAACGCCGAACAGATAAAACAGCATCATGCCGAGGCCGGTTAGCACCGCGTGCACCACGAAAAGCAGCGGGGCAACGAACAGGAAGGAAAACTCAATCGGCTCGGTGACGCCAACAAGTAGTGACGTCAGCGCCGCCGGGATCAGAATCGCTTTGGCGATGGCCTTGCGCTCGGGTTTGGCGGTCATGTACATCGCCAGCGCTGCGGCGGGTAGACCAAACATTTTGCTGATGCCGCGCGCGTCCCATACGACAGTGCTGCTGAGTTGCTTCACCTCCGGACAGGCCATCTCGGCAAAGTAAATATTGCGCGCGCCTTGATAAGTCGTACCGCAGACTTCCTGCGTGCCGCCCAGTTCGGTATAGAGGAACGGGGTATAGACGAGGTGATGAAGGCCTGTCGGCACCAGAATGCGCTCGAGAAATCCGTAAATGGCAACGCCAAACGGACCCGACCCTTTAATCGCCAGCGCCATCGTGCTGATGCCGTGTTGAGCAAACGGCCACAGTTCGCTCATCAGCACGCCCAGCAGCATCGAGACTGGCAGCATGATAATGGCAACAAAACAGTGGCCGGAGTAAATCGCCATCGCGCCGTTAAACTGTACGCTGGAGTATTTGTTGTACAGGTATCCAGACAGGGCACCCGTCAGGATCCCGGCGAAGACGCCCATCTCCAGAACCTGAACGCCCAGCACCATGCTTTGACCGGCTGCTTTCATGTGCTCAGCGGGAGCGAGTTCCCCCTGCAACTGAAGCGTCACATTCATGGCGTTGATAAACACCACGAACGTCACCAGACCAATTAACGCGGCGTAACCTTTATCGCGCGCCGCAAGGCCGACCGGGATCCCCACGGCAAACACCAGCGCCAGGTTTACCAGCACTGATACGGCAGATTTGGCAATCAACTGACCGATATTTTGAATCAGCGGATGACCCAGAAATGGGAGATATTCGGCCAGATTGCCGTTACCCAGCACGTTGCCGAAGGCGATGAACAGACCGACAATGGGTAGGATAAGTACCGGTCCGTACAATGATTTTCCAAAATTTTGTAGGGCGTTCACGGCTCGTTTCATGGCTATCTCTCTTAGTGAACCGCGCACTCAGGGTGCGTCTCAGGTTTAAAATTAGCAGGTGAGAGGGCAATGTATCCATCTATCTTATTGTTTTAAAAACAAATGACTTCGAAGGTTACATGTAACGTGCGACACTGTGATCGCGGTAGCAGCAGGGGATTCAGGCGCAGAGTTATGCGAGGCGCTTTCCAAATTCTTAAATTGGACTTTTGAATTAATGAAATTAGCCGATAATACTTACCCGGATGACGCTCAACAGGCCGCACAGGCCAGGGACAAAGGATGAAACCGTTTCGTATAGCAGCACTTTCGCTGGCACTGTTTTCCACGCTAACGCTCTTCGGTTGCGACAACAGCGACGATAAAACCCAAGCGGCTGCGCCGGCTGCCACTGCTACCGCACCTTCAAAAGCCGCTGAAAAACCTGACGGCGAAAAGCTGGCGAAACTGGCCGCGCAAAGTCAGGGAAAAGCGCTGACTTTGCTGGATGCGTCTGAAGTGCAGCTCGATGGCGCATCGACGCTGGTGCTGACGTTCTCCGTCCCGCTCAATACCGATCAGGACTTCGCCCGTACCGTTCATGTTGTCGATAAAAAAAGCGGGAAAGTGGACGGGGCGTGGGAACTCTCCCCCAATCTTAAAGAGCTGCGCCTGCGTCATCTGGAGCCGAATCGCAATCTGGTGGTCACCGTCGAGCGTGACCTTCAGGCATTGAACAAAGCCACGTTTGGTATTGATTATGAAAAGGCTCTGACCACACGCGATGTTGAACCGAGCGTGGGTTTTGCCAGTCGGGGTTCACTCCTGCCAGGTAAAGTGGTAGAAGGCTTGCCGGTTATGGCCCTGAACGTCAACAACGTGGACGTGAATTTCTATCGAATTAAGCCTGAGTCGCTGGCGGCGTTTGTCAGCCAGTGGGAATACCGCAATTCCCTGACCAACTGGGAATCCGATAATCTGCTCAAAATGGCAGAGTTGGTTTATACCGGACGTTTTGACCTGAATCCGGCGCGTAACACCCGTGAAAAACTGCTGCTCCCGCTGCGTGATATCAAGCCCTTGCAGCAGTCAGGCGTCTACCTGGCCGTGATGAATCAGGCCGGGCATTATAACTACAGCAATGCCGCTACACTCTTCACGTTGAGCGATATCGGCCTGTCTGCGCATCGCTATCACAACCGTCTGGATATCTTCACCCAAAGCCTGGAAAACGGTGCCGCGCAATCGGGGATAGAGGTCACGCTGCTCAACGATAAGGGACAAACCCTGTCGCAAGCCACCAGCGACGCTGAGGGGCATGCAAAGCTCGAAACCGATAAAGAGGCGGCGTTGATTCTGGCGAGCAAAGACGGGCAGACCACGCTGCTCGACCTCAAACTCCCGGCACTCGATCTGGCGGAATTTGATATTGCAGGTGCGCCAGGTTACAGCAAGCAATTCTTTATGTTCAGCCCACGCGATCTCTATCGTCCGGGTGAAACCGTCATTCTCAATGGCTTGTTGCGCGACAGCGATGGCAAACCGCTCCCCGATCAGCCTGTGAAACTGGAAGTTTTGCGTCCTGATGGGCAAGTGGCGCGGACGTTTGTCAGCCAGCCAGAAAACGGGTTATATCGCTTTAATTATCCGCTCGATAGCGGCGCGCAAACCGGCATGTGGCATATTCGCGCGAATACGGGCGACAACCAGCAGCGGCTGTGGGATTTCCACGTCGAAGATTTTATGCCTGAGCGAATGGCGCTTGAGCTGAAAACGCAGAAAACGCCGGTTTCGCCGCAAGACGAAGTGAATTTCAACGTCGTGGGTTATTACCTTTACGGTGCCCCTGCCAACGGCAACAGTCTGCAAGGGCAACTGTTCCTGCGACCGTTGCGTGAAGCCGTCAGCGCATTGCCTGGCTTCCAGTTCGGCGATATTGCAGAAGAGAATCTCAGCCGCAGTCTGGATGAAGTGCAATTAACGCTGGATGAAATGGGTCGGGGCCAGGTTTCCACCGAGAGTCAGTGGAAAGAAACCCACTCACCGCTGCAGCTCATTCTGCAGGCGAGCCTGCTGGAATCCGGTGGTCGCCCGATAACCCGTCGTGCGGAGCAGGCGATCTGGCCTGCTGAAACATTGCCGGGCATTCGCCCACAGTTTGCCAGCAAAGCAGTCTACGACTACCGCACTGACACCACCGTGAATCAGCCGATTGTCGATGAAAATGGCAATGCTAGCTTCGATATCGTCTATGCCGACGCCAGCGGGGCGAAAAAAGCCGTGTCAGGTCTACAGGTTCGCCTAATCCGTGAGCGCCGTGACTACTACTGGAACTGGTCAGAAAGCGAAGGCTGGATGTCCCAGTTCGACCAAAAAGAGCTGGTCGAAGGCGAGCAGGAAATGACGCTTGCAGCAGACGAGACGGGCAAAGTGACTTTCCCGGTGGAGTGGGGGTCATACCGGCTGGAAGTCAAAGCGCCAGATAATGTGGTCAGTAGTGTGCGTTTCTGGGCTGGCTACAGCTGGCAGGATAACAGTGACGGAACGGGGGCCGCTCGTCCGGATCGCGTGACGCTGAAGCTCGATAAACCCGCTTATCAACCGGGTGATACCATTAAATTGCACATCGCCGCACCGGCAGCGGGCAAAGGCTATGCGATGATCGAATCCAGCGAAGGTCCGCTGTGGTGGAAAGAGATCGACGTGCCGGCAAACGGGCTGGATATCTCCATTCCGGTCGATAAAGCCTGGAAGCGACACGATCTTTACCTCAGTACGCTGGTGGTTCGACCGGGTGATAAATCCAAATCGGCGACGCCAAAACGTGCGGTAGGGCTGTTGCATCTGCCGATGGGTGATGAGAATCGCCGTCTGAACATCGCACTGGATAATCCACAGAAAATGCGTCCGAATCAAACGCTGTCGGTAAAAGTCAAAGCCAGCGTCAAAGATGGGTCGATGCCTAAAAAAGTGAACGTACTGGTTTCCGCCGTGGATAGCGGTGTGTTGAATATTACTGATTACGTCACGCCGGATCCGTGGCAGGCTTTCTTCGGCCAGAAGCGTTATGGGGCCGATATCTACGATATTTATGGGCAGGTGATTGAAGGACAGGGCCGAATGGCGGCGCTGCGCTTTGGCGGTGATGGTGATGAACTGAAACGCGGCGGTAAACCGCCAGTGAATCATGTCACTATTATTGCTCAACAGGCGCAGCCCGTTGTGCTTGATGCCAACGGAGAAGGAACGGTTTCTTTACCGATTGGTGATTTCAACGGTGAGCTGCGACTGATGGCGCAGGCCTGGACCGAGGATGATTTTGGCAGCAGTGAAAGCAAAGTGATCGTCGCCGCGCCCGTTATTACTGAGCTAAACATGCCGCGTTTCCTGGCCAGCGGCGATGCGACACGATTAACGCTCGATCTGACTAACCTTACCGACCAGCCACAAACGCTAAATGTCGCGCTGAACGTTTCAGGGCTGATTGCACTTGAGGGCGGTCAACCGCAACCGGTTAAATTAGCACCGGGTGCGCGAACCACACTTTTAGTTCCGGTACGTGCTCTGGATGGCTACGGTGACAGTGAAATCGTTGCACAAGTCTCAGGCTTGACGCTTCCGGGTGAGACGTTTGCTGCACAGCAGAAAAGCTGGAAAATCGGCGTGCGACCGGCATTCCCTGCAGAAACGGTTAATACGGGCGCGATGCTTAATCCTGGCGAAAGCTGGACAGCGCCTGCCCAGCATCTGACCGGTTTCTCTCCGGCAACTCTGCAAGGGCAACTGCTGCTCAGCGGCAAACCGCCGCTCAATCTGGCGCGCTATATCCGCGAATTACAGGCTTACCCTTATGGTTGTCTGGAGCAAACCGCCAGCGGCTTGTTCCCGTCGCTTTATACCAATGCAGCGCAACTGGCCGCGCTCGGCATCAAAGGAGACACTGACGATAAACGTCGTGCGGCCATTGATATTGGCATCTCACGCTTGCTGCAAATGCAGCGTGACGAAGGTGGTTTTGCTTTGTGGGATAAAAACGGCCCCGAAGAGTATTGGCTCACCGCATACGTTACTGACTTCTTAGTGCGTGCTGGCGAGCAGGGATACAGCGTGCCGATTGATGCCGTGAATAATGCCAACAGCCGCCTGCTGCGCTATCTGCAAGATCCGGGCATGATGTCGATTCGCTACAGCGATAATGCGCAGGCGAGTAAATTTGCCGTACAAGCTTACGCCGCGCTGGTGCTGGGGCGTCAGCAAAAAGCGCCGCTGGGTGCGTTGCGTGAAATCTGGCAGCGCCACGATCAGGCAGGGTCAGGGCTGCCGTTGATGCAGTTGGGTATGGCGCTGAAATTGATGGGAGACGCACCACGAAGCCAGCAGGCGCTGGATTTAGCGCTTAAAACGCCGCGAAGTGATTCCAGAAACTGGATGGCAGATTATGGTAGCCAGCTTCGTGATAATGCGCTGATGCTCTCGCTGTTGGAAGAGTACAAGCTGCTGCCGGATGCGCAAAATAGCTTGCTGAATGTGCTATCAGAGCAGGCATTCAGCCAGCGCTGGTTATCAACTCAAGAGAGCAATGCGTTGTTCCTGGCCGGGCGTTCGTTACAGACGATTTCCGGAACATGGCAGGCAACGACCAGCCTTTCAGAAACAACACTCAGTGGCGATCGCGCGCAGGTGCAAAATGTCGCTGGGGATCGGCTTGCAACATTACAGGTAACCAATAGCGGGACGGGACCGCTTTGGGTGCGTCTCGATAGCGCGGGTTATCCGGAATATGCGCCACAGCCGTCCTCGAATGTTCTGCAAATCGAACGGCATATTCTGGCAACCGATGGCAGCACTAAATCGCTCTCTTCTCTGAAAAGCGGTGAGCTGGTGCTGGTCTGGCTAGAAGTCAGAGCCAACCAGAATGTACCCGATGCACTGGTAGTGGATTTATTACCCGCCGGGCTTGAGCTGGAAAACCAAAATCTGGCCAGCAGTAGCGCCAGTCTACAAGACAGCGGCAGTGAAGTTCAGAATCTGCTCAACCAAATGCAACAGGCCGATATCCAGCATTTGGAGTTCCGCGACGATCGCTTCGTTGCGGCGGTCCCGGTAAACGAAGGACAATCCGTTACGCTGGTCTATCTGGCGCGTGCCGTCACGCCGGGGACATACCAGGTTCCGGTTCCTCTGGTGGAATCCATGTATGTTCCGCAATGGCGGGCAACAGGTGCGGCAAGTGGCCCGCTGATTGTCGTTCCGTAAAGTGCGGTCAATGCATGTTATACGCTCCCGCTGGCTATGGCTGGTGGGAGCCATTCTTATTCTATGGGGACTGGTTTTTGCAGCCGATCGCATATGGCCGTTGCCTTTAAAAGAGGTCAGCCCCGCCCGTGTGGTCACCGATGAAAAAGGCATTCCGCTGTGGCGATTTGCCGATCGTGAAGGGATCTGGCGCTATCCGGTCACTATTGAAGAGGTTTCTCCGCGCTACCTTGAAGCTTTGATCCAATACGAGGACCGCTGGTTCTGGGAGCATCCTGGCGTCAACCCCTTTTCAGTCATGCGCGCGGCCTGGCAGGATCTCCGATCCGGTAAAGTCATATCGGGTGGCAGTACGCTGACAATGCAGGTGGCGCGGCTTCTTGACCCTCATCCGCGCACCTTTGGTGGAAAAACCCGCCAGCTATGGCGAGCTATGCAGCTTGAATGGCATCTTTCCAAGCGCGATATCCTCACGCTTTATCTTAATCGTGCTCCGTTCGGCGGGACGTTACAGGGGATAGGAGCGGCAAGCTGGGCCTATCTTGGCAAATCCCCCGCTCAGTTGAGTTATTCAGAAGCCGCGCTTCTGGCGGTGCTCCCCCAGGCGCCCAGCCGTCTGCGCCCAGATCGCTGGCCGGAGCGCGCTGAGGCTGCAAGGAATAAAGTTCTGGAACGGATGGTGACGCAGGGCGTCTGGACTGCGCAGCAGGTTAAAGAGTCGCGCGAAGAACCCGTCTGGTTGGCTCCACGACAGATGCCGCAATTAGCACCGCTGTTCTCGCGCATGATGCTGAATAAAAGCCGCGAAAATAAAATCGTGACCACTCTGGATGCCTCCCTTCAGCGACAGCTGGAGGAGCTGGCGATGAACTGGAAATCCCGGCTCCCGTCCCGCAGCTCATTGGCGATGATCGTGGTTGATCACACCAACATGAAAGTGCGTGGTTGGGTAGGGTCGGTAGACATTACCGATGACAGCCGTTTTAGCCATGTTGATATGGTGAGTGCGATCCGATCGCCTGGATCGGTACTGAAGCCCTTTATCTACGGTATGGCGCTGGACGACGGTTTAATTCATCCCGCCTCTCTGTTGCAAGATGTCCCGCGTCGTACGGGAGACTATCGTCCTGGGAATTTCGACAGCGGATTTCATGGTCCCGTCAGCATGAGCGAAGCATTGGTCCGTTCGCTCAATCTGCCCGCCGTACAAGTGCTGGAAGCTTATGGGCCAAAACGTTTTGCGGGCATGCTCAGCAATGCAGGTTTGCCGCTGATCCTCCCGGCAGGAGCCCAACCTAATTTATCTCTTATTCTTGGCGGCGCGGGTGCGCGGCTTGCCGATATTACGGCAGCCTACAGTGCATTTGCCCGGCAGGGTAAAGCCGGACGGTTGCGCGTGCAGCCAGGCGATCCGCTTGTTGAACGGCCGTTACTTTCGCCGGGTGCTGCGTGGATTATTCGGCGTATTTTAGCCAATGAGGCACAACCACTGCCCGATGCTGCGCTGCCGCAGGTTGCGCCGCTGGCATGGAAAACCGGCACCAGTTATGGCTATCGTGATGCCTGGGCTGTGGGTTTGAACGCGCGTTACCTTATTGGCATCTGGACAGGACGCCCCGATGGGACACCCGTCGCCGGGCAGTTTGGATTTGCCAGCGCCGTTCCGCTGCTGAATCAGGTCAACAACATGCTTCAGTCAAACTCGATGATAGACGAAGCTCGCTTGCCGCGTGACCTGCGCCCGGACTCCGTGGGGCACGGCGTAATTTGCTGGCCGGGCGGGCAAGCTCTGCCAGAGGGGAGCGAAAATTGCCGTCGCCGATTATCGACATGGCTGCTGGACGGTAGCCAGCCGCCTACGCTGTTGCTGCCCGAGCAGGAGGGCATTCGGGGAATTCGTTTTCCGATTTGGCTAGACAAGCAGGGCAAACGTGTTGCTGCGGATTGTCCGGGTGCGCAGGAGAAAGTGTTAGACGTCTGGCCGTTACCGCTGGAATCATGGTTGCCACCGGCAGAAAGAAGAGCATTTCGGCTACCCGCTTTATCGACATCTTGTCCACCGTTGAATCATAACGATGCAGCACCGTTAATTTTATCGGGTGTGCGTGAAGGAGCCGTGATTAAGCGCTTACCGGGCCAGAATAATGTCACTCTTCCATTATTCACAACCGGCGGTGAAGGCCGTCGTTGGTGGTTTTTGAATGGTGAGTCTCTTGACAGAACTACCGCTGGGTTGTCTTTGTCACTTAATCAATCGGGGATATATCAACTTGTTGTTATGGATGAGCAGGGGCAAATAGCGGCTGCAAATTTTGAATTGCAGTAATAATATATATTCTCCATGAATATATATTGCGCGGAATATTTATTTAATGCATATATATTAAAAGCTCTAGTCATTAATAATTATTATTCATGTAAACTTATAATAACCACTAGTGATTAATTTGATAAATGTCAAACGGTCTTTCAGATAGAGCAGTGACAATTCAGCTTTATTTGAAGGAACGAAATATGAAAAAGATAAAATGTCATAGTGATGGGATGCACACTATTTCCCGACGGGGCTTTCTACAGGTAAGTTCAGCTTTAGTCGCATTGCCATTTGTCTCATCACCCTTTAAGGCTGGGGCGTCGGAGACAGTGATTGAACATGAAAACGCAGCTGAAAAAATAATTCAGACCTGCAGTACTTTTGATTGTGGTGGCAAGTGTGATATTCGTGCTCATATTAGCGAAGGTGTCGTAACACGTATTTCTACTCGACCGGATAATGCCCTTGATCCACAGATGCCTGTTATGCGTGCGTGTATACGCGGGCGGGCATACCGCAAATTTGTTTATCACCCGGACCGGTTAAAATATCCAATGAAACGCGTAGGAAAGCGCGGAGAAGGGAAGTTTGAGCGTATTTCCTGGGACGAAGCGACGACGCTAATCGCAAATAAACTGAATACCATCACAGAGAAATATGGCCCAGCATCCCGCTATGTACATGTCGGAACCGCTGTCTCTGGTGGAACATTTTCCGGTGATACCATGGCTCGGCGCTTGCTCAATCTGACTGGCGGTTACCTTCAGAGTTACCATTCTGTGAGTATGGGGAATACTGCAGCCGCGACGCCATACACCTATGGTGTTGTTGCCAGCGGAAGCTCAATGGACACTCTGCTAGAGACGAAACTCGTGATTCTTTGGGGGCATAATCCAACGGAAACGATTTTTGGTCATACCAACTACTTCTTCCAGAAAATGAAACAAAATGGGACGCGTTTTATTGTCGTTGATCCGCGTTATTCCGATACGGTTTCATCGCTTGCCGATCAATGGATCCCTTTACTTCCAACGACTGATAATGCGCTGATGGACGCGATGATGTACGTCATTATCAGCGAAAATTTGCACGATCCCGCTTTCATCAGCCGTTTTACCGTTGGGTTTGACGAAACGTCAATGCCTGAAGGTGTACCCGCCAATGAATCGCTGATGGCGTATCTTACGGGGGCCAAAGATGGAATTGCGAAAACGCCAGAGTGGGCTGAAAAAATCACTCATGTTCCCGCGCAAACTATTCGTCAATTAGCTCGCGATTACGCAAATTCTAAACCTGCTGCTCTGATACAGGGGTGGGGGCCGCAGCGTCACAACTGTGGTGAGCGTACTGCTCGTGGTTCAACGTTACTCGCGACAATAACCGGGAATGTAGGTATCAAAGGTGGCTGGGCAGCAGGCTATGGTGGCTGTTCCAATCGTAAATTTACCGTTGGTCCAGAAATGCCGGATAACCCTGTCAAAGCTCAAATCTCAGTGATGAACTGGGTGCAAGCCGCCGATGATGCCAGCAAAGTCAAAGTGGAAGACGGCCTGAAAGAGGCGACAACGCTGGACAGCAATATCCGGATCCTCTTTTCCCTGGCGGGCAATTATCTAGCCAATCAGAACCCCGATCTTCACCAGGCGGTTCGCGTACTGGAAGATGAGTCAAAAATTGAGTTCATCGTCGCAAGCGATCTCTTCATGACACCCAGTGCTAAATACGCCGATCTTTTATTGCCAGAAACCAGTTTTATGGAGCGCTGGAACATTGGCGAAACCTGGGGCACGGCAAGTTATCTGATGCTTTCTGAAAAACTTATCGAAGCAGAATTCGAACGTCGTTCCGACTATGAATGGCTGCGTGATGTGGCGAGAAAACTGGGTATCGAACAAGAGTTCAGCCAGGGGCGTGATGAAAAAGCGTGGATTGAACATATCTGGGAGCAAACCCGCCTGGCAATGCCAGATGAACATTTACCGGATTTCGCAACATTACAAATCAAGCGTCAACATCTTTTCAAGAGCGAACCATTTGTAGCTTTCGAAGATAACATCCGCGATCCGCAAAACCATCCTTTCCCGACACCTTCTGGAAAGATCGAAATTTTCTCTAAGCGCCTTTATGACATGCATCACCCTGAGATTCCTGCGCTATCTCATTATGTTCCCGCGCACGAAGGACCGGAGGATGAGCTGGCAAAAAGTTATCCACTTCAACTGATCACCTGGAAGGGTAAAAACCGCGCCAACTCAACGCAATATGCCAATCCATGGCTGATAGAGGCCCAACAACAGAAGTTGTGGATTAATCCTCAAGACGCGCAAAAACGCGGGATCGTACAAGGAGACTCTGTACGGATCCATAACGAACGTGGCGTATGTCAGATCCCTGCGGAGGTCACCCCACGTATCATTCCTGGGGTGGTTGCGATGCAGGCCGGGGCATGGTGGCAACCCGATGAGCAGGGCGTTGACAGAGGCGGCTGTGCGAATGTCCTAAGCTCTGCACGCATTACCGCACTGGCGAAAGGGAATTCACATCAAACGATGCTGGTGGAGGTGGCAAAAGCATGAGTCAATTTAAAGAGTACGCGCCTGTTAGTGATAAACAGCTTGGATTTTTTATCGACACTTCGCGGTGTTCAGGATGCAAAGCCTGCATGGTGGGATGTAAAGATAAAAATAATCTCGAAGTGGGTCGGCGTTTTCGTCGCGTTTATGAAGTGAGTGGCGGAAGTTTCATCTCAACAGGTCAAGGGGGCGTCAGCAACAACGTATTTGCTTACACGCTTTCTATTTCCTGTAATCACTGTGAAGACCCTATCTGCACAAAAAACTGTCCGACCACCGCTATGCATAAGCGTCCCGGCGACGGAATTGTTCGCGTAGATACCGATAAATGCGTCGGCTGCGGTTATTGCGCATGGTCTTGTCCATACGGTGCGCCTCAGCTCAATGAACAAACTGGCCAAATGTCGAAATGCGATTTCTGTGTGGACCTCCAGGCGGCGGGCGAGCAGCCAGTGTGCGTGGCAACCTGTCCTCTTGAAGCGATTAAATTTGGTCCTGTCGATGTGCTGCGCGCCAAATATGGCAGCGTTTGTGATGTAAAGGGATTACCGGACTCATCAATGACAAAGCCCAACCTGGTGATCAAACCACATCAAAACGCTGAGAAAGAAGGGGGCCGCCATGAATGAATTACCTTTGCTGATTTTTACACTTTGCCTACAGGGTTCGGTAGGAATAACACTCTGGTTGGCGTTGGGCCCAAAACCTGGACTGAGTATTCAGACGCGTCAGTTGGTGTTCCCGGTAATGGCGACGTCCTTTATCCTTGCGTGCATAGGGCTTGTCGCCTCCTCGCTGCATATGGGATATCCACTTAATGCCTTGAATGCTTTGCGTCACGTACAAAGCTCATGGCTTAGTCGCGAAATTGTCTTCGCGAGCCTTTATCTCGCCATGCTGGGATTTTCTTCGCTGCTAATTTTTCTACGAAAATCAGGTTGGAAAGCTTTTCTGTTAACCGCTGCGCTGCTCGGGCTGGTGGATGTGTTCTGTATGGGACAGATTTATATCCACACGTCGGTAATCACATGGCTACACATCAACACGCTTGTCATGTTTTTTGGTTCAGTAGGCATTATCGGTTCTGTTGTTCTGGCGAATGTTTATGTCAGGAATAGCCTTTTTAAGGCTAAAACGGCAATGCGTATTGCTGGTGCAGTTGTCATAGTCGTGGTGCTCTTACGCCTTATTATGCAGCCTGTCTGGGTGGCTGATATAACAGCGGCTGATGCATCGATTGTTACTTTACCTCACGATCCGCTGGCGATGCTTGCACAACTCCGTCATGTTCATTTATTCAGTTGGTGCATGTCAGTATTTGGGATGATCTGCTTTGGCATAGGGACATTCAGAAATGCGAGAGGGATGATGCTGGCAGGCAGCGTAATAGTCATTATTGCTGAGATTATGTTGCGCTTCGTCTTCTTCAGTATCGGTTAATGGTCAATTTGACTCTCACTCCGGCAGTGGAGGTAACGAAAACCTGTGTCCGTCGCCGTTTTCGCACCTCCACTTGCCAGGCCTGCGCTGACGTCTGCCCAGCGCAGGTGTTTTCGATTACGCAAAGTCTTGTTGCGGTTGAGGCATTACATTGTATCGGATGTGGTCATTGCCTTTTTGTCTGCCCGTCAGAAGCGATATCGGGTATTACGCCTGTTAAACGCCATTACCGTGACGATACGCTGATTGCCCCTTTTTCTGCTCATGCTCCGACGGTTAACGAGCTACTTATCTGGCATCGCGATTATGCTATCCGTTTTGTAGCGATAGAAATGAGCCGTTCAGAAGAGTGGATAATGGCGATCGCTAATTTGAACCTGACTCTTCGTCGTTGTGGCGAACCCGAATGGGCGTTTAAGGCTGACGACCCAAAGGGTATCAATGTATCCCGAAGGGCGTTATTTCACGTCCCTCGCCCGCAAACAGAACAACGTAGTGTTAAACCTGGAATCCGTTCTTTACGAAAAGATTTTCCGAAAGCCAGTGCGAGGCAAATTTTACTGGATCTCTCAGGGTGTCAGATGTGTGGTGCCTGCTGGCGAACCTGCGCTGTTGGTGCAATACGTTTTGAAAACAGCGAGTTGGTACTCGACAGCGCGCTTTGTACAGGGTGTGAGGGCTGCGCATCAGCATGTATGCATCAGGCGTTGCGAATTGAAAAAAGTGCAGAAAATTCGCAAGTTACTCATGTATCTACCCATGAAAAGCAATGTGTAAGCTGCCATTCTCACTTCAAGACAGTATCGTCAAAAGAATCGCAGTGTTTTCTGTGCAAACATCACACGCACGGAATGCGTTAAGCGTTTCTGTTGCTAAAGCTCGTCTTATTTTAAAAAAATGTTACTTAGATCCATAGGCAATAGGGCTAATGCTCTCTATAATCCGCGCCAGGTCATACAGACGTATGCAAAACAACAGAACAAATTACAGGGGTTATCATGACTATTGAACGTACTTTTTCCATCATTAAGCCGAACGCGGTGGCAAAAAACGTTATTGGCAGCATCTTTGCTCGCTTTGAATCTGCTGGGTTCAAAATCGTTGGCACCAAAATGCTGCATCTGACCGTTGAACAGGCTCGTGGCTTCTATGCTGAGCACGACGGTAAACCTTTCTTTGACGGTCTGGTTGAGTTCATGACTTCCGGCCCAATCGTTGTGTCCGTACTGGAAAGCGAAAACGCCGTTCAGCGTCACCGCGATCTTCTGGGTGCAACTAACCCGGCTAATGCTCTGGCGGGTACTCTGCGCGCTGATTACGCTGACAGCTTCACCGAGAACGGGACTCACGGTTCCGATTCTGTTGAATCTGCCGCTCGCGAAATCGCTTATTTCTTTGGTGAAGGCGAAGTGTGCGCGCGCACGCGTTAATTTTTTCGTAAATGCCGCGTGCAAACGTGGCATCCCTGCGCCAGAATTTGTACAATGCTACGCCCCGGAAGAGCAGACTGCTCTCCGGGGCGTTTCTTTTTAACCCTCCACGGGCCATAACGTGTAACAACGAGGCCGGAAAATATTATGTCTGAATTAGTGAATACCTCAGAAGTCGCCACTGCCGCGGTTCCCAATAAAAATGGAAAAATTAACCTGCTGGATCTGAACCGTCAGCAGATGCGCGAATTCTTTCTGGAAATGGGCGAAAAGCCGTTTCGTGCCGACCAGGTCATGAAGTGGATGTACCATTATTGCAGCGACAACTTTGATGACATGACGGACATCAACAAAGTGCTGCGTAACAAGCTGAAAGAAGTCGCTGAAATCCGCGCGCCTGAAGTGGTTGAAGAGCAGCGCTCTGCTGACGGCACCATCAAATGGGCGATTGCGGTAGGCGATCAGCGCGTTGAAACGGTTTATATCCCCGAAGAAGATCGCGCTACGCTGTGCGTCTCCTCTCAGGTGGGTTGTGCGCTTGAGTGCAAATTCTGTTCAACGGCGCAGCAGGGCTTTAACCGTAACCTGCGCGTGTCTGAAATCATCGGCCAGGTGTGGCGCGCAGCGAAAATCGTTGGCGCGGCCAAAGTCACCGGCACGCGTCCTATCACCAATGTGGTGATGATGGGCATGGGCGAGCCGCTGCTGAACCTGACTAACGTCGTTCCGGCGATGGAAATCATGCTTGATGACTTCGGTTTTGGTCTGTCTAAACGTCGCGTGACGCTCTCTACGTCTGGCGTCGTTCCTGCGCTGGATAAGCTGGGTGACATGATTGACGTTGCGCTGGCGATTTCTTTGCACGCACCAAACGACGAAATCCGCGATGAAATTGTACCGGTTAACAAAAAGTACAATATCGAAACCTTCCTCGCTGCCGTGCGCCGCTACCTTGCCAAGTCCAATGCGAATCAGGGCCGTGTCACTATCGAGTATGTGATGTTGGATCATGTGAATGATGAAACCGATCATGCACATCAGCTGGCTGAACTGCTAAAAGACACACCGTGTAAAATCAACCTGATCCCATGGAACCCGTTCCCGGGCGCGCCGTATGGCCGTAGCTCGAACAGCCGTATTGACCGTTTCTCCAAAGTGCTGATGGATTATGGGTTTACCACTATCGTGCGTAAAACGCGTGGCGATGATATTGATGCGGCCTGCGGACAGCTGGCGGGCGATGTCATTGACCGTACCAAACGCACGCTGCGTAAGCGTATGCAGGGCGAGACAATTGACGTCAAAGCTGTTTGATTATTATGCAGTCACGGCGCATGGTTTGTGCCGTGACGCATTAGTTTACTGAATAATCAGTCAGATTCATTGTAATCGCTTAATAATTACGGTGCGTTTCTGACGACTTTAAGGCAGTATGTAACGTCGTAACAACAGTTTAGCTTCGCGCGTAGAGCTGCACTGTAAACTAAGGCCTGGCAGTCCTATACTGTCTGTCTAAGGTTAATTGACCAGAAGTTTCGCGGTGCGGGTGGCATTGTGACTGACCGGCACCTGAATCCTAATTTACACGTACCAGT
>Ga0308165_1002117_pt1 | contig 24981 bp, 17 predicted proteins | sample PhyWR2_FD_201032 | JGI IMG/M metagenome (GOLD analysis project Ga0308165, IMG submission 201032) | Phyllosphere microbial communities from UC Gill Tract Community Farm, Albany, California, United States - DLSLW.R2 | ecosystem: Host-associated > Plants > Phyllosphere > Unclassified | place: USA... | reverse complement strand
GACTGCCAGGCCCAACATGAAATGCCACGCCTTCATTCCTTCTCGGATGTCGCTCCCCTTAGGATAGAATCCGCGTAGCTCGATGCAGGCGTAAACGGCCGCAATCAACAACAACATCAGCCAATGCAGCGCGATGCTCAGACCGCCATAACGTTCGAGTTTTAGGCTTCCGCTCATCATTACTGCTCCACCTCCGACATCGCCTCGGTCTAGTTCAAGGTTTGAGGGAACATCCGCCCAAGCCGGCCGGCGCATGGCTCTGAACCAATATTCCAGTGCCTCTTCCTGATCCGGCGATGATTCAGTTGCGAGTTTCGGCTTGGGGCCATCAAGCTCACCGATCGTTGGCCTGATCGACAGTATCGCTACTGTCAGCCTTGCCGGTTACATAACGAACCTGACCGCATCCTGACGATGGAGCAGGACTCCATATTATTAGATCGCGTCTGAAAGCTGCCATGATACGGGTGGCCTGCCAGGAGTGTGGATCGGAAACGAAACCCCTCATGCAAACCGACATCCCCGGTGCGGATCACGACCTTGCGCAAACTCATGCGAAAACAGTCGCATTGGAGATAGAAGGTCATTTAATGGCAGAAGCATAAGCGTCGCAAAAAGGAGGACGGGATGAAGCGTAAGGCGATAGCGATGCTCGCGGCCGCTTTGGCGGTGACGGCTTGCGGCAGTCCCAAGACGGCCGACAATCCGAAGGTGGCTGGTGATCCAAAGGCCGCCACAGACGCCAATTTCAAGGCGGCATTGCAGGCTTGGTTCGACGAGCATCCCGATTGTGTGCTGCTGGACAGGAGCGGCAGCTTGCCGATCGAGCGCGACGCTTCGCGTCAGGTGGACAAACCGGCGTTGGACGCCGCTGTCGCTGCCGGTCTGCTTTCGGTCGAACCGATTACCGGCGATCGGGTCCGCTACAGCCCCACCGACGCCGGCAAGGATGCCGTGCGGGACGGGGACCGCTTTCTCAGGGGCGTCAACCTCTGCTACGCTCGGCGCAACATTGAGGCGGTCGAGAACTTCACGGAGCCGACCGACGCAGCGGGGGTGAAGGCGACGCGCGTCACCTACCGCTACACACTCAAAGATATTGCGCCCTGGGCGAGCCACCCGGCCATCGCAACCGCGCTCCCGGCGATCCCAGAGGCGGTCGCTAAGTCCCCTTCGACGGACGCCGACGACCTGATATTGACCGACCAAGGCTGGACGCACCATCGCGCGCTGCGCTGACCGCCTTCCTTATGCCATAGCGCCTGAACGCGCATGGCGACCGGAAACGGCGGGGCAATGCGGGAAAGTGCGGCCCTAGCGTAGTAGAAGCGGCGATTCATATTCGTCGCTTTCGTCCTGCTTGGGGCGCCATTGTTCGACTAAGTCCGCCATCTCCGCGCGGTATCCGAAAGCGTCAGGATAGATGGCGCCGGGCTGTTGACCAAGGAAGGCGAAGATCGTGGCCATGTCAGCGGCGATCGCCCGATCAACCCCGAAGAGATCGGCAATGGGAAAATGTCCCCAGTCATCGCCATTCCACCATGCCAGGAGAAAGTTTGCAGCGCGTGCGCTTTGCCCGGTGTCGGACCGCGCGAGGTCGACGAGCCTTTCCAGGGCCGCCTTCACTTTCGGTTCCGCGAGAACTTCAACGGTCATGGTGTGATCCTTGGTTGGATGGCGAGCGCTACTCGCCCTCAAGTTGGAGATAAGATCATGCCTCGTCGATCATTCTTTCGAGGCGATCGAGGAGGTCAGTGTCGGCGAGTTGATGCGTCGCGATGCTGATGGTGCGGTGATACTCCTCGAAACGGCGGCGCTCTTCGGCCTTCATTTCAAGGTATCGTGGTGTTCGTTCGCGCAGCAGCTGGATGGCGAAGTCGGCCTCGAGGCCGGTTCGGTAGTCGAGAAAGGCGACGATCGCGTCGGGCCGCACTTTGCCGGCCTGGGTGACGATGTCGAACAGGGGCCGCTTTACCGCGACCTGCACGCCCTTGCGGCGCATATGGTACTGGAAGCCGACCAGCGCATCCAGGAACCTGCGCTCATCCTCGCGCTCGACGGGAATGAAGCGGTTGCCTTTGAACACGGGCTGCGCATAGGCGCGGAGCGGAAGGTAGCCTTCGCGCGGGCTATGCTCGCCGACCACGGCCAGCACAATGAACGGCGGCTCGACCTTCGCCCGAATGATGCCAGTATGCTGGATGCGGTTGCGGATCTTGAGATCACCGAGCCCGGTGTGGACGGTAGTGCCGGAGATCTCATGCGCTTCCAGGAGCAAGAAGGCCTGCGGCGCGAAGTCGCCCGGCCATAGAGCTTCGGCCTTGCGCAGCCGGGCGTGTACGCGGCGCGCCTCGTAGTCCTTCACGTTGAAGTAGAGGTGATCCTGCAGCTTGATCCGAGGCGCGATCAGGAAGCGGCCGGCGGCCTCGCGGAGCCTGGCGAACTCGTCGCGCAGGCCGTGTTCGGGTCGGCCTTGCGGCGGCAGCGCCGGCAGGACGTTGGTGTGGGCTGCTTCGAGCAGCATCCATAGCAGTCGGCCGAGCCGGGGTATCGAGACCTGCCGGCTGCGGTCGTCGGGTTCTTCGTCGTCGGGCTGCTGCGCCAGATTTTCCGGAGCTTTCTTGTGAGCGTTGAACAGGCCTTTCGGAAACTCGATCTCGAATAGGCTGTCTCCGGGACGCTCGCGGATGCGATCGGGTGCTTGCGGCAGATAGAATGGGCACCGGCGCAGATGAAGCGGACGGCTTGTGAGCCGCCGCAAGTAATAGGTCTCGGCCTCCGAGAGGTAAGCCGGACTGGTCAGCGGGGGCGGCCTGGTATCGCCGAGGCAATTGCAGGCGATCCATTGCTCGTTCTCGCGCGCGATCGTCACGAGAGTAACGGACGCCCGGTGGTCGGCGTCACTGCCCTTGCCGGTGTACCAGCGTACCAGGGCTTGGCGGACACTGCCGGGAATATCCCGGCGTCCGCCAAGTCCGTTGGTGTCGCGCGGTACTAGCCACATACTTCAAACAGCCTCTTGCAGTGGATGTTTGTTCTTGGTACGTTCTCCGCAATAGGAGAGCAGTATGACCAAGAAGTTCGAGATTGGCCGCTTCGACCTCGATATTCAACTCAGGGATGAAGCGCTTGACCCGCTCAATACCCCGGCGAAGCGCATGGCCGCCAACGCATCGATCGGCATCGAGCCGTTCGATGCGTACTATTCGACCCGCGAGTTGCGAGAGGCGGTCGAGGGCGTCCACCAGGGAGAGCCCGGCGCCAAGAAGCGGCTTGCGCGGATCCTCGGCACGCAGTGCGATGACTATCAGCGCTGCCTCTACTATCAGCTGGCGGGACGCGGCGTCGTGCAGATGCTCGATGTCCTGTGCTGGCTCGAGGAGATCCTCGCCAAGCGCACGATCATCTCGGCCGACCTGTTCCGGGCCAAGACCTGGCCGGCGATTATGGTCAATCCTTACGTTGCCGCGCAGCCCGACGGGCCGCTGGTCAGTGCCGATCCCAATTTCGAGGAAGGGCCGTCGTGGTATCTCGATCCCGATCTCGGCGGCGTGATCGACGAGTAATCATAGGGCGACGACTTCCAACTCTATCGCGTCAAGCGGGCTTGTTTCAGCGGCCCTGACGACGCGGTAGGGCTGCAGCCGGCAATCTGTGCGCACCACTGCAAACGGCAGAGCGGTATCCTCGCACATCTGCTGGGCTAGGCGGTCGGCGTTGTTGCGGCTGCAAAGCTGCCGGCGCCGTGCATCGAGGATGGTGTCAGTCTGCACGGGGCCTTTGCCTTTCAGGTGAAGATGGTGGGCGAGATCTTGCGCTCGCGCACGATCTCGAACTTGCGGTCCAGCAGGTTGCTGACGCGATAGCGGCCGCCGCCGTCGCTGCGGGTGAGGACGATCCGGTTTCCCTGACGAAGCACGCGCGTCAGTTCGTGCCGTGTATCGTCGCCAAAGGCGATCGGCTCGGGAAAGCGGATGAGCGCGCCATCCGGCAGCTTGCGTGATCGACGCCGGATCGTGGCGAAACAACGCCGACGCCAGTTGAGTGCCACAGGGTTGTTAGTGGACGTGAGCCTTTCGAGCACGCGCAGCGGGCAATCGGCCTCGTTCGGCCCCATGCTTTCTGACATATCCTTGTACGCGAACACAAATCCGTCCGCGGCCTTGGGGTTCCAGCGCACGAGGCAGACCACAGCGGTGACCTCGCCCGCCACGCCATCGTCCGTGCGCTGGAGTGCGGCATAGTAGACCCGGTTGCCCGGGCAGGCGCTTTCGAGCACACGATAGCCGTGAGCCTGCCGATCGTCCGTCGCGGGCCGTTCGTAATTGAACTGCGCGTCGGGGTACTGCTTGGGGCTTGTGTGCCCGCCCATGCTGGCGAGCGGCATAGAAAGCCATCCCATGGCAATCTCCTACATCAAGGTTGGCTGTGAACCCGCGACATCGATCCGCAGATGGCTTGCGATCTGCCGTGCGAGTGCCGGGATATCAGCGAGGCTGGGCGCGCTTGCGTGGCGGACCTGGTTGCCCGGCTTCTTCCAGTGGCGATGCCGATACGTCAGCGCCGGTGAGCCGAACCGCTCGACCGACAGCCGCAAGTACAACGCAGATCCTTCCAGGACATAGTCGCCTGCGATCGCGGGGTTCGGCGCGATGTAATCGAGGCGATAATCACTGCGCGCAAGGCCGAGCTCTGCTGCGATCTGGCGAACAGCGCGCTGTCCCTCGCGCTTGAAGGCGCGCAGGTCCTCGGGAAGATAGTCGATGCCCTTTCGCAGGAGCGCGACGATCGCGGGCTTGTGCCTGAGCTCGGCGAGCCGCGCCATGCACGCTTCGCGCAGCGGGGCATCGTCGGGATGCTCCTGCTCCAGCGAGCCGTCGGTCACGCGGGAGAGGCGCTTGGCGAACAGTTTCACGGCCGGATCGCTCTGCGGATCGTGTCCGGCCCGCTGCGCGTCGCTGACGGCATCGTTCAGCGCAGCGATGCAGGTTGCAAAGGTGGTGAGACCTTCAGGCTGCAGGGCGCGGCGAAAACGGAAATCCAGGTCGTAGGACAATGCAAACCTCCATCATCTGGTTGGATGCATGGTCCCCTCCCTCTCCTCTTTTCAGTGGAGGGCGACGCCCTTGCGAGGCCTGGGGCGCCTCAATGGGCTGGTACACGAACGCCGCGGCCAGGCAGCTTGGGGCAAGCCGTCCGAGCAGTTCGACAGTATCGGCGAGCGAGGCGCCGCCCGGAACCGACGCGATCGTCAGGGTGTCGCCGGCGATATCAGCGATTTCCCAATCGGGTTGCGCGACCATGGCCAGGTACTGAAAGGCGGCATCGGTCGGGTCTGCCGCCGCAACTTCGCGGAAGCGCTGTGCAAGCGGGCGCGGGATCCGGTCCGGATCGGCATGTGCCCGATCGTAGGCGTGTTCGAGGAAGGCGGTGAGGATCATCAGATCGTCGGCCGAAACCTCAAGCAGCAGCTGGAAGTGGCGCTTCATGGCGGTCCTCCTGGGTGGTGGGCCTTGGATTTGCGGACCATGCCGCGAGCCATTTGTAAGCCTGCTCGGCCTTGGCAGCGGCAGTGATGATCGCGCTCTTGTCGGCCTTGAGAATCGATATCCAATGCCCGACGTAGCTTGCATGGCTGTCGTGCAGCTCGCACGGTAAACCGAGATCGGAGCAGATCATCCCCGATGTCATGTCGGCCACGACCTCCTCGAACGCGTAAGCGTTGTCACCGAACCTGCGGCCAAACTCCCGCCCTAGCCGGTGAGATGCGCCGGTCGCATGGGCATACTCGTGTGCCAGCGTGGCCGCGTGATGATCGCTGCTGATGAAAGCGCCTTTGGGCGGCATTTGGACGTAATCACCGCCCGGTGAATAGAAAGCGCGGCTGCCGCCCTGGCGTAGCTCGATCGGAATGGGCGCGAAGAAGGCGTCGATCGCGGCCTGGTGTTCAGACGGGCTAGGCGGTACCAACTCGACCGGATCGGGATGAAACCGATTGGGAAGACCCTCGATCTGCTCGCAGTTGAAAACCAGGTACGAGCGCATGAACCTGATGACGCGGGATCCGCCGTCCTCGCCGGTGAGCGTCGGGCCTTGCGCCTTGCGGATGGTGTTGAAGTAGACGCTGGGCGCGGGCCTCGCCCCTTTGACGACGCGGCCGCCAAGTTCGTCGGCCTGCCGCTGGGTCATCCAGAACCGTGAGCGATAGCCGTGGCTGTCGGCGATCGCCCACAGCAGGATGGAATTGATGCCGGTGTACGACTGGCCGCCGGCGCGCAGTGGACGGCCGTTAGCCCCGAACGTGCGCCAGGGCCGCCGCCACGGCAGCACACCCTGCTCGATCTTGGCGATAATGATATCGGTGACTTCCTGCGCGATGTCGCGTTTGCCCCCACGGCGCATGGTGCAAATCCCTTCGTGGCATGAGAAAAAAGGGCCCGGTGGCGGTACGCCCCGGGCCCAGGTTGTCATCAGGAGGAGAGCACGTCGGTCAGGCGCTGACGCAGGTCTCGTCGACGTCGGTGGCCTCGGCCTCCAGATCGTCGTTGACGTCCGGATTCGTCAGCTCGTCGGCGCCGCCGCCTTCGTCCTCACCGCCATCTTCGGAACCTTCAGCCTCCGGATCGAGATCGTCGGGCTCGTCTAGTTCGAAGCGCATCGCCGCCGGCACCCAGGCCAGCGCCCGTTCCTTGATGGCGTCCTCGACGATCACCTCGCCGGCGAACAGCTTTTCGCAGCTTCCCGAGATCTCCGCCTTCTTCGACGCGGCGTAGCGGTTCGAGAGTTCGGCGCCCCCGACGTCCTTGAGAAGCTCGAGGATGCTGCCCTTGTTGATCCGGTCGAAGTAGTTCTCCGACGTCGGCCGCCACATTGCCGCGGGTTCGATTTCCAGCAGCATGCCAAGCTGGGCGTGGATGGGATTGTATCCCGAAGCATACCCCATCTTGGCCTCGATCGAGGTCGCGACGGTGTAGGCGATCCACGCGGCCTTGGCATCGTCATCCAGATCGCGGAAGGCGTTGAACCGCTCGACCACGCTCTTGTGCTCGCCCCACCCCTTGTCGAGAGCCTCGTAGGCGCCGGCAATGATCTCGTCGGCCATGCCCTTGGGCACGGCGGAATCGAGTACCGGATCCTGCGGGCGCGGCGCCTTGATCGTCGTGCCGCGGTTGTCGTAGCTGTGCAGGATCCCGTCCGCGAGGGCGAAGATCGCGTAGTCGAGCGCCAGGCCCGGATCGCCGAGCAGCGACGCGGCAAGGATGTTGCGACGCTGGACCGCGAGTTCGTCGAACAGGCGGGCGCTGTACGCCTTGCCACCAGGCCCGGTGGCCTCCGGCGCAGAGGGCTTGGCCGGCGACGATCCCGACCGGGAACCACTCGGAGTCTCGAAGCTGCCACCGGTGACCTTGCCGTCCTCGTCGCGCTCCATGCGCAGATGCTTCTCGCTGTGGTAATCCGGATCGAGCACCATCTCGCCCTTGGTGGTGACAATGAGGAAGCGGCCGACTTCGGCCTTCCATTCGTCGGGCAGTTCGGCGGTCGGGTTCGAGAGCTCCTGCATCTCGGTGTCGAGGCGATCGTATTCCTCGTTGAGGGTGGCCGCTTCGGGCGATTCCTCGTCGAGATCTTCCATCTCGGTGCAGATGGCCTCGATGCGCGCTTCGATCTCGCTGATGCGCGCGGTGGCTTCCTCGGTAAGCGGCGCCGGCGGCAGGGTGACCCGGTTCAGGCCGAGATCGCGCGCTGCCTGCCAGCTGGACGTGCCGGCCACCGGCCAGATCGTGCCGAGACCAGTCTGTTCCGAGAGGCGGGCTGCTTCGGCTTCGAGCTTGGCGGCTGCGAGCTGCTGCAGGATTTCGAGATCCGTCCAGCGATCTTCGGAGGCATCGGTGAACAGGTCGCGCTCGATGCGGCCGCCAGCGGCGGTGTACGCGTCCTCGCCGACAAGCAACGCGATTGCATCGGTCCCCCGCGTACTACCGTTCGCGATCAGACGCCGCACCTGGTCGGGATTGTTGCCGTAGTAGCGCATCTGCTCGTAGACCCGCAGTTGCACCGCGTGCTGGTCGGTCGAGGCGTAGGCCTTGGCCATCTCGAGCGAGAGATCGCCGCTGGCGAGCGCTTCGAAGATCGGCTCGGCGAGCGCGGCGAGGCGCAGGCGACCCTCGACAAACCGGGTCGTCAGGCCGAACCGCTTGGCGACGGCCCGGGTGTCCTCGTCCTGCGAGATGAAGTGCTGGAACGCGCGGCATTCCTCAGCCGGCGTCATTGCGAGGCGCTGGAAGTTCTCAGCCAGCGATGTCTCGGCGATCTCGGCGTCGCTGGCGACCAGCAGCATGCACGGTACGGTGCGATCCGCATCCCATGCGCCGCGCTCGACGATCATGGTCATGGCGCGCAGGCGTCGGCCGCCGGCGATCACGTCGAACTGGCCGCGCTTCTTGGCCTTGGTGACGATCAGGTTCTGGAGGAGGCCGCGGGCCTCGATGTCGTGGGACAGCTGCTCGTCCGCCTGGCTTTCATGCGTCTTGCGCACGTTGTTGGCCGAGAGCTGGAGCTTGTTGAGGGGGATGAGTTCTTGCACCGGATATACTCCTTCTGACGCCCCGTTCTTCTGCCGGGACACCACTCCCCTTCCCCCTCTCCTCCCGCTTCAAGCGGCCTTGAGGATCGACGCGAGTATCGCGTCTGCCTGACTTGCCGGCACGAAGATCCGGGTCTTGAACTGGATGATCTCGGTGAAGCACCCCAAGGACTTGAGCCAGGCCAACTGGGTGTAGAGCTCACCGACCAGCTCGATCCGCTGCTCGCCGTTGACCAGGCTGCGCCTGATCGTCATCGGCCATGGGCGATCGATCACGGCTGAGCCCTTCTGGCCAAGTGCGGCGAGCACGGCAGTTGGGGACGCCTGGAACTCGCTGGCGATACCGAACGTCTTGAGGATGCCGGGCACGTCGCTTTCGTCGACAAGGCGCCCGAGCCAGCTGCTGCCCTCGGCATCGACGACGCGGCGCACCGCGATGGTATCGCGCGGAAGCGAGTTCCAGATCGGCAGGAGGAGCCCGGTGGCCAGGTGGATCGTGTCGATCTCGGTCCTGGCTGCCGCTTCGGCGGCTTCAGCTGTCCAGAGGCGCGAGAACGTCTCGATGTCGGTCTCCTCCCATGCACTTGTCGCAAGGTCGGCCGCGATCTTGTACTCGTGGCGGGTCGGGCGCGTCAGCGTCACGCGCTCGATGAGCAGACCGCTGTCTTCCATGAGCGACCGGGCGCGCTCGGCGAAGGCGACTCTCCCCGACTTGGTGTTGAGCAGGAACCGCGGCTTGGCGATGAACTCGGCGAGACCCAGGATCCGCTCGAGTGACGTCGGCCGTACCGCGCGCTCGATCTCGATCGAGAGCAAGTGCGACGTGGCGCCGGTACGCTCATCAGTGCGCAGCACGACGTCGGCGATGACGCGCGCCTTGTCGGCAGCGATGGTCTCGACCCCTACGTCGAGCGTGCCGGCATCGCGCGCGGCCGCCACGCGGGCCTCGACCAGGCCCAGGAACTCCTCGAAGATGGAGTTCTGCATGCCGATCGGCAGCGCCAGGATGCGATTGAGCCATCGCGTGATCGGCGGCAAGTCCTCGACCAGGCAGCCATCGTCACACGTAAGCTGCAGGCCGGACCGGCTCTCGAAGTCGACGAGGCTGGTGCTCCTCAGTTTGCCGGAGTGCAGCAGACCGAACCAGGTCACGAGCGCAGCCTTGGCGTATTCGCTTTCGAGGTGTGCGACGTGAAGTCGCTTAAGTAATTGTTTGAAAGGAGTTTTACTCATGAATCAAACCTGATGTTCCGTCATCAGTAGCCTACCGGCACATGCGGGACTGGTAACGGTCCGGTGTGAAGCTGCCGGGACAATGTAGCCGGGCCTTCGGGCCGTGTTGCCACCGTGAGGTGAAAACACTTCTGCGAGCACCAATGCGGAAAGGCGCTAGGCTGGATGGTATGATCAACGAAAGTGAACTGCTGATAAACGTCGTCAAGCTGAGACGAGCCAAAGGTGCTGATAGGCTCGAACCAAAAGGTATGCGGTCGGTTACTCTTTTATCTTGTGGGAGTACACGGACAATAGGACCGCCGGCGGAAAGGCAGGGTCTAACCCATCCTCGTTACTTAAGTGAAACACGGTAAGCCCGTATTCCCGCCCGGCAACGGGCAGGCCGACCGCAAGGGAGGCTGTTGGGGGTGCGGGTAAAGGAGGTCGGAGAAAGCGAACGCCGGGCTGTAACGGTCAGGATAGGGGTTGCGGTTCGCCAACATCACCCCGCCCGAAAGGGAGCAGACTTCCGACTGGTCTCTTATCGCGAGAAAACAGGCAGAACCCTCATGAGGAGGACAGGCAAATGACGGTCATGAAAATGGCTGGTGCGGCCTCCCACGGGAAGCCGGACTGGAACCAGATCAACTGGCGTAAAGTGCGACAGACCGTGCGACGGCTGCAGGTGCGTATCGCGAAGGCAGTGAAGGAAGGCCGCTGGGGCCGGGTGAAAGCCCTGCAACGGCTGCTGACTACCTCGTTTAGCGGCAAGGCACTTGCCGTGAAGCGGGTCACCGAAAATCAAGGAAAGAGGACGCCCGGGGTGGACCGGATCATCTGGAACTCGCCGGGCAAGAAAGTCAGGGGAATATCGTCGCTCAAACGGCGAGGCTATCGTCCTCAGCCGCTGAGACGGGTTTTCATACCCAAGGCAAACGGTAAACTTCGTCCGCTCGGCATACCCACAATGATCGACCGCGCCATGCAGGCACTTCACCTGCTGGCGCTCCTACCGATCGCCGAGACCACCGCGGATCCGAACTCATATGGCTTCCGGCCATACCGAGGCGCCCGCGATGCCATCGGCCGCTGCTTCCTCGCGCTGAAAGGCAAAGGGACTGCGGAATGGGTGCTCGATGCGGATATCTCCGGATGCTTCGACAACATCAGCCACGACTGGCTTATCACCAACATCCCTATGGACAAAGTGATACTCCGGAAATGGCTGACCTCGGGCTACATGCAGGATGGTGAACTGCGCGAGACGCGGGCGGGCACTCCGCAAGGAGGCATTATCTCGCCCACCCTCGCAAATATGACCTTGGATGGGATGGAAGCGGTACTTCAACGCCACTTTGGCCACAAATACCGTTACCGGAACCCCGATCCCAAGGTCTTCTTGGTGCGTTACGCCGATGACTTCGTGATAACCGGCTCATCCTTGGAAGTGCTGGAAATTGCGAAAGCTCTGATCGTGGATTTTCTGGCGGAGCGAGGCTTGTCCCTGTCTGCCGAGAAAACCCGCGTCGTGCGAGTCGAGGAAGGGTTCGACTTCCTCGGTTGGACCGCGCGCAGGACGAAGGGGAAACTCTTCATCACGCCAGCCCGCAAAAACGTGGCTGCGTTTCTGCGCAAAATCCGAACGATCATCAAGGCTGCCACCAGCATGACGCACGGGGAACTGATAGATCGGCTCAATCCCATCATCCGGGGGTGGGCCACCTATCATCGCAACCAAGTGGCAAGTCGCACCTTCACCAAGGTCGATCATGCCATCTGGGAGCTCCTCTGGCGGTGGGCCTGCCGCAGGCACCCCCATAAGCCGCGCCAATGGGTGAAGGACAAATACTTCCCCCGCCTTGGCACGCGCAACTGGGTGTTCCGGGCAGTTACGACTGACCACGCTGGACAAACTACGCTCGTGCGGCTGTTCCAAGCCGCCGATCTAGCCATCCGTCGTCACGTCAAAATCCGGGCGGACGCCAATCCGTTCGACCCCATCTGGGATAGCTACTTCGTCACACGGCGAAGCCATCCCACTGGGCCGACGTTTAGGTCCTCCCCGCCCAGCCCTCTCTGACTGGGTTGTCGGTACTGCTGGTTCGGGTCAAACCGGGCTTGCTAGAGGCTTGAGCCGGATGCCGCGAAAGCGGCACGTCCGGTTCTTAGGGGGGTGCGGCTCCGCAAGGGGCCGCACCTACCCGACTGTCTGCAGGATCGAACAGGTTCTGTCCGCCGGTCTGCCGCTGGCCGCGCGTAAGCGCGCCAAGGCTGTCGAGCCGGCGCGCAATCGTGCTGGTGAAGCGCAGCTCACCCTTACAGTCGGTCGTGCAGGGGCGGAACAACGGCGTGGTCGCCTGATGCGTGCGGTGGGTACGGCCGAGCCCCTGGATGGCGCGATCGGCGCGCCAACCGGGTTCGAGCAGGATGTGGACCCGGCGCTGTTGGTTCCGGGCGTCGAGGCTCGCATGGTACGAGCGTCCGGTTCCGCCGGCATCACTGAAGACGAGGATGCGCTTCTCGCCGGTCATGAACATCGCGGATTCAGCCTGATTGGTGCGCGCCGAGCGACCTTCCAGCTTCTGGGTGCCGTCCGATTGCGTGACCAGGCGCTTGGTCCTACCGGTGACTTCGGCCACCGCGTCGGTGCCGTAGTGCTCGATCAGGGCGTCGAGCGCGGTCTTGATCGGCGGCATCGCGCAGATCTGCTCCATCAGATCCTGCTTGGCCTGTAGCGCCTCCTGGTTGTGCACCGGGCGACCGTCGTCATCGTACATTGGAGCGGAGCGCTCGGCGCCGGTATCGTCGACGTAAGTTTTCATCTGCTGCGTCGGGAACGCGCGATCGAGGTACTCCATGATGTACTCGCGCGGTGACAGGTCCACCTCGAGGCGGGCGCGCTCCTCGGGACTGAGGCCGTTCAGCCGGCGATCGAGGATGCTTTCGGCCGTGGTCACGAGCTGAATGACCACCGATTGTTCCTCGGCGATGTGCCCGTCGATCGCGGCGATCACGGTCGGCAGCTTCATCGAGAGGAGCACTTGATTGAAAAAGCGTTGTTTTGTGCTCTCAAACCGACTTCGCGCGGCGGCCTTGGCGCCGCTGTTGAGCGTGTTGCCGGATATGTCGTCGACGACCCCGGTGAGCGCGAGCGCCCGCTCCTGGCTGCCATGAATCACCGCCCACGCATCGGCATAGGCATCGTAAATGCCGATTTGGTCGGGCCGCAGCTCGTGCTTGAGGATGTCGTATTCAACTCCGGCGAAGCTGAGCGCGCGAGCCTGGTAGAGCCCGAGCGCCTTGAGGTCGCGCGAGACGAGTTCCATCGCCGCGATGCCGCCAGCGCGGATCTCCGAGATGAAGCTCTCGCGGTTGGCGAAAGAGGTCCCTGGTCCCCACAGGCCAAGTCTTACTGCGTAGGCGAGATTGTTGACGTCGGAAGCGCCGGTTGCCGAGGCGTAGAGCACTCGGGCGTCAGGGAGGTGGTTCTGCAGGAGGACCCCAGCGATGCCCTGCTGCGACCCGGCGGTCTTGCCAAGGGCACCCTCACCTCCAGCGACACCGCCCATCTCGTGGCTTTCGTCGAAGGCGATCACGCCATCGTAGTCCTCGCCGGCCCATTCGAGGATCTGCCGCAGGCGCGTCGCGTCCTGGCGCTGGCTACGCAGGGTCGGATAGGTAACGAACAGGATGCCCTGCGTCAGCGTGATCTTCTCGTCGATCTTCCAGGTGGAGAGGGGTTGGATGTCGGCCGACATGCCGCCGAGCGCTTCCCAGTCTCTCCGGGCGTCCTCGAGCAGCGCCTCGTTCTTCGACACCCAGATGTTGCGCTTGCGCCCGTTGACCCAGCTGTCGAGGATGCAGCCTGCGACCTGACGGCCCTTGCCCGCGCCCGTGCCGTCGCCGAGGAAGTAGCCCTTGCGGTACTGGCGGCCATCCTCGTTGGGGACGAGCCCGACGCCGTCTTTGTCAGGCACGAAGCGCCCTTGCAGGTATTGGGTCCAGGCATTGCCTGCGTAGACGATGGTTTCGAGCTGCGCCTCGGACAGGCGCCGCTCGTTGACGATGCGCTCGTGCAGCTTGGGCTCGTACTGCGGAACGGGCGCCGGGATCGATCCCATCGCGACGGATTCGACCAGGTCGGTGGGATGCATGCCGGCGTCGTGCAGGTCGATGCGGCTCGGTCGATACGGCAGGTAAACGCCGGCCTGCTCGCCGAGCGGACGCGGCACCTCGAGCGCCGTGAAGCGCACCGGAAGAACGTCGTTGCGCTTGGGTGCGATCATCGCTGCAGGCGCGGCCTTGCCGGTCGAGCGCATCGCCTTGAACAAGCTGGGCTTGGCCGAGCCCGAAGCCGCCGGCTTGCGCACCTCGCTAAGGGCCGAGCGGGGCACGATCGTGATAGCCTCGAGAAGTTGCGCTACGTTATCGCGCGCGATCACGGTCGGCCGCGCGTGCCCTGGCTTCTTGTCGATGACATAGATGCGCACCGCAACGCTGGTGCCCTGCTTGTGGTAGCATTTGTCGAGCCTGTATGATCCGACGACGCTGCAGCCGGTGAGGGTCGCATCGTAGGTCTTGCCCATCGCCGCGTTGGTGGTGAACCAGTCAGGCATGATCGCGACGACGCGGCCACCAGGAGCGAGGCGGGAAATCGCCGATCGCAAGTGGCGCACGGCCGCGAATTGGTCGACACCCCTGCCCTCCGATCGCGAGAATGGCGGGTTCATCAGCACAAGCGAGGGAACGTACCCGGCTTCGAGTGTGGCGCTGAGCAAAGCGGCATCGTGGCCGCTGATCGTGGCTGCGGGAAAGAGCACCTGCAGGGCCTCGCGGCGCTTGGGATCGAGCTCGTTCAGGTGGAGTGACTTCACGGTGGGGAGCAGCGCAACAAGGCTGCCATGGCCGGCGCTGGGTTCGAGCACGGCGTCGCTCGGCTTGGCCTGGGCGAGCAGTACCACTAGCCCGGAGAGATCGAGCGGCGTCGAGAACTGCTGATACCGGATCTGGTCTTCGCTACGGACGGTCTGCGTCGGAAGCGCGTTCACGAGCCCGGAAAGCGATGGGATTACGGCGCTATCCGTGATGCGGGGCAGCGTGAGCGCATGCCGGGTCAGACCTTGCTCGAGCAACTCGAAGCTGTCGCGCTGGGTCCAACGACCGTCGGCATTGGCGCCGCCATAGAGGATCGACGCTTCGCCGTTGAGGGCCTTGCGGGTGATGGTGCCGGCAGCGATGTGTCCGGCGATGTTGTCGATTGCGACGTTGCGCGCGTTATCCTGGGGGGTGAAGAGGTCCGTCACTGTGAGCTCCTGATGCTGACCATTGCAGCACCAGTCCTCCCCCTCTTCTTTATCGCTCCAGGTTCGCCTCAGCCCAGTCCTCGAAGGGTCGCGGTGTCTTGCGCGTGAGCTTCAGCCCATCGCGCCGATAGGCGGCCCAGGCCTTGCGGGCCCCTGCCCTGCCCGCGGCGTTATTGTCCTCGGCGATGATGAGCTCGGTGATATCGTCCGGGAGTGCGAGAAGCGAAAGCCGTTCGTTGCCGAGCGAGGCCCAGCACACGATGTCGTGCATCGCGGTGAACGCGGCGGCATCTTCCATGCCCTCGGCGATCGCCAGCGTCTTGGCGCCATTCAGGCGCGGCCTCCAGGCCCCCTGCCCCGGCCTGCCGAGCATGACCTTCTCGGTGCGATAGGCGGTGTGCGGATCAAGGAATATCCGCTGGATCGCGTTCAGTTGCAGGCGCTCTCGCACCGCGACAAGCAGCGCCGGCTTGAACTCGGTATGCGGCTTGGGCTTGTGCGGACAGCGCGGATGAAACCGCAGGTCTTCAAGATCGACAGGAAGCTTGCGCAGTCGGAGGTAGCGCTCGGCGAGAGTGCCGGCGATCTCCACACCCTGCTCCCACAGCCTGGTGACGTTTCCAGTGCCGATTGATTGGCGGTACTCGGGCATTGGCGTGCCGAGCGCCGGCTTCACACGCCGGAGTTCACGAAGGATGTCGTCAGGTTCGCACCCCGCAAAGCAGTGGACGATGATCCCTCTGTCACCTTGCCGAAGGGACAGGCTTGGCTCCCCGTCTGCATGGGCCGGGCAAAGGCACATCGCGTAGCCTCCGTGCCATTTGCCGCGCAGCGCTGCCACTACGTCAACGAGTTCCTGGGAGGGTCTGTTGGCCTTGAGTGTCATGGTCGTTCCTTTCCGACCATCAACATCCCCCTCCTCACATGCGGATTTGACCCTCAACCGTAGGTTGGGCCGTGCTGACCGGGCTCGGTCAGCCCTGCGGATCGGCCTCCCGCTCCGCCGGAGACAATACGGGGAGTTGAGAGTCCGACAAGGGTCGGTTTGCTGGCGGCAACCGCGGGTTCTGGGACACAGCCGCCATTCTGAACGGGCTCGCTAAACGGCGGTTACTGACAAGAATCGACGTTTGCGCAGTGGTCCATTGGAGATCCGCTTCCGATTAGCATCGATGTACCCGCTGTCGGCGGGCCGATCAAAAGCCGGTATCGATGATGACCTTGCGCGCTTCGCTATGTCGCGTAGCGAATGCATCGAAGCGAAACCTCTGATAGTCCTCCAGCTTGGCGGCCGGATCGACGAATGGATGTGACGGCGCGGGATTTGACGGGCAACGCAGAATGGTGCTTGTCTGATCGAGGGGTGGGTAAATGTTTGGTTCGATCCTTGGCTTTCAGATGGCGATTTTCCTGTCGATCCTAGCTGTACGTGTCCTCGCCAGAGGCAAGCTTGAACTGCTGTGCATAGGCTGGACTATCTTCACGTTCGTTATGGTCTTCGCGTCGCCACTGATCTTGCTGCAATTGCTCGTCATTTGGGGAAGTTATGCCCTCCTGTCAGGCGGCGGCGGCGGCGGTCACGCCCCGGCAAGCGGCGGTAATCGCCCGAGCGCGTCCATTCCATCGGTGGCAAGCACAACTCCCGCTCTCAACCGGGCAAATGTCCAGACTAGTGGAAACACAAAGACCACGCAGCGGGCGAATCCGCCGGCTCCAGTGGAAGGATTTCTCGATAGCCTTTCGACCGGCGCGGAACATTTTCGGCAGAAATCTGACAAATTGCTGGATGCCGTTCAGGTCAAGGTCGCCATTCAGGAAAGAGTATCGGCGGTCGTCCGCACGACTTACCCTGAGCAGGCCGTGCTGAAGGCAGCGCTCAAACAGGCTGCTGAGGAGGACCGGATCGATCGGACCTATGACACGCCGGAAAGGCGCGCCCGGTTCGACAAGAAGTTGGCTGAAATCACATCTGCCATGGAGCAGACGAAAACTGAGCCAGTTACGCGTGCTCCCTCGGCACCGCCGAATTTTAGCTTCCCGCCACGGCACTCCGATGCGCGAGTGGCCGACGGTGCTGAAGCCGGCATCCTGGAGGCAAAGGAAAAGCATGAGCGTTTTCTTGAGGATGTTTGCTCGCAGTTGAGGGAGAATGCGAACCTCGCAAGGCATTTCTGGAAGTCGCTGGACAAATTGGACGAGCCCGCAATCGCACGAGGGTTTGAGCGATACTGCAAGAGCCGCGGGCTTAATGGTCCGCCAGCGGCTCATTCGCCATCAGCGGCCTCCGAAGCCCAGAAAAAGTCGGCCTTGGCCGACATCTTGCTGCCCCCCCCCGCCCCAGAATCCTTTTCGCGGCGCTATCGCGGCGGCCTTAGCGGAGAACAAACGACTTCAGCTTTCTCCGATCAGTCCCTTCGAGAAGGAAGCGGAAATGATTCGGGCCATCTGCAGATTGCAGGGGATCGCCTCGCTCTATCATTTCACGCGTGTCGAGAATCTCCCGTCCATCTTCAGGCACGGATTGCGCCCGGTCCAGGCATTACAGTCCAATCGGATTCCGTTCCGCTGGAATGACGAGCACCGGATCGATGGGCATGAGGACGCGATCTGTGTTTCCATCTCGCACCCGAATGATAAGCTTTTCTATCGTTGGCGGATGAGCAGTCCAGTACAGCGCTGGGCGGTGCTTTCGCTCGATCCGGCCATTCTTTGGGAGAGCGAGGTGGCGTTTTGTGCTCACAACGCTGCGGATCGTCGGATTAGCAAGCAGGACCGAAAAACGCTGGGAAGTGCGAAAACCTTCGGTGGTCTTTTCGTGAATGGAGATGTCCAAACCACGCGAGCAGATCAGGGGCTGGCCCCATATGATCCGACCGATGTACAAGCGGAAGTTCTGGTCTTTGAGGACATTCCACCTTCGGCGATCATCGGGGCCGTCTTCAGTGATCCTGCGAGCTTGACTCAATCGCAGTCGGTGCTTGGCGATCGAGAAGCAATCGTCCACGCCGACCGGACGGGTCTGTTCGGGCTACGCACTGTTGCCCGCAAGACCGTAGGTAGCTGAGGCGATGGCGGTTCGACCGGTATTCATTCCTGTAACCGAGGGGCCGGTTTTCGTTCGGACCGAAATGGTATCGTTCACTTGGCACCCTGGACTCTCCGCGTCGCAGAAGCAGAAGTCGGTGGCGTCGCTTCATGATGCAGCCGCCGAAGCTCTGGGACTGTCGGCGATCCTGGAAGTGTCAAGCAAATCGACCGAGTGGCTTGGTGTTGCTCTCAGCGCGTTCAATCTGCCGATCTATCATCCCGGTGTCGGCCGGCAGGTAAGCGTCGAATGCGCTTTCCAGGCAGGTAAGGTTTTTCAGAAAGGGGGGCCGTTTCTTGACCTTCTTCACATGGCGTCACGCGATGCCAAGCGCGACCCCCGCCTTCGTGATTCAGGCCAATTGACCGCCTTCCGGTTCGATGGGCAGGACTGGCCGATCGAACCGCAGACAGCCTTCTATGATTGGCTCTACATCAGGGCTCTGTTGAGCAAGCCGGAACTCGCCAAGCCCATTCTCGCCCATGACGCGTTTACCGACATCGAGTTCAACCCGCAGCAATCGATCAACTGTCAGGCCTACGCGGTGGCCCTGTGTGTTTCGTTTGCGCGAAGGGGGATCGTGATGGACGTCGCCAGCACCCGCGAGACTTTTCTAGATTGCGTGAAAGGCGCAGCAACCAACAATGCGCGGCAGAACGACGTTCAACAGGGCTTCCTGTTCTGACAACGGCCGGCTGCCTCGTGGCTTGCCGTTTGCGATGCATTCAAAACCGCCAGTTGGCTCACTTCCCTCACCGGATGGCCGAAATGGTGGCAGCCGAGTTGGGTAGTCGGCGGTTCACCGAGCGCTGATGCGGCTATTTCACCAGGAACGATACCCGATCCTCACAACGAGGGCCCTGCCTTCGGCTTCCGGCAGCTCCCTAATCGAAAGCGGACGATCCGATCGAGAATTGGAATGGCATGGTTTGGTCGCAACCGGCCCGAGCCAGCGGCTCATGCTTATGCCCCTCAACCTGGACGCCTCCGAATCATGTCGGGAAGACATGTTGTCTCGAACACGCCCGCTTCCGTTTAACCGACGCCTGACGATTAACGGGCTAATGTATCAATCGGTGCGTTTGACCATTTTGACTGAGCGGTTTTCGAGTAGCAACTCGAGCGCTTGCCGCACGAGTTTCGCAGGCAGAACGCCGAGGTGAATGCGGCCGTCATGAAGCGGCTCAATGTCTGGCCCAACCCACAGGAACCGATTATATTCGGTGACGATGATCCTCGATTTGGGATCGAGCCCGACATGCTGGCGAATGCTATCGGGGATTGCGATCGAATTCGCGCCGGTATGGTCGCTGGTCGTGAGCGGTGCCGTGAATATCACGGTGCCGCGAGTTGAGTCATCGACGCTCAGGACGACGCAAGGCCGCGCCTTTATCCCCTCCTCGATACCACGGGCAGCTTCGCGGGCCCATAGGTAGCGGTAATGGATGAGATCAGCGGGTCTTGGAGTCGTCCATGAAGGCGTCGAGGCGCTCTGCTTCTGCGGAGAAAGTCGCGTTGCGGAGGGCCTGGGCGTCTTCATCGGGCATGTCCTGTGCGGCGACAGCGACATGTTCGCGCAGTGCCATTTCCTTATAGATGTCGGCTCGCATCAAAACGAGGCGCACAGCGCCGTGCCGCTCGATTTCGAGTGGGTGAAGCATGGCTTCATCGGAGTAGAATCCGAACCGCTTCTGGACCTCTGAAGAGGATACGGGCGCATGTGCAGTTGGCATGGCGAAACCTCCGGATTGCTCTTGCTGATTTCCGTATAATACGGAAAATAGGGAAAAGGAAGGGGTCAATCGTCGAGCGTATAGGTAGCCTTGGTCTTGCAGGACGGTCAGCCTTCAGGGCGAGTTCGAGCGTGATCGCGACGCTGTAGTATTCGTCCCTGGCAGACCTGTCCGCCATGGCTTCGCGGTTGCATTCCAGGCAATGCTCGGCGGTATCGATAAGGTGGCGTGCGTGACTGACATCGGACATGACCGAATGCCCCTGTAGTAGAGCCGGCGGACCCCCACTGCACCGCCTGCCCTTCCACCTCCCCCTCACCTCCTGAACCCTGGTCAGAAGGATCGTCTCAGACTGGTGTGGGCGTCTCGGGCAAGCAATCCGATTCTGCAGCGGCATACCCTCACCACTGCGGGAGAGGCTAAAGGGTTAAACGCCGGTCGCGGGGCAGCCGCGCCCGTCATTTGCGCCGCCGGGCTTGCCCGGCCGCTTGCGCCAGCGATCGCCACCGAATGGCCGAGTCCAGCAAAGCTGCGGCTTGGGGCCTTGCCGCGCGAATGCCAAGGCGTTCAGATTGGCCGCGAAAGGCCTGGAGCGCGCTCGCGCCGAAGGCGGGAGGCGCCTTGTTCCTTGATAGCATAGGATATCGAGAACTCGCGCCAGTGGCGGCTGACGGCTGACGCCTTCCCTGGTTGATGCTCCATCCCAGTGGGCTCGATGCCATGCCGCAGAGACAGGGAAGCTAGCCGTATCTCGGTGCGGCGGTGAAAGATCAATTGGTACGGCCTCTTGCATGCGCGGCATTTGCCAAAGTATTCTACAACCAACCTTGAGGGGAGATTTTCCTCAAGGCGAGGTCATGATCGTATCGTGAGAAGTGAGGTCATGGCCGAAATTGTTCGGGGCAGCGTTGGTCATAGTACCTTCCTTGGCTGAGCGGTTCGTTCAAACGGATGGCGCCTCTCCGGCCAAGACTTGCATGGATTGGGTGTCTCTGGGCGTGTGGCGACGTTGTCGGATGGCGAACTTTTTGCGCAGCTGACCCCCCTGCCCGTCTCCGAAAAATTTATAACGATGACCGCCGCGCCAGCGGTGGGGCTTCTTAATTCTAAGGATTCTAAGATTCAGTGGCCTGAGACCGGCGGAAAACCTTATCAAATTGCGGCTTATCCTGACGGCATGGGGGCTAAACCCTGTCGGCGCGGGGGCAATGGCCTGCCGAATCGGGGGGGGTATCCTGACCGGCTGGGGGTAACCTGTCGGGTTGGGGGCAGTCAGCAGTGTGGAAAATAGTAGCGGAATTATCTTCCCGTCGAGAGCCTGACTTACCCGTTTACGTCGAGGGCACGCGACTCGTGGGAATCTGCGGCGCAGGCGTGCCTCTCGGGGACGGCTATCCTGTCGCCTTGGGGGCACTTGAGCCAATCCTATCCTGTCGGCTTGGGGGTGAGTGATCTATCCTGACTTGGCTTGACGTTTTGCGTCAGGATAGATTAGATTGGGCTAAACAGGCAAGGTAAGATGGCGGACGAACCCACTCAGCAGATCGACGAAGACCTCAATGCAGAGCCACCCCGGGCAATGCGGGTCGCGGCGGCGCTGACCCGCAAAGCAGGTGACGAATTTGCCAAGCCTGGGAAACTCGTCGAGGTTCGCTTCGTCAAGGGCCAGTCGCTTAGCCTGGCGTCTTCGCGCCTGCTTGCCTTGATGATACTTACCGCTGGCGGCGATGCGTGGCGGGAAGTGACCCATCGTTTGCGTAAGGCAGACATCCGTCGTGGTCACAAGGGCAACGAACGGATCGTCGATATGCTCGAGGAGCTTCACAGGACGCTTTTTGCCGAGGACGATACGTCCTGGCGAGGAAAACGCGCGACAAAACGCTTTAGCTTGATCCAGGCCTCCTGGGAAGAAGTGGAAGATGATGGTCGTGAAACCGGCTGGATCGAATGGCAATTCACGCTCGACGCGCGTCGCCTGATCCAGGAATCCCAGACGTATGCAGTGATGAACCGGCAAGCGGTGCTGGGTTTCCGGTCTGCCTATTCGCTCAAACTCTATGAAGAAGGGGCATTGCGGCTTCACCGGCGGCAGCCTGTATGGAAGGTGGACATGACCGGTCTGCGGGCAGCGCTCGGTATCGACCCGGACAAATATGCTGACTTTGCTCAGCTACGGCGCCGCGTACTTACGGTCGCCAAGGCTGAGATTGACCAGCTTGCCCATTATACGGTGGAATGGAAGGAAATCCGGCGCGGACGCGCGGTGACCGAACTCGAGTTTCATTTTTCACCCAAGGATGCGCCTTCTCAGCTTGCGACGGTCGAGGAGATCGAACGTCACTCGACCGGGCGAAAGGCAAGGCGGGAGAACATTGTCGACGAGTTGGTAGCGAGTGCGCCGCCCCTGCCCTCGCCCGTGACCTCTGGAACCTTACCCGCCGCTTCCCGCGCCAAAACGGCGACCGGAGCTTGGGACCGCTTTCCCCCAGGCTTTCTGGATTACGGCGTGACAGAACTGGCCGCGCGGGAAATCGCTATCCGCCATGGCGGTGGTTGGGATGTGAACGTCATTGCGGACGCCTTCCGCCAGCAAATGGGTGATCGCCTCCCGTCGTTGCGCGGACCCAAACTGGAGAAGTCCTGGAAAGGGTTTTGCGAGTCGTTCTACTCCCGCCGGGGCCGGCCCTGAGACAAAATTGCAGGCCTGCAATTTTGGCAGCGGAACCATGCGCACGTGCAGCAAGTCGACCTTGGCTCTTTTCCGAAGCGGTCGAGTAGGAATGCTGCGCCGGACCCGAGCCTATGTTTGACCTGCCTAGCATAGCGGGCCGTCCTCAGTCTTCCTGTTCGCGGCTCTCGATAGACCTTTCCGCAACACAGACATCCGAATGGTTTTTGACACGACTGCCATGCGTTGCCGGCCGCGTCATCCAGTAGGCTGCTTGGACGGTTGAAACGGGGGCGCATTGCCTAGGTGGCCAAACCCGTGTCCGCACAGCAGCAGGAATAGTTCGCAGTATTTGTGACTGAGGCACCCGCGAATGCCTGGCAGGACGCTGCCAATGACGCATCCCGACGAAATTTGATAGCAGTCGAGCGAAAAGCATAGCAAACTCGGCAGCGTCTGGACGCGCAGCCCCGCTCATGGCCCGCGACGATATCGATTGACGTTGAGCGCGGTCAGTTTTTGGGGGCAGGGGGGCAGGGGGGCCAAGTTTGATCAATTGTGCACGGGATGCCGGTAGAGACGCTGAAACTGGTCAGCGCATCGCCATGGAAGGCTCGGTCATATGACGCTTGGATTTCTGTCAGACACCGCGTCAGGTTCCCTTTCAGGCGACGAAATTGCAGCCCTGCAAATTTGCCCGCGCGATGCCCAGCAGCGGCTCGGCCAACCTTTCGAAAAGTGGAGCCAAATCGGCGAATAATCGAAAGTCACGAATCCGACGACCGACTTGTGCCATTCCACCCAAATGCACTGCACAACACGTAGGAAAAACCCTCATTTGGCCGCTAAATTGTCGTAATGGTGCCCCCAAGCCGACAGGTTAGGGCTCGATACCGGCAAGGACGCGCTTATATCTCTCTCGGCCGCAGGCGTTTGAGCCTAAAATGCGAACCCGGACATCTTGCGGCGGAGGACGAGCGCTGAGGCTTGGGATCGTCGCCTAGCGCGCGCCTCAAGGAGTTGGCGGGCAGGCGCTACGCTGCTAGTCGTTGGCAACACAGTGCAGAACGCAAATTAGACACGCCCCCAATCCGACAGGATAGCGCGCCATCATGTCCCGGCTTTCGAATTTTAGTCGCTAGTTGACGAAATATCGAAAGCTGGGCATGCTAAGGCCCTATTTCAAAAGGGGCGGCCATGGCGTCGACTATTGACGAAGTCCGCATGAGCGAAAAGCTGGATGTAGCCGCGCTGGCATCCAGATCGACCGCGGTTTTGGAGAAGCTACGTGCAGGGGCGCGCAGCGCGCGCGCGGGCGAACGCCGCGAACCGACGTTCCAGATCGGCAAAGCGGCCGATTTGGTAGGGCGGACAACTGCGGCGATCCGGGAAGCTGAGTCGGATGGCAGGCTTGCAACGCCGCCTCGCGGCGATAACGGGCGTCGCCTCGGGTATACACTCGCGCAGCTCAATGACATGCGAGGCACGTTTGGCACACGGCCGTGGCGGGAGCCGGGTGATCCTTGCTCAATTGTCGCAGTCCAAAACTTCAAGGGCGGCGTAGGCAAATCGACAATCGCTGTGCATTTCGCACAGTATCTCGCGATACGCGGATACCGCGTTCTGTTGATTGATTGTGACAGCCAGGCATCGGCTACAACCTTGTTCGGCTACATACCCGATTTGGATCTGGACGAGGACGAGACGTTGTACCCCTTCCTCCGGGAAGTGGAACGCACGTCCATCGACTATGCGATCAAAAAGACTCACTTTGACGGGCTCGATCTGGTTCCTGCGAATCTCCGGCTATTTCAGTCGGAATACGAGCTTGCAGCACGTATGGCGCGAGGGCAGGGGACCCTTCTCAACCGTCTGGCGCAAGGCATCGCATCGGTGCAGGACCTGTATGACGTCGTCGTGCTTGATCCCCCGCCAGCATTGGGCGCAATCTCGCTTTCGGTCCTTCGCGCTGCGAACGCGCTCGTCGTTCCGGTACCGCCAACGGTCATGGATTTTTCGTCGACTGCCGCTTTTCTGGCCATGCTTGACGAGACGATCCAGGAACTGGCCGAACGTGACCTTGCGCCCCAACTTGCGTTTCTTCGGTTCGTCGCGTCGAAGGTTGACGAAAATAAGTCGATGCAGAAGGGGCTCCTCGATCTCATGCGCCAGCTTTACGGAAACGCGATGGTGCGTACGCCGCTCAAGGATTCCGCAGAGATCGATAACGCGACCGCCCGGCTCATGACAGTTTACGAACTTGATGGTCCCATGACTAGCAAGCAGGTTCGTGACCGTTGCTTGACCTATCTCGATGGTGTCTGCGGCGAACTTGAGGTGGATATCAGGCAGACGTGGCCGAGCCATCTGGGGCGTTTGCGCAAGGAGGGGCT
>Ga0308165_1002116_pt1 | contig 24985 bp, 23 predicted proteins | sample PhyWR2_FD_201032 | JGI IMG/M metagenome (GOLD analysis project Ga0308165, IMG submission 201032) | Phyllosphere microbial communities from UC Gill Tract Community Farm, Albany, California, United States - DLSLW.R2 | ecosystem: Host-associated > Plants > Phyllosphere > Unclassified | place: USA... | reverse complement strand
GCGCAGCCCTTGCAGCACCGACACGGTGTGCGTGGTGTTGGCCATCATCGAGCTTTCGGTCAGTTCAAGCTCCAGCAGGCGGCCCGGTACCTCGTTGTCGCTCAAGGCGGTGTCGACGTCGGTGGCCAGGTCGCCTTCGATGAACTGGCGCTGGGCGATGTTCACCGCAACTTGCACGTCGCCGAATGCCGATTCGCGCCAGTGGCGAATCTGTTTGCAGACGGTCGACAGGGTCCATTGGCCGACGCGCACGATCAGGCCGCTTTCTTCCAGCGCGGGAATGAAGATCGAGGGCATGACCAGGCCATGGCCGGGTCGGTGCCAGCGCAGCAGCGCTTCGACGCCTGAGATGCGTCCGGTCGCCAGGTGCACCTTGGGCTGGTAGTGCAGCAGGAATTCCTGGTTCTCGATGGCGTCGCGCAGTGCCATTTCGAGTTCCAGCTTGGTGATTGCGTCGGCGCTCATCTGGGGCGTGAACAACCGGTAGGTGTCGCGCCCGCCATGTTTGGCGCGGTACATGGCCATGTCTGCGTATTGCAGCAGGGTCTCGGCGCTGGCGGCATCGGCGGGGTAGAGGGCGATGCCGACGCTGGCGGTCGACGTCACGTGGCGGCTGTTCACCGAAAAGGGCGCACTGAGCGTTGCCCGGATGCGTTTGGCGAGTTCGATGGCGCCGGCCTGTGCGTCGTCCGCCTCGAGGATGATGGCCAGTTCGTCACCGCCCAGCCGGCCCAGTTGGCAGTTGCCGGGCATGCACGCGCTCAGGCGTTGGCCGAACTGCACCAGCAGCTCGTCGCCAGCAGCATGCCCGAGCGTGTCGTTGACGTTCTTGAAGTTGTCCAGGTCAAGAAACAGCACGGCCAGTTGGCCGCTGCGCGCTTGCGCCTCGGCCAGCGCCGTGCGCAGGGTGTCGTAGAACAGCGAGCGATTGGGCAGGCCAGTGAGGGCGTCGAAGTGCGCCAGCTGGTGCATGCGCAGCTCGACTTTCTTGCGCTCGGTGATGTCCCGGACCACGGCGACCACGACCCAGCTGTCGCCGAAGCGGTGGGCCATCCGGTTGACCTCGACGGCAATCTGCGCGCCGTGTTTGTCCCGCAGGTCGATCTCTGCCAGGCGTTGCTCGGCATGGTCGGCCGACATGGCCTGAGCAATGCGGTGCACGTGCTCGATCGACACCGCGGAGAAGCCATAGGGGTCGACAGCGAAGAATTCCTCGCGTGTGTAGCCGAGCATCGTGCACGCGGTTTCGTTGACCTCGACGAACTGCAGGGTCTCTTGATCAATCAGGAATATGGCGTCGCCGGTCGCGTCGATGGCGGTGCGAAAGCGCTGCAGATCGGCCGTGCGGGCGCGCACCTGTTGTTCCAGGATGACGCCGTGGTCGCGTGTGAAGTCGGTGAAGGCTTTCAGGCGCAGCAGGTTGCGCACGCGCAGCCACAGTTCGGCGCGATCGATCGGCAGCGTCAGGAATTCTTCGGCACCGGCGGCTAGGGCGGCCAGGCGCGATTCGCGGCCGATCACCGCGGTCACCATGATGATCGGAATACTGGACGTGGACGGATCGTCCTTCAGGCGGCGCGTGACCTCGTGTCCGTCGATGCCGGGCATCATCACATCGAGCAGGATCAGGTCCGGCGCGCGCCGGGCGATCAGGTCCAGCGCCTCCTGGCCGCTGCCGACGCTGAGCGTGGTGTAGCCCTCGGGCGCAAGCAAGGCTTCCAGCACCCTGCGGTTGATCGGCTGGTCATCGACAATCAGGATGGTGGCGATGGGACCGTTCACATGGGCCTTGCGCTTCTGGCCAGCTGCGCATCGATCACCGCATAGAGTTCAAGGTAGCGCAGCGGCTTGGCGACATAGGCGTCGCAGCCTGCGGCCTCGGCCTTTTCCTGGTCGTCCTTCATCGCCATGGCAGTCAGGGCGATGACCGGGATGGCCGCCGTGGCTGAGGCCTGTTTGAGCAGCGAGGTGGCAGTCAGTCCGTCGATGCCGGGCAATTGAATGTCCATCAGGATCAGGTCGGGCTGTTCGTCCCGCGCCATCGTCATGCCGGTTTCGGCATCGGTCGCGCACAGCGGCAGGTGGCCGGCATTGTTCAGCAGCAGGCAGGCCAACTTCATGTTGGCCGGGTTGTCCTCGATGATCAGAATGCGTGCCATGGTGTGTGCTCCGGAATGTTCAGCCGACCACCAGCGCGCGCCGAACCTGCTCGACGAAACCGACCCGGTCGAAGCCGGACTTCTCGACAATGTCGACGGTCTGGCCGGGGATGCTTTGCAGGGCGGCGCGGTCGCTTGCGGTGACCTGGCGCCCGGTGACCACGACGATCGGGATGTGGGCCGTTTCGGGATCCTTGTGCAGCGCTGCCACCACCTCGAAGCCATCCATCACCGGCATGCCCAAGTCCAGCAGGATCAGGTCGGGATCGACTTGCTTGACCAGCGCCATGGCTTCGGCCCCGCTGTAGGCACGCACCACCTTGTACTCAGGCGCGGGCAGCACGCGGGCGATCATCTCGACCGCGTCCTTGTCGTCATCCACCACCAGCACGGTGTGAACGCGCTTGGCCTCCGGGTCCAGGCCGAGGTTTCTGAGGGTGGACCTGAATTGCGCCCGCGTCAGTGGCTTCTGCAAGCCTGCGGAAGCGCCGTGGTTGAGTGCGTCGTTGGTGTCGGCCTGGCCTGCGATGATCACCACGGGTACGTCGGCCAGCGAGGCATGCTCACGCAGGCGCTGCAGAAACTCCCAGCCGTGCATGCCGGGCAATTCCAGGTCGAGCGTCACCAGGCTGAGCGCATGGCGCGGCGCCATCAGCATGGCCGCCTCGCCGCTGGCCGCACGCAGCACGGTGAAACCTTCGGCTTCGAGCAGCAGGCGCACCAGGTCGGCTGCCTTGTCGTCGTCTTCGACCACCAGGGCCAGGCGATCCGCAGCAGTGGCTGCGGGCAGTCCGATGCCGCCGTGCACGACCTGCGTGCCCTGCATGCCGAGGGCGGCGGGGGCCGCCGAGAACAAGGGCAGCCACACGGCGAAGCAGGCGCCTTTGCCCTCTGCGCTGGTGACCGCCACCGTGCCGCCCTGCAACTCGGCCAGCTGCTTGACCATCGCCAGGCCAAGCCCGGTGCCCGCATATCTGCGCGCCAGGCTGCTGTCGATCTGGCTGAAGGCCTGGAACAGCCGTGCCATGTTCCAGGCGGAGATGCCAATGCCGCTGTCGGTGACGCGAATTTCCAGAAACTCGTCATGCTCGCTGGTCGCCAGCGCGAAGCCGTGGGTGGGCCAGTCGCCGGGCAGGGTGCCGACCATCGCGCGCGGTACGCGGCGGGCCTGCAAGGTGATGTGGCCGCCGTCGGCCGTGAACTTGACCGCATTCGACAGCAGGTTGTAGACGATCTGCTTGGTCTTGCGCATGTCGAGCTGCGCCGAGCCCAGGTCTTCGCTGGTGTTGAGTTCCAGGCGGATGTGTTGCGCGGCAGCCTTGTCCTTGACGATCGACAAGCTGTTCTTGAACAGACGGCAGAGGTCGACGGGTTCGAGCTCCAGGGTCATCATGCCGGCCTCGACCTTGGTCAGGTCCAGGATGTCGTTGATGAGGGACAAGAGGTGCAGGCCGCTCGTGAAGATGTCGCCGATGTAGCCGTTCTGGGTCTCGCTCATCGGGCCCATCAGGCCGTCTTTCAGTGCCTCCGAGAAACCGATGATGGCATTGAGCGGCGTGCGCAATTCGTGCGACATGGTCGCCAGGAATTCCGACTTCATGCGGCTCGCGTGTTCGAGTTCGACGTTCTTTTCTTCCAGTGCGCGCTCGAATAGGCGCCGGTCGGTCACGTCGCGCGCGGCAGCGATCACACCCTGCAATTGGCGGTCGCGATTGTGGAAGGTGGCGGCGTTGTACGACACCACCGTCTCGACGCCGTTGACGGCGCGCACCGTCAGCTCGTAGTCGGTCACGCGGTTCTCGGTCAGCACGCGGGCAATGGCCGCATCGGCGCGGTCGGGGTCGGTGAAGAAGTTGCGACAGGGCGCGCCGATCAGCTCGTCGCGGGTGCGGCCGGTAAGCGCGATCATCTGCTGGTTGACGTCCGAGATGAAACCCTGCGGGTCGGTCATCATCAGCGCGTCGATGTTCGATTCGATCAGCGAACGTGTGTAGAACTGCTGGTCGCGCAGGCGCTGGTCGAGCAGCGCCTTGGCCGCTTCGACCTGCTTGCGCGCGGTGTTGTCGGTGCCGATCAGCAGGTAGCCGATGATGGCCTCTTGCGGATTGCGCAGCGCCGTCACCGACACGATGGCCGGGAAGCGGCTGCCATCCTTGCGGATGTAGGTCAGCTCGTAGATGTCTTCGATGCCGCGCGAGGCCTTGAACACCAGGGCTTCGAAGCCTGGGGTGATGGTGGTGCCCAATTCGAGGCTCAGCGCCTGCGCGCGCGCAATCACTTCCTGCGGGTCGGAGATGTCTGCCGGCGTGATGGTGTCGACGGTCTCTGCGGCGGTGTAGCCCAGCATGCGCTCGGCCCCCACGTTGAAGATCTGGATCACGCCTTTGGCGTCGGTGGCGATGCTGGAGAAGTTCGCGCTGTTGAAAATGGCGTCCTGCAGCGCGCCCATTTTGATGAGCGTTTCCTGTCGACGAATTTCGAGAGTGCCTTCGGCGCTCGGCAGTAGCTGCCCGAGGGGGGCGGTCACCTTGTGGTCCGGCAGGAAACCGAACGAATGGCCTGCGCGTCAGCGACTGCGCAGTGCGTTTCCGCATGGGAAGAGCGTCTCACTGAAGCATCCTCTACAACGGGGGTGAGAGACGGCCGAAACCGAGACGGGCAAGCGGAAACTGAAATACAACTGTCTGCTGACATTACCATGCATATCGGGTTTGCAAGCAGGCAGTTTGGGGGGAGAAACGCACGGAATCGGCGTGACGATGCGACGGGGTTCATGCGCCCATCCTCACCCTGGCGAATTTGCTGTGGCGCAAGGGCGTATCAGTGGGCATTCGGACGGAGAATCGATTGATCAACTATCGCAGGCGGTGGGCCAAGGCGGGCTTCCTGTGCTGTGTTCTGTTGCTGATGTGGATGACCCACACTCACATTCGCGACAAGGAACACTTGCAGCAAGACCGCGCCATGGCAAAGGCATTCATGTCCAGAATCAATGCCGGGCAATCGCGTGTTGCCGATATAAACCCGCGCGACTGGGATGTGGTCTGTCCGTTGGAAGCGTATGAAAACCCCGAGCGCGCAGTCCCGGACTATCTCTCCGTGGATCCGGCGAGTCTTGCGTTCGCCCGCTCGCCGCGGATGGTCGGTGAGAACGAAACCAGCCTTGCCTTCGTTGATTCAGCAAAACGCGAAGTGACGGTGCGGTACTTCGACAGAAAAGAAATATTTGAGATTACGGGCTCTTCTTGTCTCGACAGGAGGAGGGCGTCATTTTCCGTGGTGCCGGCAAGCTATCGCCCCGACAAGTTCATGGCGATTCGTTTGATAAACGCGGCGCCCGATTAGGCGTGTCCGAACCAATGCCAGCGGGTGCGGCCGATGTCGATCTCCCTGTCTGGCGCGACGCTCGCGCAACAGGATATTTCCAGCGTGGTCAGCGGCGGCGCCGACGTTGTACTTTGCCCGCCGAGCGGGTCTCCTGCAGCGGCAAAAACCACCATGGTGCTGCGCCTGCCATGTCGGTCGCTTGACGGTCCCCAGCGCTTGTCGTGGAATCGCAGCATCGACGATCCATGCACCCCTTGAACTTACCTTGAACACATGAAAATTTCGCCTCAACACCCGGCTGTGATCTGGGCTTGCAACATCGGTCTTGCGATCCTGATCGCCTACGCGGCCAGCCCGGTTGGATCTGCGGTCCTGATTGCCACCGAGAAATGGGCCGGCCTGTCGAACGGCATCGGCGCGAAACTGGTCATGGCGGTTCCCGCCATCGCCTTCGTGCTGTCGCTGATCTGGCTGTCGAAGATGTCCACGCTGGTTCGGCGCATTGGCAACGCCTTGAAGACGGCCGGCATTTTGCTGCTGCTGTCGCTGCCGGTGTTGATCGTGGTCGCGATTGTCGAAAACATGAAGCCAGAGGTGGGGGGCGAGCATGGCGCCGGTACCGCTGCCGTCTACCTGGTGTTCCTTTTCGGTGGCGCCTACGGCATTGTGGGTCTGGTTCTGCTGGTCGCCGGCATTGTCACGCTGCGCCGCGAGCGGCGTGCCGCTACGCTGTAAGGGGGCCGCGCATCATGCACACTGCTTCCACGACGCCTGACATCACGCGCTTCGACCATTTCGCGCGTGCGGTTCAAGATCATTTTGCGCTGATGATCGACGGCCACGGGGCGCAACTGCTGACGGTATCCACCGAGGGCTTGTTCGATCTGTATCTGTCCGGCTTTCCCGAGTCCATGCGGCAGGAACACAACTGTGCTTGCTGCCGCCGTTTCATCGCGCGTTTCGGCGGGCTGGTGCATGTTGATGACCAGGGCGCACGCACCTCGGTGATGTGGCCGTCGGACCATGACGGCGAGTACGGTCCTTCTGCGCGCTTGATGTCGGCCCAGGTGAAGCAGGCCAATATCAAGGGCGTGTTCATGACCAATGCCACGGACCTGGGCATTGCCACCAAGGGTGGGTGGTCGCATTTTTCGGTACCGGTGCCGGATGCTGCTCGCAAGCAGGTCAGCGACGAACGCCTGCACGCGGCGCTCAGCCTGAAACTGCAGGACATGGGCACCTTGCAACGTGGCCTGGCGGACTTCGACGCCGCCACCATCAATGCTGCGCTGGGTCTGCTGCGGTCCGAATCGCTGTATCGCAGCGAGAAGGTGCTGGGGCCGTGCGAGTGGCTGCACGACGTGCGCAGCGCCTACGACAGCACGCGTGGCCCGGCGCGCGAGGCGCTGCTGTGGCGGGCCGTGGCCTCGGCGCCGCCGGGGTTCTGCACGCCGCGCAGTTCGATGATCGGCACCTTGCTGGAAGACATCGCCAGCGGCATGGCGTTCGATGATGTGAAGGCACGCTTCGCCGCAAAGATGAACCCGCTGCAATATCAGCGGCCCCAGGTGCCGGCCACGGCCGGCAACATCGCGCAGGGCGAGAAGATCATTGCCGAACTGGGGCTCGAGCCGAGCCTGCATCGCCGCTTTGCGCGGCTCGATGAAATCCAGACGATCTGGATGCCGAACGACAAGCCTGCTGCACCTGGCCAGGGCGTATTCGGCCATCTGGTGCCGAAGGGCAAGCCGACGCCTGCTGCCCTGGTGGGCGATGCTGGCGCCATCACCTGGGAGAAGTTCCAGCGCACGGTGCTGCCCACGGCCGAGCACATCGAATTCCTGCTCGAGAAACGCATGCACTGGTGTGCGCTGCTGACGGCGGTGAATGCCGATGCGCCGCCGATTTTGCAGTGGGATTTGCCTGAGGCACGCAACCCCGTGTCCTGGTACGTGTATTACGGGGGGTCGCCGTCTTCGCAGTGGGGCATGCCCTCGGGCCAGTACCGCAAGGTGACAGGGATTGCGCTGCAGCCTTCGATGTGGAACGGCGGTTACGAGCACCAGGGCAAGAGCGTGCTTTTTGTGATCGACGGTGCGCTCGACGAGAAGGATGAAGGCATGAGCCTGTTCCCGGAGTTCATGCGCGGCGAGCTGCAGCCGATCCGGGCAACGATCGAGGCCTATTCCAAGGCGGGCTCGATCCAGGGGCGGAAAGACGCGTCGGCGTGCGGCATCCGCATCTCGAATCATCAGGGGCAAAGCAACCGTGTGCGCGTGACCAGCGCGACGAGCGTGATGGAGTACCTGATCGACCGTTGGGACTGAGCCTGTCGGACTGCGCAAGATGGGCCACAAAAGAAGTCATACTTGGCGCTTGACTTAGAGCGCGCTCAAACTTCGAGAATCGTTTCCATGGCATCCCTTCTGACCATTTCCGAAGTCGCGCAACGCACCGGCCTGACGGCGCACACGCTGCGCTATTACGAGCGTGCCGGCCTGATTGCGCCGGTGTCGCGCGCAAGCGGCGGCCAGCGCCGTTATGCGGCCTCGGACCTGGAATGGATCGGATTCCTGCTGCGTCTGCGCGAGACCCATATGTCCATCGGGCAGATGCAGGTCTTCGCGCGACTGCGCAGCGAAGGGAATGCGACCGCCGCCCAACGGCGCGAGATGCTGTCGCAGCATCTTGCCCAGGTGCATGCGTCGATCACGGTCATGCAACAGGCTGCCGAGGTCTTGCAGACCAAGATCGCGCACTACCAGGACCTGGAAGCTTCCTTTCGCCGCGCACCACCGTCACCAAGCAAAGGAAACGATCATGTCCCATCACAACACCCCCCGTTATCTGCAGGGCCTGGCCAAGTTGCGCGAAATCGATGGCCAGGCGGGTGAGCACGTCGTCGCCAGCCTTGCCGATATCGCGCCGGACTTTGCGCGCTATCTGATTGAGTATCCGTTCGGCGATATCTACTCGCGCCCCGGGCTTGACCTGCGCAGCCGCGAGATCGCCGTGGTGGCCGCGCTGACCGCCATGGGCAATGCGGCCCCGCAGTTGAAGGTGCATTTGCAGGCGGCCTTGAACGTGGGCGTCACGCGTGAAGAAATCGTCGAGGTGATCATGCAGATGTCGGTCTACGCAGGCTTCCCGGCGGCCCTGAACGGCTTGGCTGCGGCGCGCGAGGTGTTTGCCGCCAGCGACGCAAACGCGGTGCCCGCATGAAACGCCGGTCCCTGCTGCAGGCACCCGTACTGGCGGCGGCCGCGGTGCTGTCCGGCGGGGTTGCGCTGTCGGCGCAGGCCGCATCCGGGTGGCGTTTGCAGACCCGCCCGGTGCACGAGGGACTGGGCTCGCCGGTCGGCATGGGCTACGACCCGGCAGGCCAGTTGTACGTGGCCAACTGGTCTGCCGGCACCGTGCTGCGGTTTTCCGCAAAGGGAGAACGCACGGTGTTTGCCAGCGATCTGAACACGCCGTCCGGCCTGGCGGTTGGGCCGACCGGCGATATCTTTGTTGCGTCCTACAACGAGGGTGTGGTCTGGCGGTTCACCCCCGCTGGCGAACGCAGCGTCTTCGCCAGCGGCCTGGCCATCCCGGCTGGCCTGAGCTTCGATGCGCGCGGTCGCCTGCTGATCGCCAATCGGCACACCAATCAGATCATCGCCGCCTCGCCCGGCCGGCTGCAGGTCGTCGGCCAAGGCTTGCAGACACCGGTATGCGCGGTGTCCTTGCCCGATGGGCGATTCATGGTCAGCAATATCGCGGGCGGCATCTCGGTGGTCGGTGCCGACCTGATGCCCCGCACCGTGAACACGGATTTGCGCAGTCCCGGGCCAGGCATGGTGCTGGCATCACGCGATTCGGTGTTCGTTGCGGACTTCGGCGGCGGCTCGGTCAGTCGCATCGACGTGGAAGGGCGGCGCAGCGTGGTGGTGGATGGCTTGTCCGGCCCGGCCGGTCTGGCCAAGGCGCCCGACGGCAGCCTGATGGTGGCAACCTGGGCCGAGAACGCGGTGTTCCGCATTCGCAAGCGATAGGGCGCTCATGCTTGTTGGCGGGCACCGATGATGGCGGGTCTCGTATAAAGTCGCTCGATGGCAAACGGCTGCGGCCTGCTTGCCGTCAGACTCATCCACTTCATCAGGATTCGCATGACCGACACGACTTTCGCGCCGCAACCGGCTGCTTCACGTCTGGCCGATGCCTGGCGCACCGGGGCTTTGTTGACCGATCTGCCCGCAGAAGAGCGTCCGCCTTCCTTGGCCGAGGGCTACGTCGTGCAGTCCTTGATGGTCGGTCAATTGAATGACGAACAGGTCGGCTGGAAGATCGCCGGCGCCTCGCCTGCCGGTCTGCGCGGCGAGTTGCCCAACCCCGCGGTGATTGGCTGCCTGACGCGTTCGCGTGTGTTTGCGTCGGGTGCCACCATCACCTTGCCGGCCGGCGCCACGGCCACGCTGGAAACCGAGGTGGCGGTCAGGTTCGCACGCGAGGTGTCGCCCGAGGACGGCGACTTCGACGTGGCGACGATGATCGACAGCGCGTTCGTGGCGATCGAAGTGGTGTGCAGCCGCTTCGTCAATCGCAAGGCGGTGGCCTACCCGAGTTTTGTCGCCGACAACGCGGGTTTCCACGCCTTCATCCAGGGCGAGGCCTTGGCGTTCTCGGCCGACACATTGTTCGACGAGGATGCCGGCTTCTGGAAGGACGGCGAGCGCCTGGCGGCGTCCTTGTCTGGCGACAAGCGCACGCAACCCTTCGTGTCGCTGCCCTTCATGCTGAGCGAATTCCGCCGCCGCGGCATCACTGTGCCCAAGGGCGCAATCGTCACGACGGGCACCTTATGCGTGCCTTTTGATACGGCCACTCCCGGGTATTACGAGGCCCGGCTGGGATCGGCCAAGCTTGGGCTGACGCTGGCGCACAGCCCGGCGTGACGCCCTTGTGGTGGTGAGGCCGCCGGCTCAGGCCGGCAGCAATCCGGCCGCCCGATAGCTGTCGATCGTGGCGTCGTACAGCGACAGATCGGCGCGGCTGCGCGCCATCAGCTGTGCGCCGGCAACCGCAGCAAAGATCGCCCGCGCCCGTGGCGTGCTTTCTTTGGCCGCGACCACGCCAGCAGCCACCAGCACCTTGCTCAGCCAGGCCACGTTCACGTCGGCGAAGGCCTGCACTTCGGTCTTCACCGCGTCGGGCAGGTCTTCATACTCTGCCGCCATGAAGCTGGCCAGGCACAGCCGGTTCTCGCTTTCCAGCGACAAGCGGAATATCTCCGGGTAGCGGCGCAGGCATTGCAAGGGCTCGGGCGTGTCGACCAGCATGGCGTCGAGCACGGCGGCAGTGTCTTCCCAGTAGCGCCGGGCAACGGCCGCGCCGAGGTCTGCCTTGCTGGGGAAGTGGTAGTAGATGCTCGCGCCCTTGATCCCGACCTCGGCCGCCAGGTCACGAAAATTCAAGCCGCTGTAGCCATGCACCTGGGCGGTCCTGCGGGCCGCGGCCAGAATGGCTTCGCGTGCGTTGGTAGTCCCGCTTGCCTTGGCGCTCGTCTTCGCGCCGTCCTTCGCGCTTTCCTTGCCGGCCGCCTCTTCCACTGCTTTTTCTGTCATGTCTCTGTCCTGATCAGCCCTGCGGCTGACTGAAAAATCCGGGCGCACCTTATCTGCGGCTTGTCGCCTGCATTGCGCCATACAAACTATTTTACCTACCAACTGCCAGACAGGGGTTGACCTGCCTATTTTTCAGTCCTAATATTTGCCTACCAAGTGACAGGTAGGCAATCAGGGCCGTGTGCCGGATGCCCGGGTCGCTTCCTCAACCAGACGGATAAAGGACACGAACATGCCCAGCAACATCACCCAATACGACGCCAGCGCACTGGCCGAACTGATCCGCACCCGGCAGTTGTCGCCGGTGGAAGTCATGCAGGCGCATCTGGACCGCATCGAGGCGGTCAACCCCAAGCTCAATGCCATCGTCACCATCGCCGACCAGGCGCTGAGCGCCGCCCGCGCCGCGGAAGCCGCGGTGATGGCCGGCGGTCCGCTTGGCCCCTTGCATGGCGTGCCGTTCACGGCCAAGGACTCGATCGATACGGCGGGCGTCATGACGCAGCGCGGCTCGCCGATCTTCAAGGGCCGCCTGCCCGATACCGATGCGACCAGCGTTGCGCGCCTGAAGCAGGCCGGCGCGATCCTGCTCGCCAAGACCAATCTGCCGGAATTCTCGTACTCGACCGAATCCGACAACCTGCTGACCGGGCGCTCTAACAACCCCTGGAATCTGGATCGCACGCCGGGTGGGTCGAGCGGCGGCGAGTCGGCCGCGATTGCCGTCGGCATGTCGCCGCTGGGCCTTGGCAGCGACTTGGCGATTTCGATTCGTGGTCCCGCAGCCAATACCGGCATCGTGGGCCTGAAGGCCACACATGGCCGCATCCCGATGACCGGCCTGTGGCCGCGCGCGCCGCGCCGCTTCTGGCATGTGGGCCCGATGGCACGCACGGTTCGCGACGTTGCGCTGGCATATTCGGTGCTCGGCGGCCCTGATGGTGCAGATGGCTTCTCCACGATGCCGCTGAGTGTGGACATGGGTGTAGGCGCTGCGCCCAATCGTCCGCTGCGGGTGGGCTGGCTGGTCGAGCCCGGCTTCGGCCCGATCGACGCCGAGGTGGCGGCCACGGTGAAGGCGGCTGCCGAAGCGCTGCACGGTGCGGGTTGCATCGTCGAAGCCGTGCGGGTGCCGGCACTGGAGCGCGATGATGCGTTGGAAATCTTCAAGCGCCTGCACGTGATGGAAATGAAGCCGGCCTTCCGGGACGCCGTCGCCGGCCACGAAGACAAGATGTTCTCGATCTCGAAGGACATGCTGGTCTCGCCCGAGACCTCGATGGAAGACTTCATCGAGGCCGAGCAGGCAACCGAGCGCATGCGTGATGGCTTCGCCGAGTACTTCACCCGCTTCGATGCGCTGCTGTGCCCGGTATTGCCGATCCCTGCGCATGCACATGGCCTGTCGGACATCGTGATCAACGGGCAGTCGATTTCGGCGATTCAGATCCTCGCCGCCACCGTTCCCTTCAACGTGACCGGCTTGCCCGCCCTGTCGATGCGCTTCGGCACCAGCCGCGACGGATTGCCGATCGGCGTGCAACTGGTGTCGCGCTGGATGGCGGAATCGACCGTGCTGCACCTGGCGTCCTTGCTGGAAGCCGCCAGCCCGGTTCGCGGGCTGCATCCGGCGATCTGACGACCGGGCAGGGTGGGTAGCGGTGTCGGTTGGACGCGCAGTGGCGTAAAACACCGAAATGCGCGATTGTCATCGGCAGCAGGAACGCGGCTTTGTCAGGACCTGGTCCGCAAGACGCACTGCCGAGACTTTCCTGGCGCAGTCTGACCGACCCCCATTCATACCGACCCCCATTCATACCTACGGGCCCCATGCTCAAAATCCATCACCTTGGCCATTCCCAATCCGAACGCATCGTCTGGCTCTGCGAAGAGCTGGAATTTCCCTACGAACTGCTGCACTACACCCGCGACGCCGTCACCCGGCTGTCGCCCCCGGAACTGAAAGCCCTGCATCCGCTGGGTGCCGCGCCGCTGATGGAAGACGGCGATCTGCTATTGGCTGAATCGGCCGCGATCGTCGAATACATCATCGTGAAACACGGCGGCGGTCGCTTCAAGCTCGGCCCCGATCATCCTGACTATGCGGACTTCCTGTACTGGTTCCACTTTTCCAATGGCAACCTGCAGTCGGGCATGCTGCGTTTCATGTCGATGAACCGCGCTGGCCTGGCGGCCAACCATCCGGCCCTGATGGCGGTGAAGGGTCGCCTGGACTTGCTGCTGGCGCTGGTGGAAGACCGGCTGGGCAAGGTGCCTTATTTCGCCGGCCAGGAATTCACGGCCGCCGACATCATGAGCGTGTTCTCGTTCACCACCATGCGCCTGTTCCAGCCGCTGGATCTGGCGCCGTATCCGAACATCCGCGCCTACCTGCAGCGCATTGGCGCGCGACCTGCCTACCAGCGCGCGATGGCCAAGGGCGACCCGGATCTGACTCCGATGTTGAGCTGAGCGCAAATGCATCTGATAGGGGGGATATACTCCCCCTATGTATCGTCTATACTCCTCCCGAGTATATGAAAAGGTGCATCCCTTGCCCCACAGTCCTGAAGAAAAGAAGCGCGCGTTGACGCGTGTCCGCCGCTTGCGCGGGCAGATCGATGCACTCGAACGCGCGCTGGAAAACGGCGACGCGTGCGGGCCGGTGCTTCAGCAGATCGCGGCCGTTCGCGGCGCGGTCAACGGGCTCATGGCGGGTGTGCTGGAAAGCCATTTGCGTGAAGAATTCACGCAGCTTGGAGACGTGACGGAACCGCAGCAGGCGTCGATCGACAACGCCATATCGCTCGTCCGCTCCTACCTTCGTTGATCAATTCCTCATCGGCACCCACACGTCGTTGAGCTACATCGGAAAAATTATGAAATCACGTGCAGCAGTAGCCTTCGGTCCCGGCCAACCCCTGGAAGTTGTCGAGATCGATGTCGCGCCCCCGCGCGCCGGCGAAGTCCTGATCAAGATCACGCACACCGGCGTCTGCCACACCGATGCGTTCACGATGTCGGGGGAAGATCCGGAAGGCCTGTTCCCGGTTGTGCTGGGCCATGAAGGCGCAGGCATCGTCGTGGAAGTGGGCGAGGGCGTGACCAGCGTCGTGCCGGGCGACCACGTCATTCCGCTGTACACCGCCGAGTGCCGCGAGTGCCTGTTCTGCAAGTCGGGCAAGACCAACCTGTGCGTGGCCGTGCGCGCCACCCAGGGCAAGGGCGTGATGCCCGATGGCACCAGCCGCTTTTCCTACAACGGCCAGCCGCTGTATCACTACATGGGTTGCTCCACCTTCAGCGAATACACGGTGGTGGCAGAGGTGTCGCTGGCCAAGATCAACCCCGCGGCCAACCCGGAACACGTGTGCCTGCTGGGCTGCGGCGTGACCACCGGCATCGGCGCGGTGCACAACACGGCGAAGGTGCAGCCGGGCGACACCGTGGCAGTGTTCGGCCTGGGCGGCATCGGCCTGGCCGTGATCCAGGGCGCACGCCAGGCCAAGGCCGGCCGCATCATCGCGATCGACACCAACCCGTCGAAGTTCGGTCTGGCCCAGGTGTTCGGCGCGACCGATTGCGTGAATCCCAAGGACCACGACAAGCCGATCCAGCAAGTGCTGGTCGAGATGACGGGCTGGGGTCTGGATCACACCTTCGAGTGCATCGGCAACGTGAACGTGATGCGTGCGGCGCTGGAAAGCGCGCACCGCGGCTGGGGCCAGTCGATCGTGATCGGCGTGGCAGGGGCCGGCCAGGAAATCTCGACGCGCCCGTTCCAGCTGGTGACTGGTCGTACCTGGAAGGGCTCGGCATTCGGTGGTGTGAAGGGTCGCTCGGAATTGCCCGGCATGGTCGAAGACGCCATGGCAGACAAGATCCAGCTGGCGCCGTTCGTCACGCACACCATGCCGCTGGAGCAGATCAACGAAGCCTTCGACCTGATGCATGAAGGCAAGTCGATCCGCAGCGTCGTCCACTACTGAAAAAAGCCTTGACGGTGTCGGCCGGGATCGTCTTCCGATGAGCCGGCCGCACGGCAATTGAACATGCCCGCAATCCTCAAGATTGGCGGGCATTTTGGTTTTTGCGACGGTCCGAAATGTGGCCGTTTTGCAGCCGCAATCCATGTTGCGACCGAGAGACAGAATCACCGCCTGTTTCGCCGGCAAAACGCGAAGAAGCCAGGGGATATCTGCCCAGTTCAGAAAGGGCCATGGCTGCGTGTATTTGGCGCTGGCGACCTGATGCAAATGTGATAATTTGTTGCAGCAGCAGGGCTTTTGCGTGCGCGCCTATGTCGCCGCACCCCTTGGTGGTTTGTCGCGGCGCCGCACCCCGGCTGTGACGAGCCCATGGATCTTGCTGTCACCCAGATCGGCTTGAGACACGGCGGCGCCTGAGTGGCGCGTCGTGCTCCTGCTTTCCCCTCGGCGCGCGTATCGAGATGGCGGCTATGTTTTTTAATCGACGATTGAAGCAAGAGATCGTGGCGCTGAGCGACGAGCTCACGTCCATGCTGCAGGTACGCGAAAGCCTGGACAACGAGATGCTGTTCCTGAACCTCGATGCCCAGGGCAAGCTGGTCTCGGCGAACAAGAACTTCGAGCGCGAAATGGGCTACGCCGCCGAGCAGCTGGTCGGCCGTGAACTGAGTGATCTGGTGCCGCCCTCCGAGCGGCATACCGACCATTTCGAACGCATGCGCAGCGCCATTCGCGAGGGCAAACACTGGGCGGGCGCCTTGCAGATCACGCGCGGCGACAAGGGCGACGCCTGGCTGCGCGCCATCGTGCAGCCGGTGCGCGGACGCGGCGACCAGGTGAAGAGCTTTTCGGTCTACGCCAGCGACCTGACGCGCACCATCGAAAGTGCGCGTGAACACGAAAACCTGATCGAAGCGCTGCAGCGCTCGACGGCGGTCATCGAGTTCGATCTGGAAGGTCATGTGCTGACCGCCAATGAGCGCTTCCTGAAGGCGATGGGTTATACGCAGGCCCAGATCGTCGGCAAGCATCATCGAATCTTCTGTGATGCCGAGGAAGCCAACTCTGCCAAGTACCAGCAGTTCTGGGAAAAGCTGCGCCGCGGCGAGTTCGTGGCCGACCGCTTCAAGCGCGTCGACGGGCATGGCAATACCGTGTGGTTGGAGGCCAGCTACAACCCGATTTCCGACACGCACCATCGCCTGTACAAGGTCGTGAAATTCGCCACCATCATCACCGACCAGGTCAATCACGAAATGGCCGTGGTCGAGGCGGCAGACATCGCTTACAGCACCTCGCAACAGACCGATTCCGCTGCCAAGCGGGGCAGCAGCGTGGTGCAGGAAACGGTGGGCGTGATGCGCTCGCTGGCGGTGGAAATGGAAGCGGCAGCGCAAGGCATCGGCGCCCTGGATCGCCAGTCGCAGGTCATCGGCAGCATCATCAAGAGCATCAGCGGCATCGCCAACCAGACCAATCTGCTGGCCTTGAACGCCGCGATCGAGGCGGCGCGTGCTGGCGAACAAGGTCGTGGCTTTGCGGTGGTGGCCGATGAAGTGCGTCAGCTTGCATCACGCACCACGCAGGCCACGGAAGAAATCGTCGGCGTGGTGATGCAGAACCAGAAGCTGGCAGCGCAGGCAGTCGACATCATCGAAAACGGCAAGCGGCAGGCCCAGCAGGGGCTGGAATTGTCGGCCCAGGCGGGTGCGGTGATCGTCGAAATTCAGGATGGCGCGCAAAAGGTGGTGAGCGCGGTCGGCCAGTTTGCCAACAAGCTGACGACTTGAACGTGCTTGCCTGACACGCGGCTTATCCACCGCCCATCATAAGATCGGCGGTGGATAGAGTTTTTCGCAATCAGATTTCCTGATGCGCTTTGAAAATGCGATGCGCAGTGCGATAGTCCGTCCTGGCCTTGCAACTCCAGGTTTTCAGAGCGACTTATGTCTTCCCCGACTTCTCTTTCGTCCGCCGCCGACATGTCGGCCGACGAAGCCCGCATCCGAACCGAACTGGCGGCGCTGTACCGCCTGATCGCGCATTTCCGCATGACGGATCTGATCGACACCCACATCACGGCCAAGCTGCCGGGTGAGCATCCGACGTTTCTGATCAATCGCTACGGGGTGCTGTTCGAGAAGATGCGGGCGTCCGATCTGGTGAAGATCGACCACCTGGGCAAGGTCATCGACCCGCGCGCGGAATCCGACCCGTCGCGCTTCCGGGTCAATGCGGCCGGGTTCACGATCCATTCCGCTGTCCACATGGCGCGCCCCGACCTGAGCTTCGTGATTCATACCCACACTGCTGCCGGCATTGCGGTGTCGGCGATGGAAGATGGGCTGATGCCGATCAGCCAGCATGCGCTCAAGTTCTACGGCAAGCTGGGTTATCACGACTACGAAGGCATTGCGCTCAACCCGGAAGAGAAGGTTCGCCTGGTCAATGACCTGGGCCCGCACAAGGCGATGATTCTTCGCAATCATGGTCTGCTGGTCGGTGGCGGCAACGTGGCAGAAGCCTTCCATGAGATCTATTTTCTGGAGCGCGCCTGCCAGGCGCAGGTCCAGGCCCTGTCTGGCGGCGTGAAGCTGCGCCTGCCGCCGGAGTCGGTCCGCAAACTGACCGCCTCGCAGTTCAGCCGCGAAGAATCGCCGGAAATCATGCAAATGGCCTGGAAGGCGGCGCTGCAGTTGATCGAGTCTGCCGACAATGACTATCGGCTTTGACCGCGGTCTTGCCCGAGGTTTTGACCCTGAAAACCGCCCCTTTCCCACGGTAGAGCGTCAGATATCGTCAGTTGACCTGGGCGTCGTCGGCGTCGAAGATCAGGGACTCGATCAACCAGGCCATTGCGACGACACGGATCGTCGTGATGGATTTGTCGGATGAGCAAGATGTCGGACGTCCCGGACGTGCTGGTGATCGGCGGCGGAATCGTGGGCTTGTCGATTGCCTACGGCGCCGCACGCCACGGTGCCCATGTCGCCGTGCTGGATGAAAGCGAGCTGGACACAGACCCGGCGCGCGATACCTCCTCGCTGATATGGCTGCAGGGCAAGGCTGCGGGCCCGGCCGCGCAGGCGCGCTGGCGCCGCGAATCGGCACGCCAGTGGTCGAACTTCGACCGCGCCTTGTGCGCGGATGCTGGCACCGCACCTTTGCTGCATCAGCCGGGCGGATTTTTCTTCTGCTTTTCCGACGAAGACCTGCACCGTCGCGCTGAACTGATGCAGTCGCTGCAAGACAGTCTGGACGGCGACTATCCCTTCGAGATGCTGGACCATCACGCGCTGAAGGCGCGCCTGCCCGATATCGGGCCGGAGGTCGTGGGGGCCAGCTTCACGCCCATGGATGGTCAGGTGGATCCTGTTCGCCTGCTGCGCGCACTGCACGAATGTTGTGAGCGGCGCGGCGTGACCATTCACCAGGACCAGCACGTAGGCTCGATCCGCCAGGTTCAGGGCATGTTCCAGCTGCGTACCGCCACCAACGTGTGGCGCGCGCGCAAGATCGTGCTGGCCGCCGGCCTGGACAATCGCCGCCTGGCCGCCCACGTGGGCTTGCTGATGCCGGTGTTCCGGCAGCGCGGCGGGCGGGTGTTGATCAGCCAGCCGATTGCGCCTTTCCTGCCCTATCCCACCAATACGGTTCGCCAGTTGCAGGACGGCAGCATCTGCTTCGGCGATGCGGTGGAAGACGCCGGCCTGGCATCGGCGTCGCTGGACTCCATGGGTGAGATGGTCTTGCAAGGCCTGCGCACCTTCCCGCATCTGGGACGAGTGCACTTGAAGCACAGCTGGCAGGCGCCACGCGTCGGCGCACCGGATGGATCGCCCGTCTGGCAGGCCTCGCAACGCTGCCCGGGTGCCTTCGTGGTCACGGGCGAAAGCAGTGTCACCCTGGCGGCCGCGCATGCGATGCGCCTGGCGCCCTGGATCGTCGACTGGACGCAGTCCGACGCGCTGGAATCGACGCTCGCCGATGCGGTTCTCGATGCCGCCACACCCGGACTGGGCGCGCCAGACAAGCAGCCCCTGCTGATGCTCGATCGCAGTGATCAAACGGCTTTTCCGGTCCTTCCCTGAACTGGCGAATCGCCTTGTCCGGCCTGGTGTTTCGGGCTGTGAAACAAGATATTTCAACATCGTTGCAACGCCGTGCAGCAGGGGCGCGGTGCATTGTCAGAACACGTCAGAATACCCGCTTGAACCCCACCGTAGACTTGCATTTCACGCGATCGAATCCCCAGTCCGGGGCGGGCGATGTTGCCGGTTTTGATGCCGGTTGCATGGCTATCGCGCAAGCGGTCAGGGGATGTATTCATGTTTGGAAATGCAGGCAAGCGCAAGATCGAAGATCTGCAAGCTCAAGTGCAACGTCAACACGCGGTGCGCAGCGCCTTGGACCGCTCATCGGCGGTCATCGAGTTCGATCTGAGCGGGTGTGTGACGGCAGCCAACGAGAACGTGGCGCATGCCCTGGGCTACCAGCAGGGCGCCGAGCTGATCGGCAAGCGGCACCACGAGTTCTGCGACAAGGACTATGCCGCCAGCGCGGAATACACCGAGTTCTGGGCCGCACTGCGCCGCGGCGAATTCCATTCCGGTCGGGTGCGCCGCATGACCCGCGACGGCGCGTATCTGTGGCTCGAAGCCACCTACAACCCCTTGCTGAATGCGGCAGGCGAGGTGGTCGGCGTGATCAAGTTCGCCACCGACATCACGGCGCGGGTGCGGGCGGAAGCCGCCACCAAGGCGCGCTTGTCGGCGATCACCCGCTCGATGGCGGTGATCGAGTTCACACCCGATGGCCTGATCGTCGACGCCAACGAGAATTTTCTGGCTGCCACCGGCTATTCGCTTGAAGAAGTGGTGGGCGCGCACCACCGCATCTTCTGCAACGAGCGCTACGCGCGCAGCCCGGAATACGCCACTTTGTGGCGCCAGCTGAAAGACGGCGAGTTCTACTCGGGCCGCATTCAGCGCGTGCGTCGCGACGGGTCTACCTGCTGGCTGCAGGCAAGCTACAACCCGGTGCTGGACTGCACCGGCCGCGTGATTTCCGTGATCAAGTTTGCCTACGACATCAGCAATCAGGTGATTCAGGAAGCGCAGAACGCCGAAAGCGCCAAGCTGGCCTACCAGACCTCGCAAGACTCGGAGTCCCTGTACGCCGATGGTGTCAGCAGCATCAACCAGACGGCCGACGAGATCCGGCACATGGCCGAACGCATCGAAGAAGCCAGTGTGAATATCCAGACGCTGGGCGCAAATTCTGCGCGCATCACGTCCATCGTCGAGACCATTCGCAGCATTGCCGACCGCACCAACCTGCTGGCCTTGAACGCAGCCATCGAGGCTGCGCGCGCCGGAGAGCACGGCCGCGGCTTTGCGGTGGTGGCCGACGAGGTGCGCAACCTGGCCGAGCGCACCAGCACGTCGACCAGTGAGATTGCGCGGGTGGTGAAGGACACCCAGCAACTGACCCAGGATGCCGTCAGGCATATCGACGACATCTTGCAAGATGCCCGCCACAGCGTGTCACTGACTCAGGATGCGCGCGACAAGGTCTTGCGCATCAAGGATGAGGCACAGGCGGTGCTGTCGGCGATCGGGAAGTACGCGGCGTCTGTGCCTGCACCGGTGGCTGCGCTGGTGTAAAAAAATGGGCGCTGTCGAACAGCGCCCATGATTGATCCGGCGAAGCGGGTATCAACCCGCAACCAGGTTCGATGCGCGTCGGGCGACCCGCATGTTTGCCAGATGCATGCCCGGCAGGATCAGCAACATGCCCGCCAGGTGATACAGCTGCGGCAGTTCGCCCAACAGCGGCCACGCCAGCAAGGCCGCGTACAGCGGCACCAGGAACATGCTCGTGCCGGCCACGGCTGGACCGGCTTCCGACACCAGCTTGCCAAATACCATGTAGGCACCCAGGCTGGGCACCAGCGCCAGGAAGCCCAAGGTCATGGCCAGGCGCGGATCGCCGAAGGCGGGCAGACCGTCGATGACGGCTTCGACGCCGGCAAACGGCGCCAGCACCAGCACCCCACCCAGCATCAGCGCACCCAGGCGCACGCCCTGGTCCAGCGCCGGCAACCGGCTGTGCTTGAGCAGCACCGTGTACAAGGCCCAGCCACTGGCGGCCAGCAAGACCCACAGGTCACCCTTGCCGAAAGACAGGCCGAACAAGGCGTGGATGTCGCCACGCGTCAGCACCACCAGTACACCGGTCAGCGCCAACATCAGGCCTGCGGCCTGACGGCGATTCATCTTCACGCCCCACACCCCTGCTTCCAGGGCCAGCACCAGCATTGGCGAGATCGAGAAAATCAGGCCGATGTTGGTGGCCGAGGTGGTCTGCGCGCCGATGTATTGCGGCGCCACGGCCACGCCCATGCCCAGGGCTGCCAGCGCCAGCAATTGCGGTGCGGCGTCGCGCAGCAGATGGCGCTGCATCCAGACACGCCGGGCGATGAATGGGGTCAACAGCAACAAGGCCGTCGCCCAGCGGCCGAAGGCCAGGAAGACGGGCGGCAGGCCTGCATCGTGGGCCCAGCGCCCCGCGACCATGTTGGCGGCGAACAGCGCAGGCGCGCCCAGCACCATGGCAATGAGCATCCAGCGGGGCAGGGCAGGGCGTGGGGATAGGGCTTGGGAGGCAGCCATGCGGCACACGAAAAGGTGGGCGGCGCGAGTGCGCCGGTACCTGACTACTTTACCTATCGAGTCGGAAATATCTTCCCATATTGCACTGCACAAACCGGGCGTTTGAAGAATAAAATCCTGTCTGTGTGGTTGGCGGAAAAATTATCTACTTTTCGGGTGAGCGGGCATGGGCGTGCAGGTGGAACTGGATGAAATCGACCGGAAGATCCTGCGCGAACTGCGCTCGGATGGACGGCTCAGCAATCTGAAACTGGCAGAGAAAGTGGGGCTGTCGGCCACCCCGTGCTGGAACCGCGTGCGGGCGCTGGAAGAGCGCGGCGTGATCGAGGGCTACGCGGCGCTGCTGAATCACAAGGCGATCGGCGTGCCGGACACGGTCATCATTGAGGTGACGCTGGATCACCATGATGACGAAGCACTGGATCGCTTCGGTCGGGCGATTGCGGTGCTGCCCGAGGTGCTGGAGGCGTACCTGGTGACGGGCGAGTACGACTACCTGATCAAGGTGGCGGTGGCGGGCACGGAAGGCTACGAGGACTTTCTGCGCCGCAAGTTATACAAGTTGCCCGGACTGCGCCACAGCCGGTCGACGTTTGCGCTGCGGTGCCTGAAGCGGGTGGCGTCGGCGATGCCCTGAGGGGCGCCGTGGCGATGCGTTGGAACGCAGTCGGCTGCTGCCTTTGTTGGTGACCGTTATGGCTTGCGCAAAATGCCGGTGCCGGCCGCCGGGCCAGGACGCGGCAGTGCAACGCGCACGGTGTCGCCTTGATAGTCCAGCACGACTTCCTCGGCGCTTACCGTGCGCACGCGCAGGCCGTCCTTGATGGTCTGGCCCACGCGCCAGGCCTGGCCGGGTCCGCCGTCAAAGGACATGACCGCCACCCCGCGACTGCCGGTGGCGATGATGCCGGACACCACCACGCGCAGCGGTGCGCGGCCGGTCGGCGGCGTGCCGAACCAGGCTGCCAGCGGCGCGGTGTCGAGTCGGGTCGGCAGCGTGCGGTTGGCGGCGGGGGGGATGGCGCCGGGTTGTGGCGCCAGCAGCAGTGCCGCCCACAGACCGATGCCGGCTGCGAGGGCGACCAGGGCAAGGCCGCGCACGGGCGGCTCGAAGCGGGCGGGCAGGCTCAGGGACATGGCGACACCGGCTTGAAAGGCGGAAGGGCGCCGATTACAGCATGTGGATGTCTCATGTTGATGACAGTGGCAGTGCGAGCGAAGGTGTCAGCAGGCGGTGACGGCAAGAGGTGATGACAAGCGGCAATGGCTGAGGCGCCCGCTTACGCTCGCGGCCGTCGACGCCCGCGCCGCCACCGTCGACGACCGTCATCGTCATCGATGACAAACGCAAGTCTGCGGCTTGTCATCAATATGTCTTGTCTTATAGCCAGAATGGCCGCCTCTACAAGAGGAGCCGTCCTTGCGTCATTCCTGTCTGCGCCTTCGCACTACCCGCGCTTCGCCCGCCCGCCAGCGTGGTTTCACGCTGATCGAGTTGATGGTGGTGGTGGTGATCCTTGGCATCCTGGCCGTGTTGGTAGTGCCGAAAGTTCTCGATCGGCCGGACCAGGCTCGCGTGATTGCAGCACGTCAGGATATCGCGGGTGTGATGCAGGCCTTGCGCTTGTATCGCCTGGATAACGGCCGTTATCCCACCAGCACGCAAGGCTTGCGCGCCTTGATCGAGCGGCCTGCCGGCAATCCGCCGCCGGCCAACTGGCGCCAGTCGCTGGAACGCTTGCCCAACGATCCCTGGGGCGCGCCCTATCAGTACCTGAATCCCGGCGTGCACGGCGAGATCGACGTGTTTTCGTTCGGCGCCGACGGTCAGCCAGGCGGGGAGAACAATGATGCCGATATCGGGTCCTGGGAACTCTGATCGCCGCCGTACGCGCCGTACCAGCGATGCGCGCCGTCCGTCCGATCGCCTGCCTATCGGTGCGACCGCGCCACGTGCTGCGCGTGGCTTCACGCTCATCGAGTTGATGGTGGTGCTGGTGATCATCGGCATTGCGGCGACCGCCGTGACCATCCAGAGCGGTCCGAGCCCGCAGCAGGTCTTGCATCAGGACGCCGCGCGTCTGTTGCAGCGCTTTCTGGCGGCGCAGAACGAAGTCCGTGCCGACGGCCGGCCGATCACCTGGGTTTATGACGACGCGGGTTATCGCTTTGCGCGCCGCGCGCCGATTCCGCTGGCGAATTCGCCGGTGACGCAGGCCGCCGCTGCCGCGCTGCCGCCCGATACGTTCGATGGCGATGAACTGCTTAAGGGCCGCAATTGGGCGCAGGCGCCGGTGCAGGTCGATGTCACGCCGCGCGGTGCACCGGTGTTCACTGCCGAGTGGATTGCGGCGCCGCTGACGGTGCGTCTGATCGCGGGCAATGCGAGTGTGCAGCTGGTTCGCGACGCGGCCGGTCGCTATCGCGTGCAATGAAACAGGCATGTCAACCGAAGCGGGCGGATGCGCAGGGTTTCACGCTGATCGAAGTGCTGGTGGCGCTGGCCATCGTGGCGGTCGCGCTGGCGGCGTCGGTGCGCGCGGTCGGCATGCTGTCCTTCAACGATCATCTGCTGCGCGACAAGTCGCTGGCGGCGCTGAGCGCGGGCAATCGGCTGGCGGAACTGCGGCTGGAAAAGCGCTTTCCGGAGATCGGCAGCGTGCGCGCACCGTGCCCGCAAGGTCGATTGATGCTGGAGTGCGAGCAGCGGGTATCCAGTACGCCGAACCCCAGTTTCCGGCAGGTAAGCGTGCGCGTCAGCCCGGCTGGCCGACCCACCGAGTTGCTGGTGGAACTCAACGGCCTGGTGTCGGCGCTGCCATGAATCTGGCGCTGACCAAACACAACGTGACAACGCAGAACACGATGACGCATGGCGTGATCCGTGCGGCATCCGGTGTGTCGAAGCCCGGTCGTGGCGAGCAGGCAAGGCCTGCAGTTCGCCCCGGTGCCGCAGGCTTCACCCTGATCGAAGTGATGGTCGCAATCGCATTGATGGCGATCGTCTCGATCCTGTCCTGGCGCGGCCTGGACAGCGTGGCCAAGGCTGGCGAGCGCATCGACGCGTCGGCGGCAGACACCGAAGTGGTGTTGCGCAGCGTTGGGCAGTTGTCGCGCGATGTGCTGCTGCGCGCACCGACCGGCGTGCTGCCAACGCCGCCGATGCCAGCCGGCGTGAACGCGCCGGTCACCTTGCTGCCTTCGTCCATGACGGTCGATCGTCGCCTGGA